>ENA-OQJX01000433-OQJX01000433.1-human-gut-metagenome-genome-assembly--contig:-NODE-433-length-22752-cov-2.399470_pt1 | contig 22752 bp, 25 predicted proteins | sample MGYA00242615_ERZ504782 | MGnify/ENA primary metagenome ERZ504782 (study PRJEB26092, sample SAMD00036354) | human gut metagenome | host: Homo sapiens | study: EMG produced TPA metagenomics assembly of... | reverse complement strand
AGCTGTAATCTGCTGTTATCAATACCTTCGGACACATTTCCTACGGACATATCTTGATGGGAAAGCATGTTCTGGCATGGATAATACTCTCCTGCTTCGTCTACAATAAGGCTGCTTCTGCCGCTGCACATCCTTGGTATCTTACACTCTTGGTTCTTAGGCGGTTGATATTCCTATGAAAGTCGTTGCAGTAGATGGTTTCTTTGTTCATTAGCTTTCGGGTAAAAAAGTTCATGACCTCGCCCAGTTGCTTGTCTATTGCCTTAATGCCGTTGGCATCAAAGTGGGTCGTGCTCCGGTCCTTTATATCGGAATCAATAGTAAAGGCATAAGAGTAAGGGACTTCCATGCTCTCGAAAAAATGGAACGTCTCGAGTAACCTTGTGCTCTTTGGGCTGATGGTAGCCCTTAGATTGAAGTCTACACCACCTTTTTTGAGTCTTTCTATATTTTCGGCTATTCGTCTGAAACTGCCGCGACCGTTAAGGAATACCCGGTTTGCATCATTCACCTTTTGCGGCCCGTCAATGCTGACTGTAACGGTGAACTTTTCTTGTACAAAGAAGTTCATCATGTCATCGTCTATCAATGTGCCATTGGTATTCAGCAGGAAGCATACGTTTTTGTTCCGTCGGAATATGATTTCTTCTTTGGCTATTTCCACTACGTCTCTGACAAACTACTTGTGTAATAGCGGCTCGCCGCCGAAGAAGTAAATGGTGTATCGTTCGCTGTCGGGATTACCTTCAAGCATGTTGGCAATTGCGTTTCTGGCTACCGAAAGGGGCATCACGCTTTTTTTGTCTTGCAGGGTCGAAGCAAAACAATATTTGCAGGACATGTTGCAGCCATGCGTTACGTTCAGTGTCAGCATATCTTGTTTTTGCTTTTCGTAGCAGGCGGAAGGTACTGTACATAAACTTTTAAGGGTTTCCGTCACCTTGTCAATGGTGGTGTCTCCTAAGGTATTGCCGTCGTCTCTTCCCGCGCATCTTTTGAAATAGGCATCCGTCGTGGGATTGCTTATTTCCAGAATCTGCTGGCTGCCGGATAGGAATACATATTTCTTTTTGTCGAAAGAAAAGACATGAAAATCTCCTTGTTTTAATAAACTGCTCATATCTGAAATGAATTAAAGACGGTTGGTAATATGTTATGGAAAGTACTTTAAAGTAAAATACTTTCTTGTTTTATTTTATCCCTTTCTTATATATCTTCATTTGCATAAAAAAAACAGAGAGATGCAATGGTTGAACCGATATAATAGAATCGACCTTGTCTCAAAACGGCAAATATGGTACATGAGGCAATTAATACCCCTAATCCTGCATAGCAATAAATGGAAGCTTTCTTCATACTGTTATTTTTAACATGTTGAATCTGCTGCGATTGCACCTGCTATACTCCAAGCCAAGTTGATTGCCAAACCGACAGGGCCTCCAAATGCAGCTCCCCAGATTGCACCTGCTGCAAAACTGGCGACAGTGGTCGCTATATTACAGCTGGTACGGCTTCGTGTTATCACACCTTTATTTGTAATATTACTCATGATATTTTCATAGATAATATCTGTTGCTTTGATAATAAAATCTAACTGCTCTCTATCTGTTTCTTTCATAAGAGAAACTTGTTCTTTGAATTGTTGAAAATCTTTCGTAGAGATATTCTCTTGCGAGATGAGATTCAGCACTAGTTTATAACCGTCTTCTGATAAAATGTTGCTGAAATAATCATTGTAATCCATTGGAACATATATGTTTGGATTACTGCGTGTTTTCGCAGCTGAAAATTTATATTGTAGCATGTATAAATTAAGTGAATCTAAATCGATATAATCTAACCGTGGATCGTAAAAACGATATATGCTGTTAATATAGTAGGTTGTAAAGTCACCTAATTCATTGAGAAGCATTTTTTGTTCGATATCAGTGTCATGGTTGAAGTCCTTTGATGTAATTTCTTCGTTTGAACATGCTGTTGTAATCATTATTGTCAACAGTAAGCACGTATAGAATAAAAAACTTTTAGTTGTCATAAATAATTAATTTAAAAGTTGATGAATATTTTATTTGTTGTTATAAAGTTAAATGTTTGCCATTTTATACTATATTATCAAGAAGTTAACCTTACGTTATATTTACAGCAAGAGATTTGCTTGAAAAAGTCAGTCTTGAAATCCTTCCCAGTCTTTAAGAGAGTGTGTTTGTGTTGATGCTGTGTTTGTGTTGCTTTAACTTTCTGTCAAGCATAGACTTTTTCAAGAATCTCCTTTATTTCTCCTATCGGGGTGGTTTCCACAGATTGGGCCTGCTGCATCTGCGAGCTTTTGTGAATTTGATGTCTTTCATTGTTCTTTGTTTTTTTACTGTTGTTGTATTTGTTTTAATTTGATGTTGCAAAGTTATGGGCTTTGTTTCGGGATTAATGTTAGGACAATGTTAGTTTTACGTTAAACCTATCGCTTCTTGTGTTTATATATCTTTGGTTATTGATTGGTTTCTAGAACATAGACTATTTTCCCGTCAATTATAACTATTTTGTATGTGGCTTTTCCACCAAAAATGTTTCTTTGTTCTTCCTTCGTTAATTCAATAGTAAGTTGTTTCATGTTTTAAATAATTAAAGTTGTACATTGTATTTCCTTTTGATGTTGCAAATATACAGTGCTATTTGCTGATAATATGTTAGAAAAATGTTAGTTTTAGGTTAAAACTTTAATTTAAATTGTATATTTGCAGAAAAATAAGAAGTTAGTGAAGAAACAAAAGTATAGATATATTCGCTTGTTTACCTTTTTAGGTTTGGTGGCTGTATTGTCATTGCAAGCAGCATGGATATACAATACTTATATGCTTATAAGGAACAATATCCAAAAAGATTGTTGTGAGGTCGTAGAAAAGACTCTTGAAAATGAAATGGTAATAAGGATGGATAATCTTCCTGAAGGTTCACAGGTAATAGGAGGAGAAGTGAATGATACTATAAAGCCGCTGACGTATTTTTGTGAAAACTTATCTAATATGGGGCGAGAAATATCCATGGTAAGAATTGATTCCATCGCATCTGCTTATTGAAGGAATATAGTATTGAAAGTAATTTTGTTGTTTGTACCATGAATCCTCAGAACGATAGTATCTTGCAAGTAAGCAAGAAAGAAAATTTATCTCTTTGGGGAGTCATAAAATCTGAACCATTTCTTATAAAATCAGATTCCACTGAAGCGGTACAACTTCTCCTTATTAATCCTTATAAAGTTTTTTTTGAACGTATGGGCTTGTTGATGATAGCCTCCTTTATCATGCTGGTTTTGGTAATCGGTTGCATTATCTATCAGATTAAAGTAATCATCTATCAGAAGAAAGTGGCCAAGCTTCGTGAAGACTTCTCATATGCTATGATTCATGACATGAAGACACCGCTTAGCTCTATCATGATGTGCTCTGATGCGTTGAATGACGAGAAGATAGAAAGTATGCCGGAATTGAAAAAAAGCTTTCTGGGAGTGGTGAAGTCTGAAACCGTGCATTTGCTGAAGTTGATAAACAGACTGTTGACTATCTCGAAGCTGGAAAACGATAAACTAACGATGGTAAAAGAGAAAGTGAAGCTAGAACCGATGCTTGAAAGAATAAGGGAAACCTTTAAGGCAAAATCTACCAAGCCGTTGCATTTCACGTTAAACCTGCAAGCCAAGGAAGTGAATGCTGACAAGGAATATCTGGAAGAGGCTGTCTATAACTTGGTGGACAATGCCGTGAAATATTCTAAAGACGAGGGGGAGGTAGAGATAGAAATAACTTCGGAGTGCAGCGGAGGTTATTCCTGCATCAAGGTGCGCGACAACGGTATCGGTTTTTCTGAAGAAGATAAACGTAAGATATTTGATAAATTTGAGCGTGGTTCTGCCATCAAAAGCTCCCGTTTGGGCAAGGTCGCAGGGTTTGGATTGGGACTGAACTATGTGTATCGGGTGATGGAGGCACATGGAGGGACAGTGACGGCAAGCAGCGTGGTTGGAAAATTCAGTGAATTTACATTGTATATGTCAGCATCGGAGGAAGAGGATACTGAAAACAAAATGATAGATGGAAAACAAAATTAAATTGCTTTTGGTGGAAGATGATTCCATGTTGACCTATGTCGTAAAGAGCAGTCTGGAAGGACTGATTGGAGGATATGAGGTTATTACGGCTGTTAATGGGCAAGAAGGCTTGAAAGCATATCAGGAGTATCATCGGATATTATTATCTCGGATGTGGATATGCCGGTGATGAATGGTCTTCAGATGGTGGAGCGCATCCGTGAAGTGGATGGAAATATACCTATCCTACTGGCTTCGGCGTTGGGCTCGCCCAAAGATGTGACCAGTGGATATAAGTTAGGAGCCGACAACTACGTGAAGAAGCCTTTTGTGGCTGAAGAACTGGATGCACATATACATGCTTTGCTTAAATTGAGAAAAGGACAGCCTTCGCGCAATGAAACAGATTGCTACCACTTCGGGCAATACACACTGGATGCCGCACACGCAACCCTTAGGAATGACAAAAACGGTGAGAAAACAGTGTTAAGTCGGCGCGAAGCCGGAATTCTCAGACTTCTTGCACAGAACAAGAATCAAGTAGTGAAACGGGGTGCTATTGTCAGCCACAATTGGGAGACTCAGGATGAAAACGACTACTTTATCTCGCGTAGCCTTGATACCTATCTGGTGAAACTACGCAAATGCTTGGAAGACGATCCTACGGTGTCCATAAAGACAGTCAGAGGGGTGGGGTTGATGTTGGTAGAGGAATAATTGAGTAGGAGTGTATCATTTTTTTTATTGTTTCTTCAATGCAGTATTTTGTTTGTTCAAGCATTTTCTATATATAGATAACTGTTTTAAAACTAATACTATTTGCTTATGCTTAAAAAAACGATTACTGCCTTAAGCCTACTTTGTATCCTTGTAGCCTGCCAGAGTGACGACAACTCTTCACCACAACCCAAGCCCCGCAAAGACATTGCCTTGACCCGTGCCGAGCAGGAGATGACGGATTTAGGAACGGATTTCGCTTTCCGTTTCTTTAATCAGGTTTGTAAAACTGAGGTGGAAAAGCCCAATCTGTTCATCTCTCCTTTGAGCGCTTCGCTCTGTCTGTCTATGATTGCCAATGGAGCGTTGGGAAACACACTGTCTGAGATGACAGATGTCCTGGGCTTTTCGGGCTATTCGTTGGAAGAAATGAACAACTATAATAAGAAGCTGGTGGAGGCGTTGCTCGATTTGGACAATACCACACAGTTGGGAATTGCCAATTCCATCTGGATAAAGAAAGGGTTCGGTGTTCATGACGACTTTGTAAGCGTAAACAAAAAGATGTATGACGCGCAAGTGCAGGAGCTGGATTTTGCCTCTCCCAAGGCTCCGGACATTATAAACGGCTGGTGTGCCGGGAAAACGAATAATTGCATCCCCAAAGTCTTGAATGAGATTCCGGAGACGGCGCGTCTTTATCTGTTGAATGCGCTTTATTTCAAGGGGATTTGGAAGAATCAATTCAAAAAATCGGATACGGCAGAAGAGGCTTTTACGAATGCTGACGGAAGCAAATCGACTGTACACATGATGAATCTTCGTGACGAGAGATTCAACTATGCCGAGAATGAGTATTTCTCAATGGCAGAGTTGCCTTACGGCAATGAGGCTTTCAGTATGGTGGTGCTCTTGCCGGCAGAGGGAAAATCGTTGGATGAGTACCTGCCGCAGCTGAATGACGAGCGCTGGGGGAATGGAACAGTAGTTTATCAAGCTCTGCCTTGAACCTTAAGTTACCCCGGTTTGAAATGGAATATGATAAAGAACTCATTGACGATATGATGGCAATGGGAATGCAGGAGGCTTTTACTCCATCGGCCGATTTTTCCGGAATGGCGGATGAGGATTTGTTTATCAGTTTGCTGCAACAGTTCACTTATGTGAAAGTGAATGAAGAGGGGACGGAAGCTGCGGCTGTAACTGTCGGAGGAATGGACGTGGCCGCTCCCGGACCAAGTACGGTAATTCCGTTCTATGTGGACCGTCCTTTTATCTTCCTGATAAAGGAGAAGAGTACGGGAGTTATTCTGTTTATGGGTAAAGTAACAAAACTATAACTACAATATATTGAAATAGAAAGAGCTGTCTGCCAACCGCAGACAGCTCTTTCTATTTATAACCGGCTCTTGTATATCTGTGCCATTGCCTTCTGATACTGGTTTTCCAGTTGCAGGAGGTTTGTCTTGCTTTGATAGACAACCGATATTTCAACGAAGTATTCAATCATACTGATTTGTCCTCCCATAAGTGCTTGTTTCAGTAAAGAAAGGTCTTGCTGTTGATGGAAGGTGCGCTCGTATTCCTCCATGGAAGCGTGCAGGTTCTTGGCCTCTTCATAGAGTTGCCACAAGGCGGAGCTGGCTTGCAGTGCGGCGTTCTCCTTTTGGTAGTCAATGTTGAGCGCTTGTGTCTTGGCTATCTTGACCTTATTGCGGTTTTCGAAAAGCGGGAAAGAGAAGCCTACTACTACACCGTTCAGCGGATGCCCCGATTCGGTATTTCTACGGTAACCCAGTTCCAGTTTGGGCAGCCAGCCTTGCTTGCTTGCCGAAATCTGTTTCCGGGCGGCAGAACTTTCACCCTGCAAGGATTGCAGGGTGGGGTCTGAAGCCAGCAGTTCGTCGGCCAGCGGGTGGAAGTCGGCCGGCAACGGCACTGCCGGGTACTCTGTCAGTCCAAGTGCCTGGGCGTTAGGGGTTACACCGGGCATGGGACGTCCCGGTGTGAGCGGCTGGTTTCCGTTGAGGACAAGCAGCTCTTTCAGTTTGTTGTTAAGTGCCGTCTGGTTCATGCGGGCTTCCGTGCGTACATTCAGCAACTCCAGATTAATCTTGTTGGTTTCCAGTGCATTGGCATCTCCCGTTTCCAAACGTCGGGTGTACATGGCCGACAGCTCCTCCGCATTCTTTAACCGTTCGTCGAGCAGGGCTTGCTGGCGTTGCAGCATGATGATGTCCAGGCATACTTCCTTCGCTTGCAGCAATATCTGCTGGCGGAAGGCGGTGGCTTGTGCATCCAGTGCATTTGTCTTGAGTCGGTTCATCTTCCCTCGGGTGGCGTAAAGCGTGGGGAAGTCGAAGCTTTGTGAGATGACCATTTCGCCGACTGTCTCGTCACTGTTCTTGGAGTCCCAAAGGTGGGCGTATGACAGTGTAGGGTCGGGGAGGTTGTTGTTTGTCTTGTTCTCCAGTTTTTGTGAGGAAATGAGGTGGGAGTTAGCCTGCAACTCCTTGTTGTTGGCCTCTATCTGCTGGAGCACGGCATCAATGCCGGACGTTTGTGCGCTCATCCCCGCAAAAGCGAGGATGGCGGCGCTGAATATGAAAAATCTTTTATTCATTGTCTGACGTTTTAGGTTGTTGGTTACGGTGCATCATCAGGTAAACAATCGGAATGATGAAACCGTTCAGGAACGTGGATGTTAAAAGGCCGCCCAAGATAACCTTTGCCATCGGGCTTTGTATCTCGTTGCCCGGCAGGTCGCCACTGAGAGCCAGCGGGATAAGTGCCAGTGCACTGGATAGGGCGGTCATCAGGATTGGATTCAGACGGTCGAGCGAACCGCGGATAACGCTGTCGTAGACGCCATAGCCTTCTTCCTGCTGCAAGTGGTTGTAATGGCTGATGAGCAGCATTCCGTTTCGGGTGGCGATACCGAACAGTGAGATGAAACCGATGATGGCGGGGATACTCACTTCTCCCGTTGTGATGAGCAGGGCGAATACACCGCCTATCAATGCCAGCGGCAGATTGATAAGGATGATGGCACTCTCTTTCACATTGCGGAATTCATGGTAGAGGAGCAGGAATATCACCACGATGGACATGAACGAAGTAAGTGCCAGCGTGCGGCTTGCTGCCTGCTCGCTTTCGAATTGTCCGCCGTATTCGATGTGGTATCCTTCCGGCAGTTTGATTTGTGCGTCTACCTGGGCTTGTATATCGTTGACTACACTTCGCAGGTCGCGGTCGGCCACGTTGGCGGAGATGACGATTTTACGCTTTACATTCTCGCGGCTGATGGTGTTCGGACCCATGGCCGAGCGGATTTCCGCTACATAGTTCAGTGGAATTTTCTGTCCGTCGCCCGTATCAATCATCAAGTTGCGTATTTTTTCCATTTCGTCGCGCAGGTTGTCTTTCACGCGTACGGTCAGGTCGAAGCTCTTTCCCTTTTCGTAAACTTGGGAAACGGCTTCACCGGCCAGGCAGACATTGACAAACTCCGAAAATTCGGGCAGTGAAATGCCGTATTTGGCAAGCATTTCCCGTTTGGGTGAAATGACAAGTTGCGGACGCTCAATCTGCTGTTCCACGTTCAGGTCGGCAATACCGGGAATCCCCTGGATGGCACTCTTGATTTCATTGCCCAGAGTGAACATGCGGTTCAGGTCGTCGCCGAACAGTTTGATGGCGATGTTCGCCTTTGTACCGGATAGCATGGCGTCTATACGGTGGCTGATAGGCTGGCCTATTTCCACGTTTGCCCCTACAATGGTACCCAGTTTTTCGCGGACTTCTGCCACGAGCTCGCTGCGCGAGCGGTCTTTCAACTCAAACGGTGCCTCGATCTCAGAGACGTTTACTCCCAGAGCGTGTTCGTCCAGCTCTGCACGTCCCGTTTTACGGGCCACGGTCTGTATTTCGGGGATGGAGAGCAGCAGCTCCTCGGCACGGTGCCCCATCTTGTCGCTTTCTTCCAGGGAAATGCCTGGAAGCGAGGAGATATTGATGGTGAACGAACCTTCATTGAAAGGCGGCAGGAACGAGCGGCCCAGGGTGAAGAAACAGCCGAGCGCTACTACAAATAGTCCGATAGTACCTCCCAGTACCCCTTTCTTATGCCCCAATACAAAAGTCAGTGCAGAACCATACCATTGCTTCATCTTGCGTGCTACGGCAGAGTCGCTGTTTTCGTTGTTTTGTTTCTTTATTTTCTCTTTTCCCAATAGATAGGAGCAAAGTACAGGCGTTACGGTCAGTGCCACAACAGTTGAAGCCGCCAATGCCACAATGAACGCAATACCCAGTGGCACCAGCATCCTACCTTCCATACCACTAAGGAAGAACAGTGGTACGAAGCTGACAATGATAATCAGCGTTGAATTGAGGATAGGCATACGCACTTCTTTCGAAGCATTGAACACCACTTCCAGAATAGGAAGTTGCTCGCCGGCAGGTTTCAGCCGGTTTTCCCGCAACCGCTTGTAGACGTTCTCCACGTCCACGATGGCATCGTCTACCAGCGAACCGATGGCGATAGCCATACCTCCCAGGCTCATGGTATTTATCGTAAAGCCCATATAGTGCAGGGCAAGGATGGAGCAATCAGTGACAACGGCAGTGTCACCAGCGAGATGACTGTGGTACGTACGTTGGCAAGGAACAGGAAAAGCACGATGACAACGAAAATACCTCCCTCCAACAACGACTTCTGAACGTTTCCGATGGAACTTTCGATGAAACGGCTTTGACGGAAGATGTCTGTGGAAACCTTTACGTCTGCCGGTAAATTCTTCTGCAGGTCTTGCAGGGAAGCTTCCAGTTTGTCTGTAAGCTCCAGCGTGCTTGTGGCGGGTTGCTTGGTGACTGTCAGCAGTACGGCATGCTTACCGCGTTCCGAGGCGGTACCCAGTTTAGGAAGTTTGGCTCCGACTTGAACGTCGGCAATATCTTCCAGCAGGATAGGGGCACCGGAGACCCCGTTGCTCCGCACCACGGCCTTGGCTATCTGGTCTACCTTGTCGGTAGAAAGTACGCCGCGTACGATATATTCATTGCCATATTCATAGAGCACTCCACCATTGGCATTCAAGTTCATTTCGCGGGTGATGTTCATCACTTCGCTCAATGTTACGCCGTAATGGCGCATCCGTTCCGGGTCCAGCTGCACTTGATATTCCTTGATGTCGCCACCCAGTACGGCTACTTGTGCCACACCGCCCGTAGAGAGCAGGCGGGGACGTATGGTCCAGTCGGCAATGGTACGCAAATCCAGCATAGAGGTCGAATCTGCTGTCAGACCTACAATCAGCATCTCGCCCAAAATGGACGATTGTGGGCCTAGTGTCGGCTTGCCTACGTTGGCCGGTAAGGATTCGCTGACGACTGCCAGCTTCTCACTGACAATCTGCCGGGCAAGATAGATATCTGTATCCCAGTCGAATTCTACCCAGACTACAGAAAAACCGTTCGTTGAGGAAGAGCGTACACGGCGCACACCCGTTGCACCGTTTACAGCCGTTTCTACGGGAAAAGTGACCAGCTGTTCCACTTCCTCTGCTGCCATACCATTTGCTTCGGTCATGATGACCACGGTCGGCGCATTGAGGTCAGGGAACACATCCACTTCCGTATGCATGGCGGTATAAGTACCGCCAATCAGCAACAGCACCGATGCTACCAGCACCAGGATGCGGTTCTGAAGAGAAAAACCAATTATTTTGTTTAACATCTTTTTATTTACTATTTACAATGTACAATTGGGCTGCGCAATGTCAGCCGCACTTGCTGTTTTATCTAATATTTCTTGTTTATCTGACTTTACACTCCCCATTCGTCACGTAGCCCTTATACTGCATAGCGAAATGGTACTTTGTAAATTGTCAAATTGTACATGAGATTAGTGTTCATGGCTATGTGCCGGAATAGCATTCGTTGCCGATGCCAGCTTCACTTGATAGGCTCCTTGGGTTACGACGCGATCGCCTGCTTTTATGCCGGAAAGGATTTGTACACTTTCGCCATTGTCGGCACCCAGGGTGACAAGCTGTTTTTTGTAGCCCTCTTCATCCAGTTGCAGGTAGACAAAGAAGCTGCCTTGTTCCTCGGTCAGCGCACTGTGAGGAAGAGACAACACGTTCTCCATTGGTGAGGATAATAGGAATACTTCTACAAACGAGCCGGGAATAACGTCTCCCTTATTGTCGAATTCAAAAGTTACGGGTACATAATATCCGTTCTCACCCGAAGCCTTTCCATAAGAAAGCATGCGCCCGCCCAGTTCTTTCAATGTATATACCTTATTATTATAAGGAGTACAGAAGTTGGCAGAACCGATGCTGTTTAGGTAAGGATAGTACTTTTCGGATACATCCGCACGCAGGAAAAGCTTGCGGTTCTGGGTGACGCTTACCAACGGCTGGCCGACGCTGACGTAGTCCCCTTCTTTCACCAACAGATTCTTCACATAACCGCTGATGGGAGAAACAACAGCCTGGCCGCTTGCCGAATGGTTCTTTGCGACTGCCTCGTAACTGATACGGGCATTTTCGTAAATCTGTTCGGCTTGCGCGAATTCCTTTTCAGATACGATTTTGTTGCCTACAAGCGCTTTCATACGCTCGTATTCTTTTTTGGAAACCTCGTAGGCTATCCGGGCTTTCTGCACCGGGTCTCCGTCGGCCATGTTTTTGGATGACAATACCACCAAAGGAGTACCTTTGCTGACACTCATTCCTTCGATAACTTTTCCCTTGAAGGAAACCACGCCTGCTACTGTAGCTACGGCTACGCTCTCGTCTCCCTGGGCTGCCATCACCTGGCCGCTGGTCTTGATGACTTGATGGAAACTACCCGGTTCAACAGTGCTGACTGCTACGCCGGCAGCTTGCGCCTTTGCTGGTGGCAGGATGATTTCATCGCTTCCTCCGGCATGGTTTTCCTGCTCTTCGTGCTCATGGTTGTGTCCCTCATGTTCGTGGTCATGGCCCTCGTGGTCATGTCCGTCATGATTGTGCTCTTCTGTTTCGTGATTATGTCCTTCGTGGCTGTCTCCGGACTTGCTGTTACAGGAGCCTAAAAGGAATAATCCCAAGACTCCCATGAAAATAACTTTTTTCATGATGATATTTGTTCTTACTTTTTGATTTTGAATACAAAGTTAGGGCATAGGGCGTGCAACCAAATTGCATTGTTCCTTATGCCGGATAGAAATCTGTCCCGGTGATGTTCCGGTAACAGTTAAGCAAGAAGAGACGGAGGGGCACGAAGTCCCGTAGCACATATGATAAATGTGCTATGAAGAGATTCCAGATAGATACACTCCTGCCTGCTTATGTCAAACTCGGGTAGGATGAGTAACTTGGAAAAAGGTTCAATGAGTAGGGTAACTGCCCACAAGGCATCCGGATGTGAACACACATCATTGGAAGAGCTGGGCGTCTGTTGTACAAAGTGGGTTGTCATGCATCCCGTGTCGCAACAGCAGTGCTCGTTGCCCTGGCTATGACGGTGTCCGCAGCAATCGGCGGTGATATCATTCTTCATGCATATCATTCCGTCGGCATGATGATGGTGGGAATGACGGGTATCACCAGCATTATCAAGCTGATGAAAAAAAGAATATAGGTTATGTACTGTTTCTTTTTCATTCCTCTATCTTTGGACGGATGCAAAGATAGAGGTTAAGGACTTAATTACCAAATAGAAAATGCTAAAAAGGTTTGAATAACATATTCAATCCCTCATTCATGCTGGGGTGGGTGAAAATGAAGTCCCGCAGGAAATGGTAACGCTGTCCCGTTTTCATGATTGATGCTACGGTATTGATTACTTCTGGTGCATCGGCACAAAGTAGGGTACAACCCAGAATCCGTCCGGTATGGATGTCTACAATAGCTTTGAGCATACCGTCTATGCTGTGTAGCGTACGGGCACGTGGAATCATGGCAGCAGGGATACGTGCCACATGTATGGAATAACCGTTCTTCATCGCTTCCTCTTCCGTCAGTCCTATATGTGCCAGCGGTGGGTCGGTGAAAATGGCAAAGGGGATTGGATACTGGTCTTTTGTACTCCTTTTTTTGTTTTCAAAGAGTTGATTACGGATGATACGGAAATCATCGATGGACAAGTTGTCGAACTGTTCGTCTCCTTTTACGTCCCCCAGGGCCCATACGTGTGGGGCTGTAGTCCGTAATTGGTTGTCGACAACGATGGCTCCCCGCTTGTCTGTTTGTATACCCGCTTTTTCCAGATTCAGCTCTGCAGTCATAGGCTTGCGGCCGATGGCTACCAGCAAGGCATCTCCTTTCAGGTAGTAGGGAGTGCCGTTTGCACTGTCCGTATAGGTCAGAGTTATTCCTTCGGCTGTGTCGTACACGGATTGGACACGGGCGTTCAACCGGACATTGATACGCTTTCGGTTCAATGCTTCCAGCATGGAGGCGGCAATGTCGCGGTCCACTTTAGGCAGAAAGCGGTTTCCCGCTTCCAGCAGTGTGACATGGCTTCCAAAGCTGCATACATAGTGGCAAACTCCAATCCGACAGCACCGCCGCCGATGACGAGCAGGTGTGCGGGCAGTTTGTTCGATTGCAGCAAGGTCTCACTGGTATATACGTACTTGCTCTCCTTGAGTCCGTCGATGGCAGGCAGGATAGGGGTGGACCCGGTGTTGATGAATATCTCTTTTCCCTCAAGAATCGTTTCGTCCTTGCCGGAGACTATACGGATTGTATTTTCGGACAAGAAAGAAGCAGTTCCGTCATAGAGGGTTATATTAGGCTTGTTTTTTACATTTTCATAATTTTTCTCACGCAGGAAGGATACAAGCTTGTCTTTCCGCGCCACGGCAAGTGCATACAGTTTGGACTGGTTCTTATAATCGTCATAGTATCTTTTTTCCGCATATTCCGATTCGTGAATCAGAGCTTTGGTAGGGATACATCCTACGTTTACACATGTTCCTCCGTACATCTGAGGGGAACGTTCCACGATGGCTACTTTCCAATTCCGTTCGGCTAGTTCGACGGCCAATAACTTGCCGCCCTTGCCGAATCCTATTATGATGGCATCATATTGTTTCATTTTAATATCTCTTAGTTAAGTGTTTAGTAAAATGAAAACAATATGTATCGGCCATTTGTTCGGACGCCGGGTTTAGCAGATGCTTATCGTTCCAGTTCGCGGAGGGAGTCCATTTTCTTCTTTTCAAGGAATTCGTAGATGCCGCTCAAGTGCTCTTTCACTTGTTTGTTGCCGAATTCATATACCTTGCTTACCAGTCCGTCCAGGAAGTCACGGTCGTGGCTGACGAGGATAAGGGTACCGTCAAAATCCAGTAACGCTTGCTTCAGGATATCTTTGGTTTTCATGTCCAGATGGTTGGTCGGTTCGTCCAGTATCAGCAGATTCACCGGTTCGAGCAAAAGCTTTATCATGGCGAGGCGCGTGCGCTCTCCACCGGAAAGCACCTTGACCTTCTTCATGGACTCTTCGGGGCCACCGAACATGAAGGCACCCAGCAGGTCGCGTATCTTGTTGCGGATTTCCCCTTTTGCCACATCGTCGATGGTCTGGAATACGGTCAGGTTCTCATCCAACAATGAGGCCTGGTTTTGTGCGAAATATCCAATCTGCACGTTGTGTCCTATCGTGAGGGTGCCTTCATGTTCTATTTCCTTCATGATGCACTTCACTAACGTTGACTTTCCTTCACCGTTCTTACCAACGAAAGCAACCTTGTCTCCCCGTTCTATGGTGAGGTTGGCATTCTTGAAGACCACATGGTCACCGTAACTTTTCCCTACTCCCTCCATGATGACGGGATAATTGCCTGAGCGGGGAGAAGGAGGGAATTTGAGGCGCAACGCTGAAGTGTCTTCTTCGTCCACTTCCAGCAGCTCCAGTTTTTCCAGCATCTTTACGCGGCTCTGCACTTGCAGTGTCTTGGAGTAGGTACCTTTGAACCGTTCGATGAATTCCTTGGTTTCGGCAATGAACTTCTGCTGGTCGTCGTAGGCTTTCTGTTGCTGTTCACGGCGTTCCTTGCGGAGTTCCAGGTATTTGGAATAGTTTACTTTATAATCGTATATCCGGCCCATGGTCACTTCGATGGTACGGGTGGTGATGTTGTCCACGAACTTGCGGTCGTGGCTGATGACGATGACAGCCTTTCCGTTGCTGATAAGAAAATCTTCCAGCCATTGTATGGATTCTATGTCCAGATGGTTGGTAGGCTCGTCCAGCAACAGTACGTCGGGCTTTTGCAGCAACAGTTTGGCAAGCTCGATGCGCATGCGCCATCCACCGCTGAAGTCACTGGTCTGGCGGTTGAAGTCTTCGCGTACGAACCCAGTCCGAGCAGTGCTTTTTCCACATCCTCCTCGTAATTGGTGGAGTCGATGGCATAGAACTTTTCGCTCAAGGCGGAGACGTTCTCGATAAGTTCCATGTAACTGTCGCTTTCGTAGTCGGTACGCGTTTCCAGTTCCTTGTTGAGGCGCTCTATCTCGGCTTCCATTTCATGCAGGTGGGCAAAGGCCTGTGCTGCTTCCTGGAATACGGTACGGCCGTCTTCCGTCATAAGGTGCTGTGGAAGGTAAGCTATGACACTGTCTTTGGGGGCTGAGATTTTTCCACGGGTAGGCTGTCTTACACCTGCCAGGATTTTCAACAATGTACTTTTCCCCGCTCCATTTTTACCCATCAGGGCGATGCGGTCTTTCTCGTTGATAACGAAAGATATATCACTGAATAAAGTTGTGCCGCCAAATTCCACGGCCAGTCCGTCTATAGAAATCATTATATGTTTTTTTAATGAGCTGCAAAGATAGTGCAAATTGAGTGCAGAATTTCATGCTTGCATGAAAAAGTTATGCCGGGATGCAGCTTATCTTATTTAAAGATAGTGCAAATCTATTATTTTTTATATCTTTGCCCCTATATAAACAAAACGCATAGGTCATGGAAATAGAAAAAGTGTCAGGAGATTACCGTCCGCTTATTCTGGTTGCGGAAGATGATGATAGTAACTTTAAACTGATAAAGGCTATCATCGGCAAGAAATGCGAGATACTATGGGCAAAGAATGGTGAGGAGATTGTAAATTTGTTCGAAGAGAATCGCGACAAGGCGGAAGCTATTCTGATGGATATAAAAATGCCTATTATGAACGGGCTGGATGCTACGGTGATTATTCGCAAGAAGGATAAGGAACTTCCCATCATCATGCAGACCGCTTATGCCTTTACTGCCGACCGCGAAAAAGCCTTGGAGTGCGGAGCCTCGGAAGTGTTGGTAAAACCCATCACTCTGTCTGCTTTGCGTACATGTCTAAGCCGTTATTTACCCAAATTGGTTTGGTAAGGCTTTACTGATAATAAAAAGGGAACCGGACGACTAAGTAATGAATATTATCATCCGGTTCCCTTTTTTTATTCTTGTGCATTGTCTTTTCTCTCTTCCATCTTCTTTTTTACAAATTCGATTTTGAGATTGGCTTCTTCCATATTCTTCTTTATTTCCGTCATGGATGACAGCAGTTGTGCCAGTTCGTAGACGCTGGCAAGGGCCTGGCGATCGGCGGCAGTCATGGTGATGGAATAGGGGCGTTCCCCTTGATAGTTGACTTTGATATTCTTGTCCTTGTTCAGATAAAGGAACCCCATGACGTTTCCGTCTTCTCCCAGTTTGAAGTCTGCCTTTTCAATCTTTTCACCGAGGTCAGTGGTTTCGTAGCTGTCTTTGGCGGCGGGTGTTTCGGCAAAGCTACCATCGGGAGCAGTGACTTTGACGGCCACATGGTGGATATTATGGGCTCCGCAATAAATGGAAGTCATGCTCATGACTCCGTTTTCGTCTACCTGGAAGCGAAGGAAAGAGCGATGCAGATTTTTTTCTATCACTTGGGAAGGATGAAGGTAATTGCCGATATTCTGGTATTCGGCATCTTTTTCAAAAGTGTATTTCCCTTTGATTGCATCGAAATCCTTTTGCTTGGCTTGAAGCATACTGTCCAGATAGACCAGGCTCTTTTCCTGCTCTTTCAGTTCCACTTCCTGCATCAGGCCGATGCCTGCACGGCGAGTTTCAAACGCTTTGGGATAGAGCATCTTGATGCTGTCAATCAGAATCTTCGCTTCATTGTAGTTGCCGAGTTCAAACGCTTCGCGGGCAGCTTGTAGTTTTTCACCGGCCTTCTTCTCCACATCTTCGCAAGAGAAGAGTGTACAGCATAGGCATGCAAGGAGTATTACTTTTTTCATATTTGTTGTTCTTGGAGTTAGAGTCCACAAAAATAGAAATAATATCTTTATCTTTGCAGCATTTTAATGTGCAAATGTGCTAATAGACCATTAACACATTTGCGTATTCATTACATTAGCGCATTATTTATGATAGATTTGACGGCAGAAGAACTGAAGCAATATTTTAGTGATGATATATTCAAGCGGATATCCGAAACGGCTGATGAATTGGGATTGGAATGTTACGTAGTCGGTGGATATGTACGTGATATTTTCCTGCAACGTCCTTCCAAGGATATTGATGTGGTGGTGGTAGGCAGTGGCATTGCCATGGCCGAGGCGCTGGGTAAGCGTCTGGGGCGTGGGGCGCATGTTTCCGTCTTCAAGAATTTCGGTACGGCACAATTGAAGTACTATGGTACGGAAGTTGAGTTTGTGGGTGCAAGAAAAGAATCGTATACACACGATTCCCGCAAGCCTATTGTAGAGGACGGTACATTGGAGGATGACCAGAACCGCCGTGATTTTACCATCAATGCACTGGCTGTTTGCCTGAACCGGGTGCGTTATGGCGAGTTGGTCGACCCCTTTGGCGGTATTGGAGACTTGAAGGAAAAGACCATCCGGACTCCCCTCGACCCTGATATAACTTTCAGTGATGACCCTTTGCGCATGATGCGCTGTGTCCGTTTTGCCACCCAGCTGGGATTCTATATTGACGATGAGACATTCGATTCTCTGGAGCGTAATCGCGAACGCATCTCCATCATCTCCAAAGAACGCATTGCAGACGAACTGAACAAAATCATCTTGTCACCTATTCCGTCTAAGGGATTCATTGAGCTGGACCGCTGTGGTCTGCTGGAACTGATATTCCCGGAACTTGTCAGGCTGCAAGGCGTGGAGACGCGCAATGGACGCGCCCATAAGGACAATTTCTACCATACGCTCGAAGTACTCGACAACATCAGCAAGAAGACCGACAACCTTTGGCTACGCTGGGCAGCTCTTCTGCATGATATAGCCAAGCCTGCCACCAAGCGTTGGGAACCCCGTGCGGGCTGGACGTTCCATAACCATAATTTCATTGGCGAGAAGATGATACCCGATATTTTCCGCAAGATGAAGCTCCCTATGAATGAGAAGATGAAATATGTGCAGAAAATGGTGAGCCTGCACATGCGTCCCATTGTGATAGCGGATGATGTAGTGACCGACTCGGCAGTGCGTCGTCTCTTGTTTGAGGCAGGTGATGATATAGACGACCTGATGACACTGTGCGAAGCCGACATTACTTCCAAGAATATGGAGCGTAAGAAACGCTTCCTTAATAATTTTCAGTTGGTACGCCAGAAGCTGAAGGATTTGGAGGAACGCGATCGTATCCGTAATTTCCAGCCTCCGGTCAGTGGTGAAGAAATCATGAAGACTTTCGGCCTTTCTCCTTGCCAGCAGGTAGGTGCCTTGAAGAGTGCCATTAAGGATGCCATTTTGGACGGCATCATTCCCAATGAATACGAAGCCGCCCGTGCATTTATGTTGCAACGGGCGGAGAAGATGGGCTTAAGGAGTTATAACTTATAACTCATAACTCATAACTCTTCTTTTTCTGCCTGGAACTTGCGGCTTACTTTCATCAGGTTGATGGTGTAGGTCACTATGTTTTGGGCTTCTTGTATCATAGTCAGGTATACCATGCTGACTTTGATGCTGCCGCTCTGACTTTGGATGCGTTGCAGCTCTTCGCGTTTCAGGTGAGACAACTGGCCGTTGAGGTCGTTGGCTTTGCGAATCTCTGTTTCCAGTTCATCATAATTGTTCGTTTCCAGCTTGTGGCGGCATACTTGCAACAGATAGCAGATGTCTTCGGCTACGTCTGTAAATTCTCCTTTCTGAATGGCATCCAGCGGATTGAAGTTATTGTCTATGTGCTCCAAGCAAGGTTCGCAAAGACGGCCTACGCTGTACACCAGTTCGCTGGCAAAGTCGTTGCCTTGATAGTAATAGAGTCCTTTTTCCAGTACGGTATTGTTGTCGAGGCGGCACATGGCAAGTGTTCCGGTACGCTTCATCTGCTTGATGAGTTGTTTTTCGAATTTTACTGAGCCCATGGCACGACGCAGTCCGCGTAGATTCTCGTGTAGGAAGGAAGTGACGGTACGTTCAAAATTCTCTTCTGTGAATTCCATAATCTTCACCAGTTCTTCACGGGTATGCTTGCGGAGTAATTCGATGACTTCGCTGTTGTCCGTGCTCTTCATCAACTGTTTTAGGGTCTCGTTGCCTTTTTCTTTCTCTTTGCGCTTCTTGTACATCACTTGGCTACGAATCAGCATGAAGACTGCCAGACCAATCAGTGCCAGGATGGCAACCGTACCGCCGAAATGGATAATTAATGCCACGAAAAAACAGATGGTGAACGCTGCTCCGGCAGTGATGAACCAACCGCCGATAACGCTGAGCACACCCGTAATGCGGAATACCGCCGAATCACGTCCCCAGGCACGGTCGGCAAGCGATGTACCCATGGCTACCATAAAGGTGACATAAGTGGTGGAAAGGGGGAGTTTCAAGGAAGTTCCCAAGGCGATGAGCAGACCAGCCAATACGAGATTGACGGAAGCGCGAACCAAGTCAAAAGCGGCGCCGTCGGCTATGATGGCTTCATCCTTCTGGAAGCGTGTATTCATCCACCGCTTGCTGCTTTCGGGCATTGTTTTGGATATTCCGTTAGCCAGGGTCATGCTGAAGCGTACCAGCGTGCGGGCTATCGGGGTACTTCCGAAGTTCTCTTCACCGTCATCCTGACGGGCAAGGTCCACGGAAGTTTTGATGACGTTGTGGGCTTTCTTGGATGTGCAGAGTGCATAGACCATGATAGCGCCTGCACCGATAAGGAAATACCACGGGGTTTTGGCTGCACCGAGGAGTGAGGACATCAGGAATCCGTCGGGGCCGGCGGCCGTACCATTGGCTGTATAGTCAATAAATGAGGAATATCCTGCGAGGGGAACACCGATAAAGTTCACCAAGTCATTGCCGGCAAAGGCGAGGGCGAGGGCGAAAGTACCCATCAGAACCACTACTTTGAAGACGTTTATCTTGCACCAATGCAGTATCTGCATCAGTATGGTGAAGAATACAAAGAAACCGGTTATCAGCAATGCGGTATTGTCGTGTATCCATTGCTTATTTTCAGGAGTCATGAATGAACTGTCTTTCAGCCCCTTTATCAGCATGAAGTAGATGATGCTGGTGGCAGCTATACCACCGAACAGCGCGATGCTGTATTTCATGTTCTTCTTGTAGTTGAAGGTGAACACGATACGTGCCAGCCACTGTACCAGCATACCGAAGAAGAAGGCAATGGCTACGGATACAAAAATGGCCATGATGACAGACAGCGCCTTGTCTGTATTGATGAGGTCGCCCAGTCCCAATGTATCGCTGTTATAGACCTTGATGAGCGCCAGTGCGAACGTACCTCCCAGCAGCTCGAACACCATGGATACAGTGGTGGAGGTAGGCATTCCCATAGTGTTGAAGACATCTAATAGCACGACGTCCGTCAACATGACGGCAAGCAGAATGCACATGATTTCGGCAAAGTAGAAGTGCTCCGGTTGATAGATGCCGTGTCGTGCAATGTCCATCATGCCATTGCTGAGTGCCGCACCGATGAAGACGCCAATGCCTGCAATGAACAGTATGGTTTTGAAAGATGCTGCCTTTGCTCCGACAGCCGACTGAAGAAAATTGACCGCATCATTACTGACACCTACCACGAGGTCGAAAATCGCGAGTACGAACAGAAAGATGACGATACCCAGATAAATTGTTTCCATAGACATGTATTTTATTTCCGGCTGCAAAGGAAAGAGTTTGGTGTTGCAGGGAAATGTCATACATGTTACAGAAATGTTACAAATGTTTTGGAATAGAATGGTATTGTGCTAAGAGCGATTGCTCTTATTCTCCCAATAATCATTAATGTTAAGCATTTAAGAGTAACAATATAAGTATAATAGAAGAGTGGATGCTTTTGTGTTTCGTATTTGGTTATTTCTATGTTAAGCAGCCAAATTACTAGTTAATTGTTTGCAGATGTCGAGAATTCTTGCGAATATTGCATACAAGTTGTGTGTAGAATTGATTGTAATTAGAACTTTGATATTAAAAATCAAAGATGTATGTAACTTTTTTAATTCATTTATTAAATAAATGAATTCTACCAACGAGTATAGAAATATGAAAAACCATTTTTGTTTAAACCTATTCTTCTTACTATATTTGTTTTTTGTGCTGGATGCAAGCAGCATATCTCAGATAGTGCTGCTAAGGCAAATGAGGCATTGTTTACTCAATTAGATAGTCTGATAGATAATTCTGATAAACTTATTTTGCAGAAAGAGGAGCGAATAGAGGCGTTGAAGCATTCACTAAGACAATCTAAGGCATTTGAGAAACAGTATGAACTTAATCAGGCTATTTATCAAGAATATCGTGTGTATGATGCAGATTCGGCTATGAAGTATACTACACAAAGCTTGATTTAGCACGACAATATCATGATAAGAATCGTGAGATTGAATCTTTATTAGGTATTGGTTTTGTTTATACGGCTAATGGCTTGCTTAGTCAAGCCTCTGAAGTAATGCATTCACTCTGTTCTTCCAGTATGCCTCGCTACTTACGTTCGCGTTATTATGGTCAGATGCGTACTCTCTGCTCGCGGTTGCAACTCTATTCATTAGGTGATGATGCATTACATGAGTATTATGGTCAACTTTATGCGTTATATTCAGATTCAGTATTGCAGACGGCCACTCCTGACGAACCACGCTACCTTTATAGCCGTGTGTGGAAATATCAAGATGTTCCCGGTGCACAACGTATTGCCATTAGGGATGAGTTGGAAAAGGAAAAACAACGTCTTCTACCTAATAGTCGTAATTATTCTATTTTAGCTTATAACTTGGCTCTACTTTATGAAAAAGAGCACAACCATACCAAGTGGCTGGAAAATATGATTCTCTCAGGTATTGCTGATGTATATGCTGTGAATCGTGATATTGGTTCGTTATATGCATTGGCTTCCTATTTATATGAACAAGGTCAGTTGGACCGAGCCTATCGTTATAGTACTTATTGTTCTGATATCGGTATAACTTTTAAGAGCCGTGTACGACTGCTTCATCAGCAGAAGTTGCAGAGAAGGATACATCAAAGCTACATTGAACGTGATCATATGCAACAGAAGCAGCTAAAGCTATTCCTTTTATTTATTAGTTTTCTCACTATTGTATTGCTGATAGCTCTTTTCTTTTTGAGAAGGCAAACAAGAAGACGTAGGAAAGCTTTGGTTGAGCTACATGTGGCCAATGGTAGATTGAAGAGTCTTAATAGTGAACTGCAAAAGCTCAATTTGGTTCTACGTGACACAAATTATATTAAGGAGGAGTATATTGGTCAGGTATTCAAACTTTGTTCATCCTATATTTGCCGTATGGAGGAGTATCGTAAAAAGTTAAACCGTAAATTAAAGGCTGGGCAACTTGAAGATTTAAAGAAGATTGTCTTTTCCTGATTTAGCTAGACGCTTTTTCTTTTTATAACCGATATCAGTAGACGGTTCTTGGAATGTTGTACTGGTTCAGTAGTCACTTCTTCCCAAGCCCTGCTGATATAGTAGACACAGCA
>ENA-OQJX01000432-OQJX01000432.1-human-gut-metagenome-genome-assembly--contig:-NODE-432-length-22891-cov-2.721226_pt1 | contig 22891 bp, 30 predicted proteins | sample MGYA00242615_ERZ504782 | MGnify/ENA primary metagenome ERZ504782 (study PRJEB26092, sample SAMD00036354) | human gut metagenome | host: Homo sapiens | study: EMG produced TPA metagenomics assembly of... | reverse complement strand
ACCACCATTGCCGGGCACTGCGTGCTGCCTGCCGTTCCGGCCAAGGCCCTGCGCACCAGCAAAGGCAGTGCAGCGGGCATTCTGGCCGCATTCTGCCGCCCGGAAACACAGCAGCCATGGACAGCTCTGCTGGGCAGCGAACTGGCCGTACAGCTGGGCATCCGCTGAGAAGCGTTTGATGCGATCGATACTTATAGATGTACAGGAGGGGTATTCATGTTTCATGTTCTGCACCGGTTCTGGCGTTGGCTCCTTGCACGGCTGGGCTATTGCGGCGGCGCACATTTTCTGGCGGGCGCGCCCAGCCTGCCCCCGCCCCTGACCCCGGAACAGGAAAAAGCCCTGCTGGCCCGTATGGCTGCAGGCGATGCCGCTGCCCGGGACGACCTGATCACCCACAACCTGCGGCTGGTGGTGTATCTTGCCAAAAAGTACGAAAGCAGCGGTGTGCCTGCCGAGGACATGATCAGCATTGGTACCATCGGGCTGATCAAGGCGGTGAACACCTTCACGCCGGAGCGCAGCATCAAGCTGGCCACCTACGCCAGCCGCTGCATCGGCAATGAAATTCTGATGTACTTACGCAAAAGCTCCAACCGCCGTCAGGAAGCCAGCATCGACGAACCGCTGAACGTGGATGGCGACGGCAACGAGCTGCTGCTTTCCGATATTCTGGGCAGTGATGAGAACCAGATCAGCCAGCGGCTGGAGCAAGATGCGGAGCGCGCCGTTCTTCGCCGGGCCGTGGACAGCCTGTCCCCGCGGGAACGGCAGATCATGGAGCTGCGCTTTGGTCTGGCGGACGGCATTGAGCGCACCCAGAAGGAGGCCGCCGACGCACTGGGCATCAGCCAAAGCTACATTTCCCGGCTGGAAAAACGGATCATCCACACCTTAAAAGTACAATTGGAAAACGAATAACGGCTCCCAGTTTTTCCCGTGCATAGTGCTTTGCCCGCAGGGCCATACTCCCGGTGAAGATCAAACAGACCGGGGGCGTTTGGATGTACAACAAAGTGGAGCTGTGCGGCATGAACACTGCAAAGCTGCCTGTGCTGACCGAAGCCGAAAAGCGGGAACTGCTGGCCCGCGCCCACGCCGGTGATGCAGCAGCCCGGGAACAAATGGTGGAAGGCAACCTGCGGCTGGTGCTCAGCGTGGTGCAGCGGTTCGCCCAGCGCGGCGAAAATCTGGACGACCTGTTTCAGGTGGGGTGCATCGGGCTGATCAAGGCCATCGATCATTTTGACCCCGCCCAGCCGGTGCGCTTCTCCACCTACGGCGTGCCCATGATCATTGGCGAGATCCGGCGTTTTCTGCGGGACAACAACGCCCTGCGGGTGAGCCGCAGCCTGCGGGATACCGCCTACCGGGCCATGCAGAGCCGCGAGACGCTGGAAAAGCAGCTTGGCCGCGAGCCGACCATGGACGAGATCGCTCAGGCGGCGGGCCTTGCCCGGCGCGAAGTGACCGCCGCGCTGGAATCGGTGGTGGAGCCGATCAGTCTGGAAGAGCCGGTGTACACCGATGGCGGCGATGCGATGTATGTGATCGATCAGGTGCGGGACCCGGACGGCGAGGACAGCTGGATCAGCGGGCTGCAGTTCCGGCAGACCGTGGCCGGGCTGACCCCGCGGGAAAAGCGGATCATGGAGCTGCGCTACCTGCAGGGCAAGACCCAGATGGAGGTGGCGCGGGAGATCGGCATCAGTCAGGCACAGGTCAGCCGGTTGGAAAAAGGCGCACTGAGCCAGTTCCGCACCCGGGACTGAACCTAAAAAAGGCGGCACAGCTTCCGTTTTGTTCGGAAGTGTGCCGTCTTTTATCTGCGGCTGTATTTGCGCCGGGTGGCCGCACCGCCGCGCAGATGCCGCTCTGCCTTATTGCAGGCCAGAACCGCACGCACCTGCCGGAACAGCTCCGGCTGCAGCGTCCGCAGCCGCACCGCAACATCCTTGTGCACGGTGGACTTGCTGCACCCGAACACCGCTGCCGCCGCACGCACTGTGGCCCGGTTGGCCGCGATATATTCGCCCAGCTGTACCGCCCTCTGTTCGGGGTCTCCCTTCATATCCAGACTCCTCCATTGTGAACTTATGGTACAGCCTATGCACAGGCCGGGGCAGATATGTTCCGCCGGGGCTTGACTTTTGCGCCGGACGCGCTATACTTTTGCATGGACATAAAAACAGGGGTGCCGAAAGGCTGAGATCCGCGTTTTGCGGAGTACCCTTTTACCTGACCGGACAATGCCGGCGTGGGAGTTTGCAGAACTGTCCGTTCTTTCACAAACCCCGTGCGCCTGCTGGAAAGCGGGCGCATTTTGTTTTTGTGTACTATCGTTCTGAGAAGAGGAATCCCTATGACCAAAACCTATTCCAAAACCCGCATTCTGGTGGAGGGTGCGCTGATGATCGCTCTGTCCACCGTTTTGAGCATGATCCAGATCCCGCTCATGCCCCACGGCGGTTCCATCACTCTGTTCAGCATGGTGCCCATTCTGGTAATGAGCTACCGCCACGGCGCAAAGTGGGGCATCATGACCGCTTTCGTCAACAGCCTGATCCAGCTTGTGCAGGGCCTTGGCAATCTGGCATACTGCCAGACCCTCACGGCACAGGTGGGCTGCGTGCTGCTGGACTACCTTCTGGCCTTCACGGTGCTGGGCTTTGCCTGCCTGATCGCAAAGCCTTTCCGCAACCGCACCGTGGGTGTCGGTGTCAGCGCCTTTGTGGTGTGCCTGCTGCGCTTTTTGTGCAGCTTTCTGTCCGGTTACATCGTCTGGAAGGACTACGACTACGCTTTCAGCTGGATGACCGAGATCGGCTTTCCCGGCATCTCCAACATGAGCGTGGACGGTCTGTGCTGGCTGTACAGTGCCGTGTACAACGCCACCTACATGCTGCCCGAAGCCATTCTGACCACGGTCCTTGTGGTGATCCTGATCCGTGTCGCACCGCAGATCTTCGACCCGCAGAACGCAAGAGCGTAAGTTTTTTCGCGGCCATTTTTCCCGCCGGGAAGGGCATTTCCCCGGCGGGAATTTTTTGCAGAAAATCCCAAAAAAGCTGTTGACAATCCGGCAAAGCGCTGGTATAATTACTCCTGTCGTCAGGCACGGCACAAACATCTGGGGGATTAGCTCAGCTGGGAGAGCGCTTGCATGGCATGCAAGAGGTCACCGGTTCGATCCCGGTATTCTCCACCAGAAGGAAAAGCACCGCACGGAAACGTGTGGTGTTTTTTGTTGTTACCGACCAAAGGAGAAACTATGAGCTACGCGATCGTATTCAGCAGTAAAACAGGCAACACAAAATTATTGGCAGACACGCTGCACGCCTGTCTGCCACAGGAAAACTGCTGCTATTTTGGCACCCCGGACCTGCTGCCATGGAAGCGGACGACCTCTATGTGGGCTTCTGGACAGACAAGGGAAACGCTGACGAAAGCACTTTGGACTTTTTGAAGCAGCTGCACGGCAAAAATATCTTCCTTTTTGGCACCGCCGGCTTTGGCGGCAGTGAGGAGTATTTCAACAAGATCCTGAAAAAGGTGGAGCGTTCACTGGACAGGAGCAACACGGTCTTCGGCCGTTATATGTGTCAGGGCAAGATGCCGCTTTCGGTACGCCAGCGGTATGAGGGCATGAAAAAGCAGCCGATCCATCTGCCCAATCTGGATGCGCTGATCGAGAATTTTGACAACGCCCTTTCTCACCCGGATGCAGAAGATCTGGAACGGTTAAAGCAGGCAGTAAAATGATCAAAAGGCAGCGGTTTTCCTCAAACAGAGGAAGCCGTTGCCTTTTTTGCTTAGCGGATGATCCTACGCTCCTGCCTGCGGCTCCGCGGTTCTTATCCCACGCTTCTTTTATAAAAGAACAGGTACTGCTGCACGATGCCTGCTTCCAGCCCGAACTGCGGGAACGGGTCCTGCCCGGCAAACTCGTCCCGGATGAGCCGTTCGATCCAGACATCCACCGGCACACGGCCCACACGGCCATAGCCGAACAGACACACGCAGTTTGCCACCTTTTGCCCACACCGTCCAGTTCCATCAAACGGGCAAAAAGTGCTTCATCGGGCAGGGAAGCCAGCTTCTTCAGGTCCAGTGTGCCCTCTGCCGCCTGCTGCGCCGCATGCAGCACGTAGCGGGTGCGGTAGCCAAGACCGCACTCCTGCAGCGCCTGCTCCCCGGCACAGCAGAGCGCTTCTGCTGTCGGGAACGTATACACCGGCCCTTCGCTATCGCTGCCCAGCCGCTCGCCAAACCGCTCCGAAAGCAGCTCTACCGCCCTGCGGATAGCCGGGATGCTCTTTCGCTGCGAGATGATGAAGCTGACCAGCATCTCCCACTCATCCTGACGCAGCACCCGGATGCCCCGGCCATATTCCATGGCACGCTGCAGAAAGTCGTCCCGGCTGTCCAGCTTTCCGCGCAGGGCGGCATAGCTGCGGCCAAGGTCGAAGTAACCGTGCCAGAAGGTTTCCCATGCGCCCGGCTCACACCGCACCGTGTAGGTTCCGCTGCGCAGTGGTCTGAGGTAAAGCAGCTGTCTCCCGGAAACAAACCGATACCAGCCCTCCGCCTGCTTCCGGGGGCGAAAGCACTGGCCGCTTTCCAGAATTTTGTCCGGGTCGAAATCATCCCGGATCTGAACCGTTTTCTCTTCCAGCTCCATTGCCCCCATCACAGCTCCAGCTCCCGGTACACTTCGCCTTCCAGCGTTTTCCAAAGGAAAGTCTCCCCTTCCAGTGTCATATAGCTATGTGCACTCCCCTCCTTCGGGATGCTCACAGAACCGGGGTTCAGGTAGAGATTGCCTTCGCCGAACTCTGTCCACGCCGGAATGTGGGTGTGGCCATGCAGCAGGACATCCCCCGGAGCCAGCGGCGGCAGGTTTTTCAGGTTGTGCACATGACCGTGGGTAGCGTAAACGAGCCGCCTGCCCACCGGCAGCACCGCATAGTCGGCCAGAATGGGAAAATCCAGCACCATCTGATCCACCTCAGCGTCACAGTTGCCCCGCACGCACAAAAGCGCCGGCTTCAGCCCGTTCAGGAGCGGGATGACCTCCTTCGGGGCATAACCCTCCGGCAGGTCGTTGCGGGGGCCGTGATACAAAAGATCCCCCAGCAAAAGCAGCCGGTCTGCTCTCTCCCGCTCAAACGCTTTGATCATTTTTTGCAATAAAACGCCGACCCGTGCAGGTCGGATGCGATCATCCATTTCATGGCAGGATTCTCCTTATTTTATAAAGTATCTATTTTTATTTTAGCCTCCCGGTGAAAAATGGTCAAGTCTATAAAAGTCATACTTTATCCGTTTGACCTCTTGACATCTGCCGGAAGCCGTGTTATCCTACAGTTAATAAAATTCGTGTGGATTTTTACAGCAGTATGCTACTTTTCGCCACACAATGACTTCAAAAAAGCCATTGTGTGGCTTTTTTGCGTCTGCGTTTGTTTTCGAGCAGTCTCGCCCTGACGATTCCGCGGCTGCAGTAATTCATTCCTTTTCTCTACAGGAGCAATGCAAACACTATGAACGAGACCTTTATGAAAGAAAAACCGGTGCTGCCGCTGTTGGTATCCATGGCGCTGCCCAATGTTATTTCCATGCTGGTGAACAGTCTGTACAACATTGTAGACAGCCTGTTTGTGGCCCGCATCAGCGAAGACGCCATGACTGCGTTGTCGCTGGTGTTCCCGATCCAGAATTTTGCCAACGCCATCGCCATCGGCTTCGGTATCGGCATCAATGCCATGATCGCACTGTACCTTGGCGCGGGCGACCACAAAAAGGCCGAGACTGCCGCCACCCACGGTATGGCGCTGAGCCTGATGCACGGCATTCTCATCACCATTGTCAGCATTGTCATCATGCCGGGCTTTTTGCGCCGGTTCACCAGCGACGCAGGCCTGATCGCATCCGGCATCACCTACTCCACCATCGTATTCCTGTTTGCCACCATCAACATGGCGGCACTGGCCTTTGAAAAGATGTTTCAGGCCGTGGGCCGCATGAAGGTGACTATGGCGGCGCTGATCTTTGGCTGTGTGTGCAACATCCTTCTGGACCCCATCCTGATCTTCGGCCTTGGCCCGGTGCCTGCATGGGCATTGCGGGTGCGGCCCTTGCCACCGGCATCGGCCAGTTGCTGAGCCTGTGCGTTTACCTTTTCGTTTACGTCCGTACTGAGCTGCCTATCCGACTGCGCCGCAGCTGCCTGCGCCCGGATGCCGCACTGGACGGCAAACTGTATGCCATCGGCGTGCCGGCCATCCTCAATCTGGCCCTGCCATCTCTGCTGGTCACCTTCCTGAACGGCCTGCTGGCGGGCTTTTCCCAGAGCTACGTGGTGGTGCTGGGCATTTACTACAAGCTGCAGACCTTCCTGTATCTGCCCGCCAACGGCATCGTGCAGGGTATGCGCCCGCTCATTGGCTACAATTACGGTGCCAAACAGCACGCCCGCGTGAAAAAGCTCTACGAACTCACCCTCATCATGAGTGCTGCCATCATGGCTGCGGGCACGGTCATCTGCCTGTTCGCTTCCCGCCCGCTGATGCAGCTGTTCACCTCCAACCCCGAAACCGTCGCCATCGGCCAGACTGCCCTGCGCATCATCTGTCTGGGCTTTGTGGTTTCTGCCGTATCCACCACCTCTTCCGGTGCACTGGAAGGCCTTGGCAAGGGCGCAGAATCGCTGGTCATCTCGCTGTGCCGCTACATCGTATTCATCATGCCGCTGGCCGCTGTGCTGTGCCATTTCCTTGGTGCCAACGGCGTGTGGCATGCATTCTGGATCACCGAAGTGCTGTCCGCCATCGTGGCTTACCCGGTGTACCGCAAGGCAATTGGAAAGTGCTGAGCCTTCTTGAAAGCGCTGGACGGCGAAGGCCAAGTAAAATAAAATAGTTTCAAGCAATTGAGGGAGAGTTTGCCAAAAACCCTCCCTCTTTTTTTTGCATTTTATTTGACAGTGCGCAAAAACTGCGGTAAAATAAGATGTTTGTTTTCCGGCATTTCGGCTGGAAAAGCGCAATTTAACAGAGGATGTGGGAAAAATATGATCGAGACGATCACGGCCGTCAATCAGGCGGTCAACCAATTCATCTGGGGCGTGCCCGCCATGGTGTGCATCATCGGCGTAGGCCTGCTCCTGAGCGTTCGCACGGGCTTTTTGCAGATCCGCAAATTTCCCTACGCCATCAAGACCACCATTGGACGCATGTTCCGCAAAAAGGACGCTTCCGATGGCGCCATGACCCCCTTTCAGGCGGTGTGCACCGCGCTGGCCGGTACCGTGGGCACTGGCAACATTGCCGGTGTGGCAGGCGCGATCGCCATTGGCGGACCGGGTGCCGTGTTCTGGATGTGGTGTTCTGCCCTGCTGGGCATGTGCACCAAGTTTGCCGAGGTCACGCTGGCGGTGCACTACCGTGAGCGCAGCGAGGCGGGCGAATGGGTAGGCGGCCCCATGTACTACATTAAAAACGGCCTGAGCAAGCATTGGCAGTTTCTTGCTGTGCTGTATTCCCTGTTTGGCGTGCTGACCGTGTTTGGCACCGGCAATGCCACACAGGTAAATACCATCGTTGCCGCTATCGATACCGCTCTGCTGGAGTACGGCGTGGTGGGCGGCGGTGCGCTTTCTACCCTGAACCTCGTGGTTGGCATCGCAGTGGCCATGCTGGTGGCCATGGTGCTGCTGGGCGGCATCAAGCGCATTGGCAGCGTGAGCGAAAAGCTGGTGCCCTTTATGGCTCTGTTCTACATCGTGCTGTCCGTGGGCGTTATGGTGCTGAACTTTGAGCGCCTGCCTATGTGTTCGAGTCCATCATTGCGGGTGCGTTCAACCCGGCAGCGTTCACCGGCGGCACCATCGGCAGCCTGTTCGTCAGTATGCAGAAGGGTGTGTCCCGCGGCATTTTCTCCAACGAGGCCGGCCTTGGCACCGGTTCCATTGCCCACGCCTGCGCCGACACCAAAAAGCCGGTCAAGCAGGGCATGTTCGGCATCTTTGAAGTGTTTGCCGATACCATCGTCATCTGCACCCTGACTGCCATGGTCATTCTGTGCAGCGGCACCACCGTGAACTACGGCACCGCCGCCGGTGCAGAGCTGACCATCAGCGGCTTTACCACCACCTACGGCGGCTGGGCTTCCATCTTTACCGCCGTGGCCCTGTGCTGCTTTGCTTTTTCCACCATCATCGGCTGGGGCCTGTATGGTTCCCGGTTCCTGGTGTTCCTGTGCCGCAGCGATAAGGTGGCAAAGCCCTTCTTTCTGGTCTACTCCTTTGTGTCCATTCTGGGCGCAACGATGGATCTGGGCCTGCTGTGGAGCATCGCCGATACCTTCAACGGCCTGATGAGCATTCCGAACCTGCTCGCGTTGCTGCTGCTTTCCGGCACGGTGGTCAGGCTGACCAAAGAATTTTTGCATCGGAGGCTGATTGCCCACAACAAAAAGAGGCTGCTGCACTTTCGGCTAAAACGATGTGCAACAGCCTCTTTTGTTATTCGGGCAGGTGTACCGGTACCCGCGCCACACAGTGCACCCAGCAATCGCCGTCCTTGCGGGTATTTCCTGCCGCGTGAGCGGGTGGTGCGCCTGTGGGAGGGCTTCAAAAAGCGTCTCGGCCTTTGCCGATAAAAGCATCCGAACATGCGAAAAAGCTGTTGCAAGACAGCTCTCCAAAAACATTGTACGAAACCCGGAACTTTTTCAGGGCCAAAACGGCTCCAAAAGGTTCCGGGTCTTTGATTTTTCGCAATTTCCCCGCGCAGGCTGCTACCACATTTTTTCAATCCCCTTATTCTGCCCGCGTCCGACTCTTTTCAACCCGGACAGTTCATGTTACAATATACATTAGAAATAAAAAATGAATCGAGGGAATGAACCTTGGATTTTTATGGTACCATCGGCCCGGCCTGCGCACAGCCGGCGATCTTGCAGCACATGGTGGAAGCCGGCATGACCGGCATCCGCATGAATCTTTCCCACGGGCCGCTGGCGGCGCACACCGACTGGCTGGCCATGATCCGCGCAGCCGGCATCCGTCAGCTGCTGATCGACCTGCAGGGGCCAGAGCTGCGCATCGGCACGCTGGCAGAACCTGTTGCTCTGGTTGAGGGCAGCTCTGTACGCCTTGGCGCAGACGGCGTACCTTGCCCGGCAGCTCTGGTACAGGCGGCTGCGCCCGGACAGCAGCTTCTGCTGGACGACGGCAAGCTTCTGGTGCAGGTCACACAGGTATTGCCGGAAGCCCTTGTGTGCACCGTGGTGCGCGGCGGCACCCTGCAGAGCCGCAAAAGCATTGCTGCACCGGGCCTTGCGGTGCCCTCGCCTACCCTGACGGAGGAAGACCTGCAGAACCTGAAAATTGCAAAGCAGTGCGGTGTTACCGGTGTGATGCTGCCTTTTGTGCGCGGCAAAGCAGATATTCTGGCCCTGCGCCATGCGCTGGAAGAAGCCGGGGCTGCGGATATCCGTATCTTTGCCAAAATTGAAAACATGACCGGTGTGCGTGCCCTGCCGGAATTCATCCACCTTGTGGATGAGGTGGTGATTGCCCGCGGAGACCTTGGCAATGCCATGCCGCTGTGGGAGCTGCCCCGCTGCCAGAAGCAGCTTTCCGCCGCCTGCCGGGCTGCAGGCGTGCCCTTTATGGTAGTGACCCAGATGCTGGACAGCATGTGCACCCGCGCCGTGCCCACCGTGCCGAGGTGAGTGACATTTACAACGCCGTGCTGGACGGCGCGGCCAGCGTGATGCTGACCGGTGAGACTGCTGCCGGACAGTACCCGATGCAGGCCATGGAATATCTGGTGCGCACAGCGCAGACAGCCCTTGCCTGACCTTTGCGGAGTTTTTGCGCAAAAGGATGGCGCATTGTGTCAGAATACGGTATAATAGACGTAAATATTTCTTGTTCAGAAAGGTTTTTTGCTATGGGAATCGTTGTGCTCGGTGCTGTTTTTGTGGATATCAAAGGCTATCCCCTTTCCGCCTATATTCCGGGCGGGCGCAATGCCGGCCGCATTGAGCAGGTACACGGCGGGGTGAGCCGCAACGTGGTGGAGGATATCGCCAATGTAGAGCTGCGCCCTACCTTTGTCAGTCTGGTGGACGACACCGGCATGGGACAGGATGTGATCAACAAGCTGAAGAACCACAAGGTGAACACCAAGTACATCCAGCGCGTGCCGGACGGCATGGGCACCTGGCTGGCCATCTTTGACAACGACGGCGATGTACATGCAGCCATTTCCAAGCGGCCGGACACCACTCCCCTCACCGGCCTTTTAAAGGAAAAGGGCGACGAGATCTTTGCCGACTGCGATGCCATTGCGCTGGAGCTGGATCTGGAAAAAGATACTGTAAAACAGGTGCTGCACTACGCCAAAAAGTACAACAAAAAGGTTTTTGCGGCCATTTCCAACATGAGCATTGCCATGGAGCGCCGGGATTTCCTGCAGCAGATCGATTGCTTTGTGTGCAACCAGCAGGAAGCCGGGCTGCTGTTCTCCGATGATTACGGCCATCTGGCCCCGGACGAGATGTGCAGGGTTCTGGCCGCCAATGTGCACAGCGCCAACATTCCCAGTATGGTGATCACCATGGGCGGTCAGGGTGCCGTATATGCCCGCGCCAACGGCGAGTGCGGCGTGGTGCCTGCCAAGAAGGTGGATGTGATCGACACCACCGGCGCAGGCGATGCCTTCTTTGCCGGCACCACCATCGGCCTGACCTACGGCAAAACGCTGGCCGAGTCCTGCGAGATCGGCAGCCGACTGGCCGCATCGGTCATCTGCATCACCGAGAACGTCTGCCCCCGCTTCCGCCCGCTGGAATTCGGGCTGAACATTCCGGTGGTGGATTAAAGTAATATCAGAAAGCCGGGCAGACTGCGGTCTGCCCGGCTTTCTTTTTAGGATTCGGGGAAGAGGTTTATATCATGCTTCCAGCACCTTTTTGCCGGTAACTGGATCAGGGATATCAAGCAATGCCAGAATGATGGCCATGCGGATATACACGCCATTGTGCACTTGATCAAAGTAGGCGGCACGCGGGTCGTCATCCACATCCTTTTTGATCTCGTCGATGCGGGGCAGCGGATGCAGCACCGGCATATCCTGCGGTGCCTTCTGCAGCAGCGCTTCGTCCAGCTGGTAGCAGCCTTTCAAGCGCAGGTATCTTCCTCGTTGAAAAAGCGCTCCTGCTGGATACGAGTCATGTACAGCACATCCAGATGCGGCAGCTCGGCTTCAAGGTCAGCCGTTTCCTTATAGATCTGATGGGTCGCTCCAGCGATTCATTCTTCACATACTGCGGCAGGCGCAGATCTTCCGGCGAGATGAACACGAACCGGTTGCCCTCAAACTGGCTCAGCGCAGCGGTCAGGGAGTGGACCGTGCGGCCAAACTTGAGGTCGCCGCAGAAGCCGATAGTCAAATGATCCAGCCGCCCCTTGCGCTGGCGGATCGTCATGAGGTCGATCATGGTCTGGCTGGGATGCGCGTGCCCACCGTCGCCTGCATTGATCACCGGCACACGTGCAGAAAGGGATGCCCGCAGCGGTGCGCCCTCTTTGGGGTGGCGCATGGCGATCACATCGGCGTAGTTGCTCACCACGCGGGCGGTGTCCTCCACCGTCTCGCCCTTGCTGGCGGAAGAAAGCTGTGCCCCTGCAAAGCCCAGTGTCTTGCCGCCCAGCCGCAGCATGGCCGATTCAAACGAAAGGCGGGTGCGGGTGGAAGGCTCATAGAACAGGGTGGCCAGAATGCGCCCATCGCACAGGTGGGCATAGGGTGCCGGGTCGGCCTCCATCCGGTCGGCAAGATCCAGAAGGGCCAGCTGCTCTTCCAGAGAAAAGCTGTTGGGCTCAATGAAGTGTCTCACAGCCATTCTCCTTTCAGCACGAACTTCTCGCGCTCGGCTCCGGTGGAGACGAACTGGATCTCATGGCCCAGCTGCTTTTCCAGAAATTCCACGTAAGCCTTGGCCTCTTTGGGCAGCTCATCCCAGCTCTTGCAGCCGGAGATATCCTTGTTCCAGCCTGGCAGCGTAGTGACCACCGGCTTTACACGGTCAAGGTCGGACAGCGGTCGAAGCTGGGGACTTGCACGCCATCCAATGTGTAACCGGTGATCACCGGGATCTCTTTCATGCTGCTGAGCACATCCAGCTTCGTCAGGGCGATCTTGTCTGCGCCCTGACAGGTAAGGCCGTAGCGGCTGGCCACACAGTCGAAGGGGCCGACACGGCGCGGACGGCCGGTGGCCGCACCATACTCGCCGCCTGCCTTGCGCAGCTGTTCATTCCAGTCCTCGCTCATGGCGTTCTCGGCGGCAAAGGGGCCTGCGCCCACGCAGGTGGAGTAGGCTTTCAGCACGCCCACCACATGGTCAAGACGGCAGTTCGGAATGCCTGCGCCCAGCGGCGCATAGGCTGCCAGCGTGTTGGAGCTGGAAGTGAACGGGAAGATACCATAATCGATATCGCGCATGGCACCCAGCTGGGCTTCCAGCACGATGCGCTTGCCGCTGTCGTGAGCCTGCTGCAAAAATGCACCCACATCACAGATATACGGTGCAAACTGTCCGGCCTGCATCCGGCACCATTCCAGCAGAGCATCGTAGCTCATGGGTTCCTGATGATAGCAGCCACCCAGCTCCAGATTCTTGGATTCCAGGATCATGTGCAGGCGGTCCTGCACGCGCTTTTCGTCCAGATGCAGCAGATCGCCCAGACGCAGGGTCTTTTTGCGGTATTTGTCGCTGTAGGCGTAGGCAATGCCGCGGCGGGTAGAACCAAAGGCCGCACCCTTCTGGGCAAGGCGGTCCTCTTCCAAGCCGTCCTGCACCTTGTGCCACGGCATGGAGATGGTGGCCTTATCTGAAAGTTTCAGGTTTTCTGAGCCTACCTTTACGCCGCGCTCCTCAATGGCATCCATTTCTCCGGCCAGATGGTCGAGGTCGATCACCATGCCCGCACCCAGCACACAGACAACATCCGGGTGCAGGATGCCGGAGGGCAGCAGGTTCAGGATGAACTTGCCCTGCTCCGTTACAACGGTGTGGCCGGCATTGTTGCCGCCTGATAGCGGGCAACAACATCGGCATGTTCGGCTAACAGATCGATGACGCGGCCCTTGCCTCATCGCCCCAATTGATACCAGTAACTGCGGTAAGCATAACTTCTTATTTACCTTCTTTTTCGTTATTTACAATAGCCTGTACCTTGGTGGGCAGACCATAGATGCTGATAAAACCGGTAGCATCACTCTGCTTGTAGTCGCCGCCGGCGGCAAAAGTTGCAATGTCCTCACGGTAGAGGGAATACGGAGACCAGACACCGGCATTGATCATGTTACCCTTGTACAACTCCAGACGCACCTTACCGGTAACGTTTTCCTGCGTGGAGGTGACGAAGGCGCTCAGAGCTTTGCGCAGGGGGCTGAACCACTGGCCGTCATAGACCAGCTCACCAAATGTGATGGCCAGCTCGCGCTTTTTGTGGGCAGTGAGCTTATCCAGAGTCAGAGTTTCCAGCACCTCATGAGCCTTATAGAGAATGGTACCACCGGGCGTCTCGTACACACCGCGGCTCTTCATGCCCACCAGACGGTTCTCCACCACATCGTACAGACCGATGCCATTGCGGCCGCCGATCTCATTCAGCTTGGCAATGAGGACGGCGGGCTTCATCTTTTCGCCGTTCAGGCTCACCGGCACGCCCTTTTCAAATGCCAGCTCCACGAACTCGGACTTGTCCGGTGCGGTCTTGGGGCTGACACCCAGCTCCAAAAAGCCCGGCTTATCGTACTGCGGCTCGTTGCCCGGGTCCTCAAGGTCAAGGCCCTCATGCTCAGGTGCCACAGGTTCTTATCCTTGGAGTAGTTGGTCTCGCGGTTGATCTTCAGCGGGATGTGATGTGCCTCGCATAGTCGATCTCTTCGTCACGGCTCTGGATATCCCACTCACGCCACGGAGTGATGATCTTCAGGTCCGGTGCAAAGTGCATGATGGCCAGTTCAAAGCGCACCTGATCGTTGCCCTTGCCGGTGCTGCCGTGGCACACGGCATCTGCACCCTCGGCGCGGGCGATCTCCACCACACGCTTTGCCAGAATGGGTCGTGCAAAGCTGGTGCCCAGCAGATAGCCCTCGTAATCGGCCCCGGCCTGCATGGTGGGGATGACGTAATCCTCCACAAATTCATCGGTCAGATCTTCTACGTACAGCTTGGAAGCACCGCTTGCCTTGGCGCGCTCTTCCAGACCTTCCAGCTCGCCCTTCTGGCCCACATTGCCGCACACTGCAATGACCTCGCAGTTGTTGTAATGCTCTTTCAGCCATGGGATGATAATGGAAGTATCCAGACCGCCGGAATAGGCCAGCACGACCTTTTTGATCTCAGACATAAGAACCGCCTCCGTTCAAACCACTTTATACTTTTGAATTCCCTCTTGCAATTTTTGATTGCGGTGTTATTATACTAGCAAGCAGAGAATGTGTAAAAAGTATCCTGCACATGATCACGATACAAAATTGACATGAAAGAGGGCATGCCGCCATGTATGTGGACTGGGAATATTACAAAATCTTTTATTATGTCGCGAAATATCAGAATTTCACCAAAGCCGCGCGGGTGCTGGGCAACAACCAGCCCAACATCACCCACTCGATGAACCGGCTGGAAAGCCAGCTGAATTGCGTACTGTTCATCCGCTCCAACCGCGGCGTTACCCTTACCCCGGAGGGTGAACTGCTTTACTCCCGCATTGCATCTGCGGCGGTTCAGATTCAGGATGCAGAAGAAGAGCTGAGCGCCAGCGCCACGCTGGAACACGGTGCGATCAGCATCAGCGCTACCGAAACTGCGCTGAACATCTACCTTGCAGAAAAGCTGCGCGCCTTCCACACGGACTATCCCGGCATCCGCCTGCGCATTTCCAACCACTCCACGCCGCAGGCTTTGCAGGCCGTGAAAAACGGCGAGGTGGATTTTGCCATCATCACCACCCCTGCCGAGGTGGAAAGCGGCCTGAAAATGGTGGAGCTGAAGCCCTTTTATGAGGTGCTTGTGGGCGGCAGGACCTTTACTGCCCTTGCCAGCCAGAACCTTTCGCTGAAGGAGCTGAACAATTATCCGCTGATCTCCCTGAGCGACGAAAGCATGACCCGCGCCTTTTACCGGCAGTTCTTTCTGGATCACGGTGCGGTGCTGAAGCCGGATACCGAGCTGCCACCACCGACCAGATGCTGACCCTTGTCAAAAGTGAGCTGGGCATTGCGTTCCTGCCCCAGACCATGGCACAGGATGCACTGGCCCGCGGTGAGATCGTGCAGCTGCATCTGCAGGAGATCATCCCTCAGCGCTCCATCTGCCTTGTGTACGACCATCACCGCCCGCTGAACACGGCAGCCCGCAAGTTCCAGCAGATGCTGACCAAGGCGGCCCCCACGCGCCCGGAACACAGATAACCGCCGGGCCTTTCCCTGCAAACTGATCCATACGGGACTGTTGCAAAATAGCTTTCTGAAAAACCAATGCACAAAACCCGGAACCTTTTCACAGCCAAAACGGCTTAAAAAAGGCTCCGGGTTTTTGATTTTGTGCTATTTCTTTGTGCAAGTTGCTATCGCATTTTTATTTTGCAACAGTCCCCTGTTTTATTTTTACTTTTCCTGGATCTGTTTGCCGGTGAGGTGTTCAATGGTGATCTCGTAAGCTGCACGGCCTTGATGTCCAGCGCAATTTCCTTTTCCACCTCTTCCTTGCCGGGGTAATACTTCATGCCAAGCTCCCGCACGCGGGCCTCGGTAGCAGCGGCATCGTCGATCAGATGGCAGCGGCCAAACACCACGGTGCTCTGCACATAAGGTGCCCAGTCGCCCGGCTCAAAGTGTTCGTTGCCGTAAACGGTAAAGCATACCTTATCATTCTGTTTCAGCGCGTCCACCTTCTGGCCGGACTTTGCACCGTGGAAGTAGATTTTGTCGTGCTCCTGATCGTAGTAATAATTTACCGGGATCGCAAAGGGATAGCCGTTGTCGCCGTTCACTGCCAGCACGCCCCGCCGGGACTGCTGCAACAGGTGCTTTGCAGCTTCTTCCGGGATGGCGCGGCTGGCTCTTCTCATGGGTCTGAACATTTTGTTTCCTCCATGTATCGCAGGTTTGCGGTGCGCACTCATGCACCCTTGATAATGCGGATGAGGGTCTTATCCAGTTGGATGGTGCGGTTCCACGGGTTCAGGATGATGCCGCTGATCTCCGGCACGGCAAGCGCTGCATCAAACAGCTTGTCCATATCCACAAGAAAGGTGGACTGCACCGGCTCGGCTCCCTTCATTTCCTCGTCAAAGCTGGTGAATGCATACCACCAGCTTGCGCCATCGGCCGTCCGGATGGCCCGCAGCTGCATCTGTTCACTGCCCAAATTGGGCTCCACCGCCACGACAAGCTGGCCATGCTCCTTTATGCGCCGCCGGATCACGGTAAGGGTGTGGGCCAGCTGTTCCTGTGTGGGCTCCTGCTGCAGGGCGGCTACCGCCTGCTCGATCTTTTCGTTGCCGTTCAGGCCCTTGTCTCTGGGTTGATTCATTGAGGTTGGTTCCTTTCTATTGTATTTTGGCAGAGGGAATAAGCGCAGCTCATCACAGCAGCAGATCGAACAGGCCGATCATTACCGGCATAGACACAATGGAAAGCAGAGTGGTCAGCACATACAGCGCGCTGGAATGCGCCGCATCGCGGTCATAGAGCTGAGCCATGGAGGTAACAGTAGCACAGGCAGGGGTGATGGCGGCAAGGTAGACCGTCATCAGGATGTTCTTGCCGTCGGCCACCCAACTGGATGCATGGCAGACCCACAGCAGCACCAGAACCACCAGCGGACATACCACCAGACGCAGCACTGTGGCAGATAGTTGCGGCGGGTGCAGAACACCTCCCACAGCGGCTTTTCTGCAATGGCCATACCGGCCAGCAGCATGCCCATCGGTCCCATCATGTTGCCCACTGTGCTCATGGTATTCTGCAGCGGTGCAGGCAGCACCACACGGAACCAGTACAGCAGTGCACCGGCTGCAATGGCGATCATGTTGATATTGGTGAGCACCTTTTTCCAGTCCAGCGCACTGCTGCCCTGCAAAAGGGAACTGGCGTGGGTCCACAGCAGCACCAGCTGCACAATGATGAATGCGCAGGAGTAAATGACATACGCATCGCCCATCAGAGCCTTGACCAACGGGATCACCAGTGCAGCGGCGTTGCTGTAGATCACATTCACCTGCTCCACGGCATCCAGCTTGAGCGGGCGGCTCAACAGGGCGCTGAGCACCAGCAGCACTACATGGATAGCCGCCGCAATCGCCATGGAGTACAAAAGGCCCTTGCGGATCTCCGGCGTATCGTCGATCTGGAATGCGTTGATGATCACGCAGGGCGTGACCAGATACACCATGACCACCGAGAGCACCCGGCTGTCGCTGGCCTTCAGCAGCCCTACCTTGACCACAGCATAGCCCATGATCAGAATGAGGAACAGCTGTGCGATCTGCTGCATCAATAACAGACTTATCTCCATTGTTTTTTCCTTTCCCCTTCCCTTTTTCAAAACCCAAAGGGAGAGCCGCCTTCCGCAAGGCAGCTCTCCCTTTTTCTGATTTATTTGCCGCTCGTCAGCCGCGCCACATGCAGCGCCAGATAGGCGGTTTCCTCGTTGGGCAAAAACACGCCGTACTTGCGCAGCACAAAGGTGCGTATTTTTTCCGCGCAGGTCACCGCTGCCGGATAATTCTGCTGCATCTGCTGGAACAAAAAGTCGTCTTCGCTGTCCATCAGTTTGCCGGAGAAGAACCGCTCGGCAAAATACTGCAGGTGGCTCACGAACCGCGCATAGTGGATGCTCTCGGTGCTCACCGGGCAGTGCATACTGTAGGTGACAATGTTGGACAGCTCACCGATCAGCTGCGCTGCCCGCATGGCATCGTAGCCGGCCTGCGGGTCCTGCCGGGCGTTGACGATATGGAAGGCGATGTTGCCTGCCTCTTCGTCCGGCAGCTCGATGCCAAGCTTTGCCTTTACCTTCTGCAGGCCGCGCTGGCCCACCGCGTACTCCTTGGGATAAAAATGCTTGATTTCCCAGAAGATGCGGTTGGTCACCACAAGACCCTTTTGCTGGCGCTCCACTGCAAAATGCAGGTGATCGGTCAGCAGCAGATAGATGTGCGCCGAAAGCTTGACTCCCAGCGACTGCTCTGCGTCGTCCACAATGTCCTGCGTCAGTTCCAGATAGGATGCCGGAATGCTGGAAAACAGCTCCAGCATAGGCTGTGCGTCCGGGTTGGACAATGGAAGGAACACGCGGTCTGAGGGCTGCCGTTCAATGGGCTCGCCCGCCTTGCGGCCATAGCCGATGCCCTTACCCAGCAGGATGGATTCCTCGCCGCTGTCATCCTGCACCAGCACAACACTGCTGTTCAGCACCTTCTGAATGTGCATCGGTCCCTCCTCCTTCCGTTGAAACCTTAAGACTGCCGCTTAGTCCAGATCTTCGCCGTTGGAAGCAATGACCTTCTTGTACCAGTAGAAGCTGTCCTTACGGCTGCGGGCCAGAGTACCGTTACCCATATCATCCTGATCCACATAGATAAAGCCATAGCGTTTGGACATCTGGTTGGTGGATGCAGAGATCAGGTCGATGGGTGCCCATGTGGTGTAGCCCCACATCTCAACACCCTCATCGATGGCCTTGCCCATTTCGCTGATGTGCTGGCGGAAGTACTCTACACGGTAGGGGTCGTGGATGGAGCCGTCGGCCTCCACCACATCCTTGGCACCCATGCCGTTCTCCACCACCATCAGCGGCTTGCGGTAACGGTCATACAGCTCGATCAGGCTGTAGCGCAGGCCCTTGGGGTCGATCTGCCAGCCCCAGTCGGTGGAGGGCAGATACGGGTTCTTGACACCCAGCACGGTGTTGCCGGGGGTACGCTCTGCGTTCGGGTCCACAGACTCGGTCATGGTCATATAGTAGCTGCAGGAAACAAAGTCCACACAGCCTGCCTTCAGGGTGGCGGCATCCTCGGGCAGCATTTCCACGTGGATGCCCTTGCGCTCGAACATCTTGAGGATCAGGCGGGGGTACTCGCCCCAGACATGCACATCGGCATAGAACAGGTTTTCCAGATTCTTTGCCTGAGTAGCCAGCTCATCATCGGGTGCGCAGGTGCGGGCATAGGTGGTGAGTTTGGTCAGCATGCAGCCCACCTTGCTGCCGGGGATGATCTCGTGGCAGTCCTTTACTACCATAGCGCTGGCCACCAGCTGGTGGTGCAGGGCCTGATAGCAGGTCTCCAGCATCTTATCCTCGGGCACGCGGCTGGGGATGATGCCGGCGGTGGTGAAGGGGTGACGGATCACGCTGTCCACCTCGTTGAAGGTGAGCCAGTACTTGACCTGATCCTTGTAGCGCTCAAAGCACGCATGGCAGAACTTTGCAAAGCAGTCGATCACGCGGCGATCCACCCAGCCATTGTACTTGGTGGCCAGTGCCAGCGGCATTTCGTAGTGGCTCAGCGTGACCAGCGGCTCGATGCCGTTCTTGTGCATCTCAGCGAACAGGTCGCTGTAGAACTGCAGGCCCTTTTCGTTCGGCTCTGCTTCCTCGCCGGTGGGGAAGATGCGGGTCCATGCAATGGAAACGCGCAGCATGGTAAAGCCCATCTCGGCAAACAGCTTCAGGTCTTCTTTGTAATGATGGTAGAAGTCGATGCCGCGGCGCTTGGGATAATAGGTATCATCCGGGTCGGCCATGGCGGCAGCAATGTGTGCGTCGTCCATGGCAACATGGGACTTGTAATCCTTCACGTCGGTGTTGGGCTTGTAGGTGGCAACATCGGCCACGCTGGGGCCTTTGCCATCCACGTTCCATGCGCCCTCTACCTGGTTCGCGGCAACAGCGCCGCCCCAGAAAAAGCCTTTGGGGAAACTCATTTATTTGCCTCCAGTTTCAGCAGTGCGGCACCGGGCACCACAGCGCCCTCGGCCACAGTCTTGATGGTGAACTCATCGGCGTTGGTCACGACGATGGGGGTAGTTACATCATAACCGTCTGCTTTGATTCCGTCAAGGTCAAACTTCATCAGCAGCTGGCCCTTCTTGACAGTCTCGCCGTCCTTGACCTGCGGGTCAAAGCCCTTGCCATCGCGCTTGACGGTGTCCATGCCGATGTGCATGAGCAGTTCAGCACCGGCATTGGTCTTCATGGAGATGGCGTGCTTGGTGCCGAACACGGACTCGATCACGCCGTCAGCGGGAGCGTACAGCTCACCCTTCTCGGGCACCACGCAATGCCGTCGCCCAGGATCTTCTGGGAGAAAACTTCATCCTTGACCTCTTCCAGAGCAATGGCCTTGCCCTGCAGGGGGCTGCTGATGGTGGAATCCGCAGCTGCTGCGTCTGCAGCAGTCTCGGGAGCGGGTGCAGCGGTCTCATCCTCTGCGGGGGTCTCGTCCTTATACAGGAAGAAGGACAGTGCGAAGGAGGCCACAACAGAGATTACCAGACCAACTGCAGCCCACAGGATGTTCTTGCCGTTATCCGGGTCAACGAACATGGCCATGCCAGCCAGACCGGGGCCCATGGCAACGAATGCTTTGACCTTCATCAGGCCAACGAACAGACCGCCGATGAAGCTGGAGACCACAACGGACATCATGACCTTCTTGTGCTGCAGGGTAACACCGTACAGAGCAGGCTCGGTGATGCCGAACAGGCCGGAGATGCCAGCGGAGATCGCGGTAGCGCGCAGGTTCTCATCCTTGGTCTTCAGTGCAACACCCAGGCAGGCACCGCCCTCAGAGATGTTGTGTGCCAGAGAAGCAGGCATGTACAGCATTTCAAAGCCGGGGTCAGAAATAGAAGCAACTGCGTAGGGGACCAGAGCCTTATGCATGCCCATGGAGATCATGAACGGCAGCACGGCAGCCAGCAGAGCAACGGCCAGCCAGCCCAGCGTGTTGTACAGAGCCAGGATCACGGTGGTCAGCAGAGCACCGATGTTGTAGCCCAGAGGTCCGAGGACGACCAGTGCCACAGGGAAGCCGATGCCGAAGCACAGCATGGGCACAAAGAACACGCGGATGGCCTTGGGGCACCACTTGTTGGCCCACTTTTCAATAAAGGACATGAAAATGACGGTCAGGATGGCCGGGAATACCTGGCCGCCGTAAGCGATGTTCTGCAGCTTGATGCCGAGGAAGTAAGCACCACCCTCGGTAGCCAGCAGAGCGGAAACGCTGGGGTGGATCATGGCAGCAGCCAGAGCCACCGACACCAGCTTGTTGCAGTTGAACTTGGTTGCAGTGGTGAAGGCGACCATGACGGGCAGGTAGTACAGAGCTGCATCTGCCACGCCGACAAACACCTTATAGCGATATCGCCGCTGCTCATCAGGCCCAGAGTGCTCAGCAGCACCATCAGAGCCTTCAGAACGCCTGCACCTGCAATGGCGGGGACCAGCGGCTGGAAGATGCCGACCATGTAGTCCAGAATAATGCCGCCGATCTCTTTTTTGCCCTTGGGGGCAGCGGGAGCTGCAGCCTGACCTGCGTTGAAGGTGCCCAGCTTGAGCAGCTCATCGTACACTTCGATGACATCGTTGCCGATGACCACCTGACACTGCGGGCCGCTGGAAATAACACCCATAACACCGGCAGTCTTTTTCAGGGCTGCAGCATCCGCCTTGGAGGTGTCTGCCAGAGTGAAGCGCAGGCGGGTGGAGCAGTGCTCGACCTGCACAACGTTCTTCTCGCCGCCAACCAGACGCAGCACGTCGGAGGCAGTCTGCTTGTAGTTCTTCATTTTGTTCTCCTTTATCTTGTGTGTGGTGGCATTTCCCTGCCGCCCGGCCGAAGCGGACAAAAGAAAAAAGACCCAACAGAATGACCCCGTGTACAATTTCTCCCGGAATCATAGTATCTGGCTACAATTCACCCAAAAGAAAAGGTATTCGTCATTCCATCAGATCCTGCCTGCATTACCAGTAACATGTCCAACTGGATATTGTGGTATTAGTATATCAATCCTCTTTTCGTTTTTCAATATGACTTTTTCACAAAATAACTCTTAAAAAATTATGAAGTTCGCACATTCATTTGTTTTTTCACATAGCTGTCGGTGTGTGCTCGTGTACTCCTTTCACCGCCCTGCACTGCCCTGATGCCGATTGCGCATTGCCGCCGATGTGGCATCCAGTGAGCCTGCAGAGCCGGGCCGTGAGGTGCGCTGCCCCGGCATGGGCGAGCATCGCAGCCGCAAGGAGAACATGGAGCTTGGCATCCCGGTAGCCGAGGAAAAGTGGGCCGAAGTGCTGGCGATGTGATGCAATGTTAAAAGGGGTGTCTCTTCGGCAGACAGAGAGACACCCCTTTTCTTTTTATCTGTGGTTTTCCGCAAATATCCGGCCCAGCTGGGACAGGATATCATGCGGCAGCATTCCGTACTCGCCAAGCGCAGCAGCGGCACGGTCGGCAGCGGCACCGTGCAGATACACCGCGCAGGTGCAGCTTCGTATGCAGGCAGGCCGCAGGCCAGCAGGGCCGCCGTCATACCGGCCAGTACATCTCCGCTGCGCCCCGGGCAAGGCCGGGGTTGCCGGTAGGATTCACGCATGCACGGCCATCCGGCGCAGCTACAACAGTGTGGGAACCTTTGAGCACCACCACGACGTTCCATTTTTTCGCATACTGCCGGGCGATTTCTTCCCGGTCGGCGTTGATCTCAGCCGCCGAAAGCCCGGTAAGTCGGGCCATCTCGCCGGGGTGCGGGGTCACGATCAGCTCTCCCGCCGGGTGGGGGAGTGTTCCAAGA
>ENA-OQJX01000427-OQJX01000427.1-human-gut-metagenome-genome-assembly--contig:-NODE-427-length-23141-cov-2.436865_pt1 | contig 23141 bp, 19 predicted proteins | sample MGYA00242615_ERZ504782 | MGnify/ENA primary metagenome ERZ504782 (study PRJEB26092, sample SAMD00036354) | human gut metagenome | host: Homo sapiens | study: EMG produced TPA metagenomics assembly of... | reverse complement strand
GATAGCTCTTCTGCTAAATTTGAATACTTTTTAATCCAACTATTTAGCAAGGCAGGGCAACAAATGCCATGTGCCCGGCAAAAGGCATGCTTACTCATACCTGATTGGTAGTAAGAGTGAAGAAAAACAGTTTTTCATCTTCACGATAAAGCTTTCGTTTTGAAGTCATAATAGTAACACATTTATTAGTTTGTAAATGTGTCTACCTATATCAGGATAAGACAGTGACCGGAGCCGTCATGTGAAGTCGTACTCTTCTACATAAGCGTCGAAGTACTCCGCCCGTTGGAGTCCTAAGTTACGGGCAATTGCAATGACTTGTTGCTGCTCGGTTGGTGAGAGCAAAGTTTCCCCTTTCCGCTTCTGATAATATCTTCGGATACCCCATAAGCCGATGAGCCGGTAGCGGAACGTGCCGGACTGGCCGACAGAGATGGCTTCTGCCGTATGGATAAAGCCTTTGGCATAGCGCACTTTCTTATTCGAGCAATAATATTTGCATTTTCCCGCTGTGGACTCTATTGCTTTCGGATTCAGTACATATAGGAAGATGTTGTTTGAGGGTGCATACGTATATGCAATCCGGCGCAGGCAGGTGTCAGTATAAGGGCATGTGTCAGTAGCGCATAAGCCGAAGTTATGGGGAACTTTGGAATAATCGAAAGTTTCTTCTTTCATCATTTTTTTGTTTAAAGTTCCGCAAAGGTACAATTAGTTTGGAGATTGATGGGTGCTTCACCTGATATTTGTTTTATCCCGAAAATATTATGTATTTTACGTAACGTGAAATGCGTAACGTAAAACATGGAATCATTCCGCCTTCCGGTTTCCGCATTTCGTCCTCCCCATTCCGCACCCCGTCCGTAAATGCTTCCCGCTTACTTGCCGCAGGACTATATTTGCAGAAAACATTTGCATATTCCCATGAGGACAAACTCTGTGATTCTATTGGTGTTGTGGCTTGCGGCGTGGCCGTTCTGCTGCCGGGGGCAAGGCTATATCAGTTACGACTATCTGCCCGAAAGTTCGTTGAAGGATGACCTCGGCAACGAGTATGGTTCGGGCAGCCTGATGATGGTATCGGGAAGGTATAACCTGCCGCTTTCCGTCAGGCATGACGACAAGGGCAGGCTGGTGGCGTGGTCGGCAACCGTCAATGCTGCCTATGGCGTATTCCATAATAAGGGCAGGCGCGGGAGTTGAATCCGGACAATCTGCTGAATGCCAGTCTGAATATCTCCCACATCCGTCCCCTGTCCGACAAGTGGAGTATCATAGCCTCTGTGGGCGGCGGTGTCTATGCCCCGTTGGACGGGGTTTCCATGAAGACCCTACTGGCTAATGGAGCAATCATCTTTGTCTATAAACTGCGGAAGAACCTCGACTTGGGCATCGGTGCGGGGTTGACGAACTCTTACGGTATCCCGATGATACTGCCCATGATGTACTTCAGTTGGAGGAATGCCGGCAGGTATGAGCTGAAAGTGGATATGTCCAGCGGCATGAAAGTGTCCGTCGCCACCTGGCTGAACAAGAAGCTGAAGCTGGAACTGACCGCCCTCGATATGGACGGCATGTCTGCGTGATGGAAGTCGACGGGAAATCGAAAATCTATTCTACCGTCATGCTGAGGTCATACATCAGTCCTTCGTACCAGTTGAGTAGGAAGACGGCTGTTTATCTGGGAGTGGGCGGTAACTGGATACGCGGAATAAGTATGTCGGACCGTAGTTTGAAAGGTTTTCTCAATAACTTCAAGAACGATGAGGACGAGCCTTGCTTCAGACCGACTCTGCGCCTGACGGTGGGATTCAGGTATACGCTGAAATGACAAATGCCATTTTAGTAAAGACAAGAGGTAAAATAGTATCTTTGTCGCAATAACAGACACGTTTTATGGTAAAGTATTTATTAGTAGAAGATGAGCGCTTCGCCTACGAAGAGCTGAAGCGTATGATGCAACGGCTGCGCCCTTCCTGGCAGTTGGCGGGCTGGGCAGAGAGCGTGGAGCAGGCTGTACTGCTCTTGCGTCAGGGCAGCCTGGACTTGATGATTGTAGATATCCGCTTGTCCGACGGGTTGAGCTTTGAGATATTCGAGCAGTGTCCCGTCGATTTGCCCGTTATCTTCACCACCGCCTACGACGAATATGCCATCAAGGCTTTCAAGGTAAACAGCATCGACTATCTGCTGAAACCCATTGAAGAAAGCGACCTAGAAGCAGCCTTGTGCAAGTTCGAGCGCAACAGTGCCCTCCGTTCTGCGGCTCCTGAATATCGGCAACTGGAACTCGGCTACTTGGCAGCCAACAAGAAGAACCGTTTTCTGGTGCAGGTGGGCGATACCTTCCGCTACGTAGAAACTCCGGATGTCGCTTTCTTTTATAGTGAGGACAAGCTGACTTATCTGCACCTCTTCTCCGGGAAACAGTATATCATCAGCTACTCGCTGGACCAGTTGGAGGGAATGCTGGATAGGGATGTTTTCTTTAGGGTTTCAAGGAGCTGCATATCCAACATTAGGTCCATCCGGAAGAGTTCCAGGTACTTCGGCAGTCGCTTGAAGCTTTACTTCGAGCCGGAGTGCCCGCACGAGGTATTGGTGAGCCGCAGTCGCGTAGCCGATTTCTTGAAATGGGTGGACGGAGTGGTATGAGTTATAAGTTATGAGGCATAAGAGATACATATTCCTTTTTATACTGACGGTTTCCGTCTCGTTGCTTGTCATAGGGTGCGTTTATAACGTCATCAGCGGTAAGCCGTGGTATGCGAATATCATGGTGCAGTTCTTTCTGAATCTTCCTTTGTGCATAGGGCTGGGGTTCATCGACTTTGGGGTTATCAACTTGATATATAAAAGACTGAAACAGCGCAACAATGCGGTGAGGATTCTGGTGGATATTGTGTTGACCACTGCACTGGCTGTTCTGTTGACGTACATCTTGAACTTCCTGCTGATGGGCGGGCATGGAAATTTCTGGCATATCCTGAGAAACTCCCTGCCGGTAGTGCCGTGGAACTGGATTATCGTTCTGCAGATAGAGATATTCTTCTATAGCCTGCAACGTTCGGAGATGGAGAAGCAGATGGCTGTCATCGAGAAGGAGAAGGCGCTGTATCAGTTCGAGGTGCTGAAAAACCAGATTAATCCCCATTTCTTATTCAATAGTCTGAATGTCCTTGCCTCCCTTGCTTATCAGGATACCGAAAAGACGAACCGGTTTGCCAAGAAGCTGTCTACGGTGTACCGTTATCTGCTCACTACGCATGGCAGAGCTACGGTGACCGTGCAGGAAGAACTGTCGTTCGTAGAGTCGTATTTATACCTGGAGCATATCCGCTTTGGCGATGCGCTGCATGTGGAGATAGAAGATGATTTGCGGAATCATCATTGTCTCGTCATTCCTGCCAGCATACAGATGCTTGTGGAGAATGCCTTGAAGCATAATATCAGTACAAAGAAGTCGCCGCTGATAGTCCATATATCCATAGGAAACGAAGGGATTACGGTACGTAACAATCTTCAGTTGCGCAACTATGTGGCCAGTAATGGAGCGGGATTGAAGAACCTGCAACGGCAGTATGCCCTATACGGCACGCTGGTGGAGATTCTTAAGGACGAAAAGGAGTTTGTGGTGAAACTTCCCTTTGTGTGCGAAGACGTGAACCGTCTCAGCACAATATAGTCCTCTTCCCGAAGAAGAATCTGGAAACGTGCATCTTGTCCATAGCCCACGCCATACCCATGCAGCCGCTAAGAGTGAAGGCGGTGGCAGTGACAAGGAACAGCATCCCCGTAGGGTCGAAGGCGAACACGGGCAGAAACGCCTTGGACAGAATGGTGAAAATGGGTGAGAAAAGGAGTATGACCAGCGTATTGCGCCCTATAAAGAAGGAAAGCCGTTTGGCTTGTATCGGCAGATAGCCGTAGGCTGCCAACAGCAGGCTGATGGAAAGCCAGGTGATGGCGACTCCTGCCAGAGTACCCCTATCCAGATTGGCGGGAAAACAGCATAGTATTACGAATGGAACAATGGCGAAGGTTGTGGCGCGAAAGACTTGTGTAAAACGAAGCCCGCTTTGGCTCACTGTCATGCCGATAAGGAAATAGAGGGCATTGGAGAAGTTCATCAATCCTCCCCAATGGGAAAGGGCAAACAGGCAGACACCGGTCACAACCAGCCGGGAGACAACCGACAGCCTTACATAGCGGAATGTGATATAATAGATGAGGCTGCACAGAATCAGTGTATGCAAATACCAGTAAGGCCCCATCGGATGGAGGAATATCTTGTCGAGCAATACGGTAGGAGTAATGGCATCTACACTTTCGCGTACGGGCAGGAAATGAGACATCACCGTATAGGCCGCCTCCATGCAGGCATACGGAATGAAAATCCATAGAAACTTGCGGAGAAAGCTTCGGGCATCCTTCCGGTTATTGGCCAGATAGCCCGAAATAATCAGGAAAGCGGACATGTGGAACGTATAGACGATTTGTTTCGCATACGGATACTTGTCGCCTATATATACAAGGTGGAAGATAATCATCAGGGTGATGAAGATGCATTTCAGATAATCTATCTCTTTGACACGGCTTTCCATATAGGGTAGTTTTCTGCGTATTGTTATTGATGGCACAAATATATATACTTCCGTAAACTTATTTATATTTTGCAAAGGGATTAAGCTTATTTTCTCTTTTACCGATTGCTTTTATGTATGGAAAATGTATATTTGTGCATGAATCATTAACTTAATGTAAAACAGACTATGATAACAAGCCAATTACTTCACCCGGCCAGTATTGTGGTAGTGGGGGCATCCAATAATGTACACAAACCCGGAGGGGCTATCCTGAAAAATCTGCTTAGCGGCGGATATACCGGTGAGCTTCGTGCCGTGAATCCGAAAGAGACTGAAGTGCAGGGTGTTGCTGCCTTTGCGGATGTGAAGGACATTCCCGATACGGACCTTGCCATCCTTGCCATACCTGCCGCGCTTTGTCCCGATGCGGTGGAGATGCTTGCTGCGGAGAAGCAGGTGAAGGCGTTCATTATCCTTTCTGCCGGTTTTGGTGAGGAGACCCATGAGGGTGCTGTGCTGGAAGATCGCATACTGGAAACGGTGAACCGGTATGGAGCCTCTCTGATAGGCCCCAACTGTATCGGTTTTATGAACTCGTGGCATCACAGTGTATTCAGCCAGCCCATCCCGCAACTGCATCCGCAAGGGGTGGACCTGATTTCCAGCTCCGGTGCCACAGCGGTGTTCATATTGGAGAGCGCCGTGACCAAGGGATTGCAATTCAACTCTGTATGGTCTGTGGGCAATGCCAAGCAAATCGGCGTGAGGATGTGTTGCAATACATGGACGAACACTTCAATCCGGAAGCGGATTCCAGAATAAAACTTCTTTATATAGAGAGTATCGGTGACCCCGACCGTCTGCTGTTTCATGCATCCTCGCTCATCAAGAAGGGCTGCAAGATTGCGGCCATCAAGGCGGGCAGTAGCGAAAGCGGCAGCCGGGCGGCGAGTTCGCATACGGGGGCCATTGCCAGTAGCGATTCGGCGGTAGAGGCCTTGTTCCGTAAGGCGGGTATTGTGCGTTGCTATTCGCGCGAGGAGTTGACGACCGTAGGTTGTATCTTCACACTGCCGGAACTGAAAGGGAAAAACTTCGCCATCATTACCCATGCCGGCGGTCCGGGAGTGATGCTGACCGATGCATTGAGTAAGGGTGGACTGAATGTTCCGAAACTGGAAGGACCGGTGGCGGAGGAACTTAAGGGTAAGCTTTTCCCCGGTGCGGCTGTGGGGAATCCCATTGATATTCTGGCTACGGGTACGCCGGAACATCTGCGCCTCTGTCTGGAGTATTGTGAGGAGAAGTTTGACAATATTGATGCTGTAATGGCTATTTTCGGCACTCCGGGCTGGTGACCATGTTTGAAATGTATGATGTGCTGCACGAGAAGATGCTGCATTGCAAGAAGCCGATTTTTCCGATTCTTCCTTCCATCAATACGGCGGGAGCCGAGGTTGCCGCTTTCCTGGCAAAGGGCCATGTGAACTTTGCCGATGAGGTGACTCTCGGCACGGCACTTTCGCGGATAATGAATGCCCCGCGGCCTGCCAATAATGAAATCGAGCTCTTTGGAGTGGATGTTCCCCGTATCCGCCGGATTATAGATTCCATTCCTGCGGACGGTTATATCGCCCCGCACTATGTGCAGGCATTGCTCCGCTCTGCAGGTATTCCTATTGTGGAGGAGTTTGTTTCGGACAACAAGGAAGAAGTGCTTGCCTTTGCGCGTCGCACGGGATTCCCGGTGGTGGCAAAGGTGGTGGGGCCGGTGCATAAGTCGGATGTGGGCGGTGTTGTGCTCAATATCAAGAGTGAACAGCATTTGGCATTGGAATTCGACCGTATGATGCAGATTCCCGAAGCTAGTGCTATCATGGTGCAGCCGATGTTGAAAGGGACGGAATTGTTTATCGGTGCCAAATATGAAGAGAAGTTCGGACATGTGGTACTCTGCGGCCTGGGCGGTATTTTTGTGGAGGTGCTGAAGGATATATCTTCCGGTCTTGCACCGTTGTCCTACGAGGAGGCTTACTCCATGATTCACTCGTTGCGTGCCTATAAGATTATCAAAGGTACGCGTGGCAGAAGGGAGTGAATGAAGATAAATTTGCCGAAATTATTGTACGGCTTTCCACCTTGCTGCGCTTTGCAACGGAAATCAAGGAGATGGATATCAATCCATTGTTGGCGACTGAAAAGCAGGTGATAGCGGTGGATGCGCGCATTCGGATAGAAAAGAAGTAGGAAATATTGCAGCTCTAAATCCCCCTTATCTAGCGAGATAGAGGGGGATAGGACGAATCTTTCATTCATTGGGACGCATTTTTTATCGTTCGTTGGCAAAATGGCTATATTTGAGGTCTAAATAATAGAGCGATGAAGAACACGAATCTGAAGAAAATGCTGATTAGCTTTTATATGCCTGATATGTTTTTTCACTTGTTATGCACAAACAATCGGGGAGCACTATTATCTTAATAGTCTTACTATCCGGGACGGACTATCTCAAAATACAGTATACGATATTCTACAAGATAAAGCCGGCTTTATGTGGTTTGGAACCAAAGACGGTCTAAACCGCTATGACGGTTCGTCATTTAAGATATTCAAATATGATAGGACAGATGAGCATAGTCTTGGGAACAACTATATACTTGCTCTATATGAAGATGTGGAAGGCAATATTTGGGTGGGTACGGATATGGGATTGTATATATATTATCCGGAAAGAGATGTTTTTGAGCCTTTCAAACAGTTAAGTGATGAAGGTACTACCATAGATAATGCTGCAGCCATGATTGTTGGAGACAAAAATGGAGATGTGTGGATTACGGTAGAACGCCAGGGTATATTCCATTATAATTTGCAGACAAAGGCATTGAGGAACCATACACTTAAGGAGTTCCCTTTTTTGACTTCGAATGTTACATTGTGTTGTTTTTGATAACAGTGAAACGATTTGGATTTATGGAAACGGATTGTTCTATTCAAAAGACGGACTCAAGACGATTCATCCTTTTGTCTCTTCCGATGGTAAGAAGGTCTTTGAAGGTGATCCGCTCATGAAGGTACTGCCGGGGGCTTATAACTGCTTTTACATAGCTTCTGTCGGTGGAGGTATAAAGGAAATGAATCTTAGTTCGGGAAAAGTCCGCGATTTGCTGTTGACAGATGAGACGGGGGAACGGATATGGTGCCGTGAGTTGATGTCTTTTTCTGACGATGAATTATGGATAGGATGTGAGTCTGGGATCTATATTTATAATCTTCGAACAGATAAATATGTGCATTTGAAAAGTTCTATGTATGATCCGTATTCACTGTCGGATAATGCAGTTTATTCTTTGTGTAAGGATTGCGAAGGTGGCGTTTGGATAGCTCTTATTTTGGAGGTATCAATTACTATCCGCATTCATATACTTGTTTTGAAAGATATTATCCGAAGGGAGTGAATGATGGCTTACATGGGAAACGGATACGTGAGTTCTGCCAGGATAGTCAGGGAAAGTTATGGATTGGAACAGAAGATGGTGGATTGAATAGGTTTGATCCGGTGACGAAGGAATTCAAGTTCTTTACTCCGAGTCTTGGTTTTACAAATGTGCATGGGTTGTGTTCGGTAGAGAATGAGCTTTGGGTAGGAACTTTTTCCAAAGGACTGAAGGTAATTGATACCCGTACGGAAACTATTGTAAGGTCATATCAATATGACGGCGGCCCACATTCCTTGAATGACAATAATGTTTTTGCTATTTGCAGGACTGCTGCAGGGGACATTTATATTGGGACAGGATGTGGCTTGATGCGTTATAACAGACAAACGGACAGTTTTGATATAATTCCGGAATTAGTAGGAATATTTGTGTATGACATTAAGGAAGATACCAGTGGAAACTTGTGGTTGGCTACATATGTTTGTGGGGTTTTTCGTTATGATGTCAGTAAGAAAGAATGGAAGAATTATGTACACAATGAAAAAGATGAAAAGAGCCTTTCCAACAATAAGGTTCTGAGTGTTTTTGAAGATTCACGCCGGAATGTCTGGCTGACTACCCAGGGAAGAGGAATCTGTCTGTTTCATCCGGAAACAGAAAACTTTACACGCTATGATACCGGTAATGGATTGCCGAATGATGTGGTTTACCAAATTGCAGAAGATGAAGACGGGGTATTCTGGTTAACGACGAATAATGGTTTAGCCCGTTTTGATTTAACTTCAGGAGCGGTAAAAGTATATACGACGGCGAACGGGTTGCCGAGTGACCAATTCAACTATCGTTCCAGTTTTAAAGATAAGGACGGTACTATCTATTTTGGTAGTATTGACGGTTTTGTCGCCTTCAATCCAAAGACATTCTCGGAAAATAAATATGTTCCTTCTGCCGTCATTACCGATTTCTCCTTTTCAATAAAGAGATGCGGCTGGTGCTGAGAATTCGCCGTTACAGGAAAATATTACTTTCTCGGATAAGTTGTTACTCTGTGCGGAGCAAAATTCTTTTTCTTTCCGGCTTGCTGCTTTGGGGTATCAGGCTCCGAAGATGAATAAACTGATGTATAAGTTGGATGGTTTTGATAGTGAGTGGTTGACTGTAGGGGAGAGTCCGTTGGTGACTTATTCTAACCTGCATTATGGAGATTATACGTTTCGGGTAAAGGCAGGCAATAGTGATGGAATATGGAATGAAGAAGAGACGACTTTACATATCCGTATTCTGCCGCCTTTCTACCTTTCTGTTTGGGCATATGTCGTTTATGCATTACTGTTCTTGATTTTCTTTGCCTATCTTTATCTCTATCTGAAGCAGCGGAATAACAGAAAACAACAAAGGCAGATGGAAAAGTTCGAGCAGGAGAAAGAACGTGAAATCTATAATGCAAAATTCGATTTCTTTACGAATGTGGCACATGAGATACGTACTCCTTTAACTTTGATTAAAGGACCCTTGGAAAATATCATTCTAAAAAAAGATGTTGATGCGGAAACTCGTGAGGATCTGAATATCATGGAACAGAATACGGAACGCTTACTGAATCTGACGAATCAGTTATTGGATTTTCGCAAGACTGAAAGTCAAGGATTCAGTTTGAATTTCACTAGATGCAATATAACGGAAGTAGTACAGAAGACACATTTGAGATTTACTTCTCTTGCCAAACAGAAAGAACTGGATCTCACTTTGAAAATACCTGAACGGGCTTGCTACGCGCATGTCAATAAAGAAGCTTTTACCAAGATACTCAGTAATCTGTTGAGCAATGCCATGAAGTATGCAGAGAGCTATGTACAGATTTTCTTGGAAACGGATATGGCTGTGGAGAATGGAATATTCCATATTCGGACAGTGAATGATGGGCCTATCGTACCGGATACAATGAAGGAGGAAATATTCAAACCATTTGTACGCTTTAATGGGGAGGAAAATGGAAAGGTGGTTTCCGGCACAGGTATTGGACTGGCACTTTCCCGTTCTTTGGCTGAACTGCATCGGGGAAGTTTACGAATGGTGGAGGGAGAAGACGCAAATATATTTTGCCTTACTCTGCCACTTACCCAAGATAATGCTATTACGATGGAATCTGGGGATGTCAGTAATATGGAACCTTCTGCAGAACTTCAGGCGAAGTGGGAGGAGCTTAAAGAAAATAATGAAAACAGATATACTGTATTGGTAGTTGAAGATAATCCGGAAATGCTTTCTTTCGTAAGTAGGCAGTTGTCGCATGAGTATATCGTTCTGACAGCTGTCAATGGAGAAGAGGCTTTGCGTATATTGGATGAAAATTTTGTGAACTTGATTGTAAGTGATGTCGTGATGCCACTAATGGATGGCTTTGAGTTATGCAAGACTGTAAAATCCAAATTGGATTATAGTCATATCCCCATCATCCTATTGACAGCTAAAACTAATATACAGTCTAAAGTAGAGGGGTTGGAGCTAGGAGCTGATGCATATATTGAGAAGCCTTTCTCACCGGAATATCTTTTGGCTGCGATTGCCAGCTTGATTAAGAATAGAGAAACGCTACGTCAAACTTTTGCCAAGTCTCCCTTTGTGGCTGCCAATACAATGGCGTTGACAAAGGCTGATGAGGAATTCATTAAAAGGCTGAATGAAATAATTCTTTCTAATCTTCATAGTCCGGAGTTCAGTATGGAGGATATGGCTGAAATGCTGAATATGAGCCGTTCTAATTTCTATCGGAAAATAAAGGGAGTACTTGATTTGACTCCTAATGAATATTTGCGTATAGAACGCCTGAAGCGTGCAGCCCAATTGTTGAAGGATGGTGAAAATCGGGTCAATGAAATTTGCTATATGGTAGGGTTCAATTCTCCTTCTTATTTTTCCAAATGTTTCTTAAAACAATTTGGGGTATTACCTAAAGATTTTGTGGACTGAAGTGGAAGGTCTCAGGGTAAAGTATGTATTTCAATAAAAATAAATATCAAAATCGGAATATTATGAAATGTATAGTTAACAAACTATTTATCGGTGCACTGTTCCTTTTGGGCGCCTTGGTTTGCAGTTGTCAAAACACAACGGAAAATACGGTAGAGAGCAGTGTAGAGGGAAAAGACACACTAGGATTTAAGTATATTGATATTGTTCATATCACACATACTGATTATGGCTATACTGACCATGCATTGATTGCTGTTGATTTGCATAAACGTTTTATTGATGTGGCATTGGATTTGGCATTGAAGACCAAAGATGAAATTCCGGAGAATCGGTTTGCATGGACAGTAGAAGCGTTAGATCCATTTTACTCATGGTGGAATTCAGCTTCTGAGGACAGACGGGAATCAATGCTAGACATGATTGAAAACAAACAGATTGGAATCAATGCTATGCCTTTTCATATACACCCTTATGCCAATAAGGAACAATGGGATGAGATGTTTGACTGGATTCCTAAAGATATGTGGTCTCAATTGGATATTGAAGTGGGTATGCAACATGATGTGAATGGTTTCCCACGTGCAGCAGCAACAAGGTTACTTGACCGTGACATACATTATATCTGGACTGGCATTAATCCGCATTGGGGTGGTTCTCCGGTAGAGCAACCTGGTGCTTTTTGGTGGAAAATGCCTGATGATAGAAAACTTTTGGTTTGGTCAGGATATCCTTATTGGCAAGGTTATCTTTTCTTTGCGGAAAAGGAGTGGCGTTTACAACAGCGGGAATATGCCAATACGCAAACATCATGGCCGCGCAATGGTAATATTCTACAGACTGATGATGTATCTATGCATGGAGCATATGATGTGTGTGTGAAACGCTTGAAGGATTTGAGAGAAAAAGGGTACGATTACCCCTTCCTTACATTGACTTTTACCAATGAGTGGAGATGTGATAATGATGGTCCTATGCCACAGTTGCTTGCTTTTATCAAAAAATGGAATGAGATGGGTTTCAAGCCTATGTTGCGTATGAAAACAGCAGGTGAGGCGATGAGGAATATAGAAAAGGAGATTGGAAATCAATTGAGAACTTTCGAAGGTGAGTGGCAAGATTGGTGGGCTTTTGGTGGTGCAGCTATGCCACGCGAGATGGAAGTGGCACGTCGTGCTGTTTACCATACAAAAGCGATCAGTTCGCCAGTATGGGGAGAACTGAATAGTGGAGCTAAAGATGAATTGAAAGAGATTAACCGTTTGTTATGCCGTTATTTTGAACATACATATGGTTCTAATGAGACTTCAGAGGCACCTTATAGTTTATATACGCAAGGACAGTTGAATGAAAAGAATGGTTTTGCTTATCGTCCGTGGGAGCGGGGAAAATATTTACTGGCACAACTGGCACGTAATAAGTTCGCGCAGGCAGATGCTGGTTTGTATGTTGTTAATGCGGCAAATGCATCTTATACAGGATGGGTTAAACTGGATGTTACCGGTTTTAGGGAGGTAGACTATAAATCTGTACGAAACTTGGAGAATGGAAAGTCATATCCTTTGTTTAAAGAGGGAGATTATGTTTGGCGCTGGGTAGTTGATGAGAATCTTAATACTAGTCGTGAGGCGATTCCCGGAGGAACTGAGGCATGGTTTTGGGTATCTGATATGCCGGCTAATTCGTTTACTCGTTTTGCACTTGATACCTCGGAGGTAGAGATTATTGATAAGAAAATAGATTTGCCGGAGTTATCTTTTGATAAGAACGGTTGGGTGACATCTGCACGCTGGAAAGGTATGGATGAACCGTTGTTTACGGAAGGGCTTGCCGACTTCATGGTAGTACACTTCAATGATATGGACAGATGGTCTCAAGGTGATATCTATATGCATATGGATGAAGCACAACGTATAGAGAAGTTCAATGAGATTACTAGAATGGAGTGGGCAAAACCGAAAAGTAAGGCTAAAGTGAGAGAAACACCTTATTCATGGATTGTTTCGCAGGATATGGAACATCCAAGGGTGAAGAATATGAACCGTCAGGTTGAGATTTTCAAAGAGGTTCCGAGAGCGAAGGTTAATATTTTCTTTGACAGAATTTCATCAATAGCACCAGAAGTATTCTATGCTAAGTTTCCTTTTCCTCAGGATTGTAGACAACCGGTTGCTACCAATGGAGGAATTCCTTATGAGCTGTACAAAGAACAAATACCTAACTCATGCAAGGACTTTTTTGTTATAGACAGCTGGGTGAAATATGAAGCGGAGGATGGTGCACGGATCTGGTCGTCAGGAGACGTTCCAATTGTCAGTTTTGGAGGACATCATATGGGGATGCGATTGCAGGATGCTCCTAAAAAAGAAAATGAACTTTATGGTATGCTTTACAATAACTTATGGGTAGTTAACTTCTGTGTAGATTCTCCCGGTGAAATGAATTTTGAGTTTGATTTGACATACCGTGAAGGGAAACAGTCTGTTGAGCAGCTCACTGATATGGCTGATTCGTATTATATTCCGATGTCTATTGTGAATACTCCAGAGGCACTGGAAGATCCGGTAGTCCATAAATATTTGAATACACCCCAACGTTTGACGTCGGGATACTGACTAAGACTATGTATGGACTGTAAGGGAGCTTATGTATTGGTATAGAAAATATCTGGTATAATTTTAATATCATGACAAATAATGACATGTAGTAAATTCTTTTGGTCTTGCTGATGCAGGTGTTTATACTTTCTTCGTTTGCTAATGGTAATGAGATAACTTTTTTGTTGCAGGAGATGACCAACCGTGAGTCATTGGTTGATTATCCATCTCCATATTACACTGTGCGGCAGTTCAGCAGTTATGACCGTTTCTCAGATCATGCAGTGAAAGGTTCTTATGACTGGTTTGCTAATTGGGATTTTAGCCAGTTTCTTCGTACGGAAGAAAAGGATGGACGTAGGGAATTTGTTATGTTTGACGCAGAAGGACCTGGTGCTGTAGTACGTATATGGATTACGGTGGCCAACTATAATGATAACGGTATATTACGTTTTTATTTGGATGATTCGGATATACCAGCTATTGAAGGTGAGGTACTGAGTCTTATCAGTGGTCACTTTCTGGCAGATGCGCCTATATCTACGTCTGTATCTCCTTTGACTCCTTATAAACAACGGGGACATGATTTGTATTTACCGATTCCTTATGCGAAGCATTGCAAGATTACTTATGAAACTCCTGGTATCACTGCAGCAGGGAATCGTCCACCCGGAGAGAACTTCTTTTATAGTGTAAACTATCGCACATATGATAAGGGAAGTATTGTAAAAACATTTACTTTGGATGATTTGAAAAAGGAAGCTGATGTACTTGATGGTACACAGAGGGAACTGATGGAACAACCTATTCTTGAAGGAAAATATCAAAAAAAAGTATCTGGGGATAAGGCTATTACGAATTTATCGGGAGAGAATCGGATTGTTCTAGAGGGTGGAGGAGCTATACGTGGTATACAACTTAAACTATCTGCTGATGATTTGGCTCAAGCTTTACGTTCCGTGATACTTAGAATTACTTTTGATGGTAATCAGACAGTTTGGTGTCCGGTTGGTGATTTTTATGGAACGGGTAATCGTCTTTCGCCTTATAGTTCGTTTTATACTACTGTAAGCAAAGATTCTATGATGACTTGTTATTGGGTGATGCCGTATAAAGATAAATGTGAAATTTCTCTGGAGAATTTGAGAACTGAAGTAGTGAGTACATCTCTTACTGTTTATTCGTCTGATTGGGAATGGAATGAGAGAACCATGTATTTCGGTGCAGGCTGGATGGAATATCATCGTAAATATACGGGGTTACATAAGAGTATCAATGGGACATTGGATGCAGAAGACATAAATTTTGTAACCTTGATTGGGCAAGGTGTTTATGTTGGTGATGCTATAACAATCTTTAATACAGTTGGTGATTGGTGGGGCGAAGGGGATGAAAAGGTATATATTGATGGAGAAAGTTTCCCGTCACATTTTGGGACCGGGACGGAGGATTATTATGGTTATGCCTGGTGTATGCCAAATTTTTTTGAGCATCCTTTTATTGCCCAACCAGATGGCACGGGAGCTTATCAACCTGGACACGTGGCAAATTTGAGATATCGTGGGTTGGATGGTATAACGTTTAAGAAATCTCTTGTTTTCGATATGGAATTTTGGCATCAGAGTGCGACGTATGTTAATTACGCACCGACTACTTATTGGTATATGCTCCCGGGAGGAAAAACGAACCGGAAACCGGAAGAAAAGATAGCTGTAATTGATATAGCGAAGCATAAGAATGACCTAGTGAGTAACTCTGTTGATAAAAATGGAAAAGTGGAGGGGGAATTTATGAATATTTCTGTAACTGGTGGCATGGAACGAACACAGTGTATTCCTGAGATGAATTGGAGTAATGGAGTACAGTTATATGGAGAGAAGTAGGAAGGAGATTGTGCTAATTTAGGTTTTGTGGTTGATGAGGGAGGAAAATATTCGGTAAAGTGCAGGTTTACGATTGCCCCAGATTATGGTCGCTTTTCTGTTGAGGTAAATGAAAGTCCGGTTCTTCCCTTCTGTTGATACTTATAATTCAAAGTTGAGCATGATGACAGTTGAACTAGGTATATTGGAGCTGAAGAAAGGGAGAATTTCTTGAAACTTGTACAGCTGGATAAAAATGAAAAGGCAGTTAATTCATTGATAGGATTGGACTATTTGACTGTAGAAAAGGTAAAATAGTCTCAGGATATAAGATGTGAAATAGTTTGGAATGGGATTGAGACTTTTGTATTATTTATTGGGACATTTATTATATGCTAAATCCTTTTTGCAGGTTAATTTTGTGGTCAGTAGCTGTTTGAGTATTTAATTCTAATAATTCAATTCTAATACTATGTTTATCATTGAAAATTATTCGTTGGCAGTAGTGTTTTGTTTTATAACAATGCTGTGTTGGGGGTCTTGGGGCAATACCCAGAAGCTGGCGGGCAGTCGTGTCTGGCGATATGAACTCTACTATTGGGATTATGTAATAGGTGTGTTACTTTTGTCACTTCTGGCTGCGTTTACAATGGGGAGCGTAGGGGAATTGGGACGAGGTTTTGTTGATGATTTGTTGCAGGCTGACGCATCTAATCTGGCTTCGGCTCTTATCGGGGGTGTCATATTCAACCTTTCCAATATTCTACTTTCTGCCTCTGTTTCTATTGCAGGTATGTCTGTGGCCTTTCCATTGGGAGTAGGGCTGGCTTTGGTTCTGGGGGTATTCATTAATTATTTTACTGCACCACAAGGTAATCCGGTATTCCTTTTTTTAGGAGTTCTGCTGGTGATTGTAGCGATTGTCTTTAATGCTTGGGCCTATAAGAATATGGAGAAAGGTGGGGAGCAACAAAAAACAAAAGGTATTTTGATAGCTATAGTGGCAGGTATTATGATGTCTTTCTTTTTCCGCTTTATTGCAAGTTCTATGGATTTGCAGAATTTTGAATGTCCTGAAGTCGGTAAGATGACTCCCTATACAGCAATGGTGATTTTTTCTATTGGTATTTTCACCAGTAATTTCATTTTCAATACAGTCGCAATGAGGCATCCTTTTGTCGGTACACCTGCATCTTATGAGGATTATTTTGCAGGTAGTTTCCGTTTACATGCTGTAGGAATATTGGGTGGTATAATCTGGGGCATTGGCAATCTGTTCAGTTTGTTGGCTACGGAAAAAGCTGGTGCTGCCATTTCATATGGATTGGGACAAGGTGCTACGATGGTGGCTGCATTCTGGGGTGTATTTATTTGGAAAGAATTTGTGGGAGGTCCTAAAATAAACAGAACTTTGCTGACATGTATGTTCATTCTGTTCTTGGCTGGCATCGGTTTGATTATTTATGCGGGACTTTAAATGGTAATTTATATATCTAATGATAAAATGGAAAATGTAAAAAAATAGTTGTGGTCGGTAGCACAAATGTTGATTTGATTGCCCGCGTCAGTCACCTGCCTGAACCGGGTGAGACAATAGGAGATGCAGAATATTGCCTTTCATATGGAGGCAAAGGAGCTAACCAGGCAATTGCTGCTGCCCGGTCAGGAGGACATGTCTCATTTATTTCTTGTTTGGGAGATGATGCCTATGCAGATACACTTATAACCTCTTTTGTAGATAGTGGAATTGATGTGGATTATATTCAGAAGTGTGTGAGACACTCTACTGGGATTGCTTTTATTTTTGTTGCGGAAAATGGAGAGAATTGCATTGCTGTGGCTCCGGGGGCAAATAATTTATTGCGAGGAGAAAGAATGGATACTATTCTTCCAGTTATAAAAGAAGCGGATGCATTGGTGCTGCAGCTGGAGATTCCTTATGAATCGGTGATTTCATTGATTGAGTATGCTCATACTGTTGACACTAAAATCATTTTGAACCCAGCTCCGGCCAAGCAGATACCTTCTTATATTCTGGAGAAAGTGGATATTCTTATTCTGAACGAGACAGAGACTATGCTTATAGCAGGACAGTCATTAGACTTTTCGGAACCGATAGGCATTGCTCGAAGTCTATTGAGAAGAGTAGGACAAGTCGTAATTCTGACATTGGGAGAAAAGGGTTCGGTTATTGTTTCGGATGAGATGGAGAAACAGATTCCTTCATATGTCGTGAATACAGTAGATACGACAGGAGCTGGTGACACGTTCTGTGGTGCTTTTGTAGCTCAGTGGGTGGAAGGAGTGGATTTACAGGATTGTGTACAGTTTGCAACAGCTGCTGCTGCTTTGTCTGTCACAAGAATTGGAGCGCAAGTTTCGATTCCTTATCAAAAAGAAGTAATTGAATTTATGCGCAATAGAATACTATAGGCTATTGGATTTGCAGAATACTTATGAGATAATATTATGAAAACAACCGGAAAAAAATTAGTTATTGTATTAATCTTGTTTTTGGCTGGAGGAACAATGACTTCTTGCCACCAACAATCTTCGTCAGTTACAAATACCATGTCTACAAGCCAACTTTTGGATAAAATAAAAGGAGGATGGGCAGGACAAACCATTGGAGTTAGTTTTGGCAGTCATACTGAGTTCAGATATCAGGGAACATTTATACAAGATTATCAGTCTATCCCATGGCATGAAGGCTATGTACAAGAGTTAATGGATTCTTGGCCCGATTTGTATGATGATATTTATATGGATTTGACATTTGTAGATGTATTGGAAAGAGTTGGACTAGACGCTCCTATTGATTCTTTTGCCATTGCATTTGCGACGGCAGACTATAATTTGTGGCATGCTAATCAGGCTGCTAGATACAATATTATACATGGGGTAAAGGAGTCTGGGCATTGGTTGTTTAATCCCCATGCGGATGATATAGATTATCAGATTGAAGCTGATTTTGCTGGCTTGATGAATCCTGGTATGCCAAATTCTGCTTCTGAGATTAGCGATAAGATTGGACATATTATGTGTTATGGTGATGGTTGGTATGGTGGAGTATATGTGGGTGCGATGTATAGTTTGGCTTTTATATCAAATGATATTCAGTATATTGTGGAGGAAGCTTTGAAAACCATACCTATTGAAAGTACATTCTATCAATGTATTTCGGATGTAATAAAATGGCATAAACAATACCCGGATGATTGGAAACAGACATGGTTTGAATTGCAGAAACATTATTCGGAAGAAGTTGGATGTCCTGATGGAGTTTTTGCACCATTAGATATTGATGCAAAGATAAATGCAGCTTATATTGTTCTTGGTTTGTTGTATGGTAATGGAGATTTTACTAAAACAATGGAAATATCTACACGTGCTGGGCAAGATTCTGATTGTAATCCTTCTTCTGCCGGTGGTATTTTAGGTGTGATGCTGGGCTATAGTCAGATTCCGGAATATTGGATGCAAGGTTTGAGAGGAGCAGAAGCCAAGAAATTTAAATATACTTCATTGAGTTTAGATGATTTATATGCTATTAGTTATAGACATGCTCTTCTAATGATAGAGAAAAATGGAGGGACGGTGTCTGACAATCAGGTAATGCTACCGATACAAAAGCCTACTGCTGTACGTTTAGAACAATGTTTTGAAGGAGTGTATCCGCTGGTTAAGAAAGGATTGAACTGTACAGATATTGATACTTTATCTTTTGACATAGATGGGGTTGGTTTTGTAATTAGGGGTGAGGCGATTCGTAGGGACTATAGTCAACCGGATGATATTATAAAAGCAAAACTTTATATTGATAATCATTTTGTAGAGGAAGCTGAGTTTCCAACAAGTTTCCGTTATCGTCGTTTAGATCTTTTCTGGAATTATCAATTGCCCAATGGTAAACATAATATCAAGGTAGTGGTTGATAAACAGAATGTTAATGCATTATTGCGTTCATGGGAATATATTGTGTATTCTGATAAGAAACAACAAAGTTCCTATTAGTTCTGTATAGGAAAAAAATTCTATTTTTTTCTCCTTAAGGGGATGTTTATGGTATTTAATGAGACATTTGTTTCATCGAAATACTGTTCTATAGTCTACTTTTGCTCTTAGTAATAGGTATGGGTAAATTGCTATATCTACTTCTTTGTTGAACTAAAAATATGGTATTTAAAATTATGAAAAACAAAAGCGTTCGAACAGAAGTTCAAAAGAGTTTTCTTTGGAATTTTAAGTTGTATGCATTTATAGGGTGTTTGGCATTTCCCTTGAATGTATTAGGTGAATCTGTTTCCTTTGACACTGACAATGTTGCTTTTATGTCTCCTTCTCAAAGGATTAAAGTTACGGGTATCGTAAAGGATGAGGCTGGTATTACTCTTCCTGGTGTAAATGTTGTAGTAAAAGGAACAATTATCGGTACGATTACTGATGCTAATGGACAATTTACATTAGAAGCTCCTAGTGACGGTGTATTGTTGTTTACTTATGTTGGCTTTGGAAATCTTGAACTGCCAGTTAATGGAAAAGAGAATCTGGAAATCATAATGAAAGAGGGAGATACTCAATTGGAAGAAGTTGTGGTGGTAGGGTATGGTACTCAGAAAAAGGTCAGTGTAGTAGGATCTATATCCAACATTGCTCCTAAAGCTATTAAGCAAACTGCAACCACTTCACTACCAAATGCGCTTTCTGGTCGCATGCCAGGTATTATAACACGACAGACATCTGGTGAACCAGGATTTGATGCTGCGTCTATTTATATTCGTGGTATTGCAACTTGGGGAGAAAAGGCACCTTTGGTTTTAGTAGATGGTATTGAGCGGTCTATAAGTTCAGTAAATCCAGATGAAGTCGAAAGTTTGTCTGTACTTAAGGATGCTTCGGCAACTGCTGTTTATGGTGTGAAAGGTGCTAATGGCGTTATTCTGATTAATACAAAGAGAGGTAAGCAAGGTAAGCTCAAGTCTCGTTCCGAACAGAATCTGCTATTCTTTCCAGCTTGGCCGAGCGTAATTATATTGACGGTTATGAATATGCCTCATTAATGAACGAGGGATTGGCTAATGTGGGCAAGGCTCCTCGTTGGTCTAATGAAGAGTTGGAGAAATTCCGTACAGGTTCAGATCCTTATTTATATCCGAATGTGGATTGGATAGATAAGGTTCTTAATAAAAATTCATATCAGACAATAAACAATTTGAGTGTAACTGGCGGTAATGAAATAGTACGGTATTACGTGAATTTGGGATATTCAATGCAGACAGGTATATATAAAACGGATAAAAGTAATCCTCATAATACGAATGCAAAAGTTTCCAGATATAATTATCGTTCTAACGTAGATATAAACTTGACTAGAGACTTGGTTGTAGAGCTGGGTGTTGGTGGTATTATTGATGACCGTAATTATCCGGGTGCTGGTGCAGCAGGTATCTTTAATGGTTTACGTGATACTGGACCTATTGCATTTCCTGTGACGAATCCGGATGGAAGTATCAGTGGTCTGCCTACGTATATCGGCTCTAATCCATGGGGACAATCTACGCAAACGGGTTACTCTGATGAGCATTTGACTACTATACAATCTACAGCAGGTTTAACCTGGGACTTATCTCGTTTAGTAACAAAAGGACTATCGGTGAAGGGGCATTTCTCTTTTGACTTTTATCACGCAAACAAAGCATTGAGATATAAGGAATTTGGTATAAAGCAATATATTGGCAAGAATGAACAAACTGGAGAAGATCAATATATTACACACCGGGACGATAAGGCAATGGGGTATAGTATCGAACAAAATTCAAATCGTGCTATCTATATGGATTTTTCGGTAAATTATCAACGCACATTCGATAAACATTCTGTTGCAGGTATGTTACTTTTAAATCGTCGACAATATGATAATTTGTCTGCTGGGACTTCTATTATGAATTTACCTTATCGAAGTCAAGGTTTGGCGATGCGCGCGACTTATGACTATGCACAGCGATACTTTATAGAATTTAATGCGGGCTATAATGGATCAGAGAACTTTCCGAAAGGAAAGCGAATGGGCTTCTTCCCTGCTATATCTTTAGGATGGTTAGTTTCTGGAGAATCTTTTTGGAAAGATAATTTAGTAAGCAATTTGAAATTAAGATTTTCACATGGAGAAGTTGGTAATGACCAAATTGGTGGTGATCGTTTTTTGTATTTGACAAAGATGGATCAGAATTGGGAACAAGTGTACTATTTTGGACAAGATCAAATTAGATGGCCCGGTATTATTGAATCTAAGATTGGCTACAACAATGTTACTTGGGAAACTGCGGTTAAAACGAATTTAGGACTTGATTTAGGTTTGTGGAAAGACCGTTTTAGTTTACAGATGGATTTTTTCTATGAAAAAAGAAAGGGTATTTTAATGCAACGCCAATCTGTACCAACGGGAGCAGGTTTCTTGGCTGCAAGTGTTTTATGGGGTAATTTGGGAAAAGCAGAAAATAAAGGCTTTGATGCATTGTTGGAATTTAAAGATCGTACTTCTTCCGGATTGTTCTATTCATTACGCGGGAATGTAACATTTGCTCGTAGTAAAGTACTTGAGAATGATAAAGCCGATCCACTCTATTCAAATTTGTCCGAGATAGGACATCCTATCGGTCAACCGTTCGGTTGGTAGCTGCTGGATTTTTTGAATCAGAAGAAGATATTGACAATTGGTATGACCAGTCTTTATTGGGTGGACGTCCAATACCGGGAGATGTGAAATATAAGGATATCAATGGAGATAATATTATTGATTCAAATGACCAATGCGCAATAGGTTATACTCGTGAACCAGAATTGGTTTTTGGATTTGGTGGTACGATTGAATATAAGGGATTTGATTTGAGTGCCTATTTACAGGTGCTGCTCGTACGAGTACTTTCTTCGAGGATCGTACTTTCTGGCCATTTGCTAGTGGTATGGGCTTTTTCAATGTATTCAAGGAAATTTATGACAATCGTTGGACACCTGAAACTGCTGGTGCAGCAAAATATCCGGTGGTTACGGATGGCTTTAATGTACAAAGTATGCGGCGGTCGACAGTTTGGCAGAAAGATGCTAGTTATTTACGTTTGAAGAATCTGGAAGTTGGCTATACTTTGCCAAAGAAAGTTGTAAGTAAATTGAAGATCAATAATCTCAGAGTGTTTGTAAACGGAACTAACCTTTATACATGGGATAAGATTAATCACACAATTGATCCGGAATCTGATAATTGGTATCCTATTCAACGGGCTGTGAATTTTGGACTTGCAGTGGATTTTTAAAAAGTAGAACGATTAAACTTGAGCGAATATGAAACGTATTAATATAGTTTGCATCACTTTGTTGATGATATTATTGGGAGTAAATACTTCATGTGCTGATTACTTAGATAAAGCACCTGATGAAGATTTGACCTTGATGATGTGTTTACACGAGAGAATTATGCAGAGCAATTCTTATCATCCATTTATTGGAATATGCCCTGGGAATTGAATTTCACGAATGATTGGGGGCACAATCCATTCGTTGGTGCGGCAGATTGAGCTGGATTATCCTTTATACAAATTGTTTTGCCTAACTTCATTGAATAATGGGTCCTGGACACCTTATAATGTTTTAAAAGATATTTCCAAATAATGGTCAATACCAGGTATTAGAAAA
>ENA-OQJX01000426-OQJX01000426.1-human-gut-metagenome-genome-assembly--contig:-NODE-426-length-23185-cov-2.435988_pt1 | contig 23185 bp, 22 predicted proteins | sample MGYA00242615_ERZ504782 | MGnify/ENA primary metagenome ERZ504782 (study PRJEB26092, sample SAMD00036354) | human gut metagenome | host: Homo sapiens | study: EMG produced TPA metagenomics assembly of... | reverse complement strand
AGAGAATAAAAATAAAAATCAATAGGCTGATTTAAAATAAATAATCCCAATGATTGAATTCAATTCATTGGATATTTTATTTTAAATCAACTTCGATGTTTATTAACTAGTCAAGAGCCCATCTTTTTTTCAGCATTTAATATTCAATTCATTCAAAACCTTACGTATTGCCTCAAATGTAGTAATACGAGTGGGAACCAGCGGCAAACGAAGCTTGTTCTCGATCATACCCATCGCATTTAACATTGATTTTACGCCTGCCGGATTTCCATCGACAAATAGCAAGTTAAATAATTCCGTAAACCGATGATGAATAGTCAACGCATTGGCAAAGTCTCCTTGAAGCGCCAAACGTGTCATGCGACTAAATTCACGAGGAAAAGCATTACCAATCACCGAAATCACACCAACAGCACCCAATGTTATGAGAGGAAAGGTAATACCATCATCTCCAGAGATTACATTAAAGTTTTCCGGTTTATTTTTAATAATATCATCCATTTGCGTGATATTGCCGGATGCTTCTTTAATAGCAACTACGTTATTGAAATCACGGGCAATCCGTAACGTAGTTTCAGCAGTCATATTTACTCCCGTACGTCCCGGAACATTATACAATACGATGGGGAGCTCCGTAGCTTCCGCAATCGCTTTATAATGCTGATAAATACCTTCTTGAGAAGGTTTATTATAATATGGCACCACAGACAATATCGCATCAACCCCTGTAAAATCATCGTTTTTCAATGTTTCTACAATAGCGCGAGTATTATTACCACCTACACCCAACAGAATAGGAATTCTTCCGTTGACGCGGTCAATCACCATCTTTTTTATAGTTTTCTTTTCTTCCTCGGTCAGAGTCGGTGTTTCAGCTGTAGTTCCCAGCACACACAAGAAATCCGCATTATTCTGCAATAGATAGTCCACCATACGCATCAACGCGTCATAGTCAACGCTCTCATCCTCTTTGAAAGGAGTAATCAGTGCTACCCCCATTCCTTTCAATTTAGTCTGTATCATGAGTTTTAATTATAATCTCTAATTTATTTAGCCGCAAAAGTACGAATATTTTTCTTATCTTACGATATAAGTTTCAGAAATTCGTCTTCGCTTAATATGGTTATTCCAAGTTTTTTTGCTTTTTCGAGCTTTGCAGGTCCCATATTATCTCCAGCCAGTATAAAACTCGTTTTCGCGGAAATGCTTCCAACATTTTTCCCTCCGTTTTTCTCGATAAGTTCCTTATATTCGTCACGCGAGTGATGGATAAACACACCGCTGATAACAATAGACTGCCCTGCCAACTTATCAGTGTATCCACTCAATCTTCCTCTGTGCGATAAAGTTGCAATCCAGCCTCCTTTAGCCTGTTAACCAACTCACGATTAGACTCATTAGCAAAATAAGCAAGTATACTTTGAGCTATTTTTTCTCCGATTTCATCGATACTTACCAATTTTTCAAGATCTGCCTGCTGTAAATCATCGATATTCTCAAACGACTTCGCAATCTTCTTAGCCACAGTCTCACCAACAAAGCGGATTCCTAAAGCAAAGATTACACGCTCGAAAGGAACTGTTTTACTTTGCGCAATTCCCGTTACGATATTCTCTGCCGATTTTTCACCCATACGATCCAAACCTTTGATATCATCAGCTGTAAGTTTATACAAGTCGGCCGTATTTTCAATTAATCCCAAGCGATAGAACATATCCACCGTTTCCGGCCCTAATCCATCAATATTCATAGCCTTTCGACTAATAAAATGCTCTATTTTGCCTTTGATTTGAGGAGGACACGCTGTTTCATTCGGACAATAATGAGCAGCCTCCCCTTCATACCTGACTAATTTACTGCCACATTCGGGACAATTAACGATGAACCGAACCTTCTCGCCAAGCATAAAACTACGTGCATCTTTATCAACCCTGTAATCTTAGGAATAATTTCACCGCCTTTTTCTACATAAACCATGTCTCCAATATGCAAATCAAGCCCCTCGATAATATCCGCATTGTGCAAGGACGCACGTTTTACAACCGTTCCTGAAAGCTGCACAGGATCCAGATTAGCTACTGGTGTGACAGCTCCGGTTCTTCCTACCTGATAAGTCACCTTATTCAAACGGGTCAACGCACGTTCTGCCTGAAATTTATAAGCAATAGCCCATCGAGGAGATTTAGCCGTAAATCCCAAATTCTTCTGCTGCCTCAAACTGTTCACCTTTAAAACAATCCCATCTGTGGCAACCGGCAGATTTTTACGCTCTACATCCCAATAATTGATAAATTCAAAAACCTCCTCTAATGTCTGGCACTTGCGTGTCAAATCAGAAATTTTAAAGCCCCATTTTGCCGCTTCCTGAAGATTTTCATAATGTCCGTCACAAGGCAGGTTATCACCCAGCAAATAATACAAATAAGCATCCAGTTTGCGGGAAGCCACAATAGAAGAATTCTGCAACTTCAATGTGCCAGAAGCCGCATTTCTCGGATTGGCAAAAAGCGGCTCTTCACGCGCTTCTTTCTCTCGATTCAACTCTTCAAACACTTCCCATGGCATAAGAATTTCTCCACGTATCTCAAAAGAGGCAGGATAATTATCACCATGCAATACAAGCGGAATAGAACGGATCGTTTTCACATTATCCGTCACATCATCCCCCTTTTCTCCATCCCCACGGGTGACGGCACGAACCAACTTTCCATCTTCATAAGTCAGCGAAATAGAAGTACCGTCATATTTCATTTCACAACAAATCTCGAAATCTTCATTCAATGCCTTACGGACACGGTCGTAGAAGTCCATCACTTCCGCTTCCGAATATGTATTTGCCAGTGACAACATAGGATATTTATGAGCCACTTGCGTGAAATTCTTGTTTAAATCGCTACCTACACGCATCGTAGGCGAATTTTCATCTTTATATTCCGGATGTGCCTGTTCCAAATCCTGAAGTTCACGCATCTTGTCGTCAAACTCTTTATCCGAGATTTCAGGAGCATTCAACACATAATAATTATAATTATGCCGGTGAAGTTCGGCACGCAATTCCTCTATTTTTTCCTTTATATCCATATTTCTTCGATTGTTTAAGGCAAAAATACATGTTTATCTTTGAATATTTGTACTTTTGCGAAAAATTAAAAGATTATGCGTATTGATATTATAACAGTTTTACCCGAAATGATTGAAGGTTTCTTCAATTGTTCTATCATGAAACGAGCTCAAGATAAAGGACTTGCAGAGATACATATTCACAATCTACGTGATTATACCGAAGATAAATATCGCCGTGTCGATGATTATCCTTTTGGAGGGTTTGCCGGAATGGTTATGAAAATAGAACCCATTGAGCGTTGCATCAATGCTCTGAAGGCAGAATGCGACTACGATGAAGTTATTTTCACGACCCCTGACGGAGAACAGTTCAACCAGCCGATGGCCAACAGCCTCTCGTTGGCACAGAACCTCATTATTCTTTGCGGACATTTCAAAGGTATCGATTACCGCATCCGCGAACACCTGATTACTAAAGAAATCAGCATTGGAGATTACGTATTAACAGGAGGAGAATTGGCAGCAGCGGTGATGGCGGACGCCATCGTACGTATCATCCCGGAGTCATTTCTGATGAACAGTCCGCACTTTCCGATTCTTTCCAGGATAATTTGCTGGCAGCACCTGTATATACACGACCTGCGGATTATAAAGGATGGAAAGTTCCCGATATTCTATTATCCGGTCATGAAGCAAAGATCAAAGAATGGGAGCTGCAACAATCCTTGGAACGTACCAGAAAACTTCGTCCCGACTTATTGGGAGAATAAAATAAAGTGTAAATAAAAACGACGGTGAAGAATATGTAAATCCTCACCGTCGTTTTTATTTTGCCTTCAGTTTATAAAGATCTTGCTGATAGCTAATCGTTAAACACAGACTTATTTTTCATCCGCTGTTTCCAGCCTGCTTATTCTTCCTTTATTCAAAAGAAAAATAGCATTTTTCTCGCAGACTTAGTGCGAATGGTTATTGTGTGTTTTCAATTACACCTCAAGCGCACCAATAATTTCCTTTACAGACTTACATCCGTGTCTTTCCAAGTAATTATTTATACCATCTTCCACTTTAACAGTAACAGCGGGATCTATGAAATTTGCCGTACCAATCTGGATAGCTGTCGCACCTGCAAGCATGAATTCGACAGCATCTCTCCAGTCCATAATACCCCCTAAACCAATGACAGGAATATTTACCGCCTTAGCAACTTGCCATACCATACGCAATGCGATAGGTTTTACGGCCGCTCCCGACATTCCTCCTGTTATCGTTGATAAAATAGGGCGTTTACGTTCCGCATCAATCGCCATACCCAGCAATGTATTGATTAATGACACGCTATCTGCACCACTTTCTTCTGCCGCGCGAGCTATTTCGGTGATATCCGTAACGTTTGGGGAGAGTTTTACGATAAGTGTCTTTTTGTAAGCAGAACGCACTGCTTTCACTACTTCTGATGCCCCTTTTGCTGACACACCAAAAGCCATACCTCCTTGCTTCACATTGGGGCAAGAGATGTTTAGTTCTATAGCAGGAATTTTGTCAAGTTCATTAATGATTTCAGCCGTTTTCACATAATCTTCGATAGCAGACCCCGAAACGTTTACAATCATATTCGTTTGAATCTCTTTTATACGGGGATATATATGCTCTACGAAGTAGTCAACACCCTTATTTTGCAGTCCTACAGCGTTTAACATCCCAGAAGGAGTCTCTGCCATACGCGGATAAGGATTCCCTTCACGTTTGTGAAGAGTCGTCCCTTTTACAATAATACCACCTATTCGCGTTATATCAATAAAATCAGAGAACTCTTCACCATATCCAAATGTACCGGATGCCGTCATTACCGGGTTCTTCATTTGTAATTCACCAATGTTTACACTCAAATCTGCCATAGTAGTTTATTTATATTAAAAACAGGACCTTCTTTACATACACACAAGTGACCTTCTGTCGTATTTTCCACACAGCACAAGCATGCTCCGATACCACAAGCCATTGTATTTTCCAAAGAAACTTCACATTCTATCTGATTACTTTTGGCATATTTTGCCACAGCCACCATCATTGGTTTAGGACCACAAGTGTAAATCTGCTCAAATCGTACCTTATTTAATATAGAATGTTGAGTTACGTATCCTTTTTCGCCATGGCTACCATCCTCCGTAGTAGTATACACCTCTCCATATTTGGCAAACTCTTCCAACTGCAACAAATCTTTGTCGCTACGGGCACCTAACAAGAACGTAGGTTTGTGGCCTTTTTTAGCCAATTGTTCACCTAAATACAACATGGGAGCTGTTCCGACACCTCCACCAACTAATAAGAGCTTATCAGAAGCCTCTTGAGGCATTGTGTATGCATTTCCCAGCGGAAGCACCACATTAATTGTATCACCAGAATTAGCCTCTGCCAGACGTCTTGTTCCATCACCAACCAGCTGGATCAGAAACCAGACCTCATTTCGCTGTTTATCTACAAAATTAATAGAAATAGGACGACGCAAGAATGTAGTAGGCGAACCGTCCACCCGGATTTCTGCAAACTGCCCAGGTAACATTTCGGGCAGTAATGACTGAGACGTCAATTTTAGCAATACATAGTTTGCATTCAATCTGATATTCTCGGTCACTGTCAGATCTAAAATAAATTTCTTCATGTATGGATATAAAAGTATAAATTCGTATTCCGGGTGCAAAGATACAGGAAATTGCTCAAACCACCGATTTTACTCTTTATTTTTCAGGCCTAAACGTCTCATAGGTATTATCATCGAAAAATATTCTTATTTCTGTGATTTTCCTGGCAGGCTTTTCTATATACCTAATCTCTTGTTTTACAATCTCTTTAGGGGTATTTTCAGCGTTTCTTAATGGCATTTCCTTGCGATTTTCCGGAATAGCCGGCTCTTTGGACGAATTTATGAGATTCTCGTCGAATAAAGAAGGCAGATAATCGCTATTAGAAGAAGAAAAAGATGTCTCTTCTTCAGATACCACCATTTCGCCCTTTCCATAAAGCAACCATTCAAGATTTACATAGTCATACTTTTGATGAACCTTCATTACGACCTCTAAACTGGGTTTATTCCGATCATTTAAAATATGAGAGAGAGTAGATTGTTGTACTCCGATTGTTTCAGCAAAAACTCTAGGAGGAACTTTTTCTCTCTCCATTATCATTCTGATTCTGTCTTTTATTTCCATACTACCTTCTTTTTATTACAATTGTATGTGTTATGCACCTAATTCACAAAAATACATATTACATCATTGATTATACAAAGGTAAATATTTAGATTCACAAAAGCAAATTACAAATATAAAATATTAATATCACAAAATATACCACTCTATACAGATCGAATATTACGTTTGTATAATCAAACAAAAACAAGTAAATACAAATGATATATATTTAGTTGAATAATTATATATAAAATACAGATATATAGATGTATAACTGGTGTACAATGCAAGCCAAATAGAGTTATTCACAAATATACATACCACCTAAAAGAAACCTTTATAGTATAAATTGACATAACAACGTATATCATACTGAATTACAACTAAATAAGTAGATATTTCTTATTTGTTAATTGCCATACAACTACATTTGTATATGTAATATTAATATTGTAAACGCGTAAATACACTATTGTGAAGAACTCTTTTGGATCACATTTGTATTGAATTCACATTCCTATATTACACATTGGTAACATGCTAAATATACAAAAGTAAATATCGATAGTTGCAAAAGCAATAAAAGGAAGGAATCAACTCATACTTTACCAATGTATATTACTATTTTTGTCTAATCATCCTTTACAATTTTCTCTAAAAAGCAAATCCTTGCGATATTTCTGTATCAATCTCCAGATATTTTATTTTTTTTCGATTCTAGAAGGCTTATTTTTCGCATAAATAAATGATATACAAGAGTTTAAGCCCAATAAAGTGAATCTATATTTCTATTAAACTAGAAAAAAATCATGCTGTAACAATCCAATATAGTCTGAACTATCAAAATGACATTAATGGACAACTTTAGAAAAAGAGAAAATCTCCATTCTCACTATAAAATGGTAGCATCAAAATCTAAAATGCTTTTTTGATAAAACTCAAGGATCAGTAAACTTTTCTCGTTAAAAAATTCAAGCTTTAGATTTAATGAAAATGTATTTTCTGAAAAGATAGGCAATATAAAATTAAAAAAACTGTTTGTGTGATTAGCCAAACAGTAACTCTATAAAACGATGAAATAACTAAATTTATTTGTAAAAATAATCATAGAAAATAGTGAGAGGACTTTTTAAGATAAGTATAATTGCGGGAATATAAAAAAGACATATACTCCCCATTTCTATCTATGGTAAAAGTATATGTCTGATGATATATGTAATTCTTAATTCAAGTTAATGCAAAATTTTAAACACCAGCTCACGAAGAATATCCCCATCTGTCATAGAACTGTTTTGGACTCCTTTAGATTTTGCATCAGCATATCGTATTTCTCCAACAATTTGCATCGTCTTTACTCCACTATATTTTCGCATTGCCACCATATAATCCCGAGCCTGCCATGGAGTTCTTAATCCTAGCATGTTTGCAATTCCCTGCTCTGATTTATCCGGCGCATAATAAGTCAACATCAAGTTGGAGTAAAAGCTAAATAATAGAGACAGCGTCATTTGGATCGGATTAGTTTTCGGATTTTCCTCAAAATATTTTATTATTTTGTTCGCTTTCAATATATCCTTTTCCACTAAAGCACTGCGCAATTCAAAGTTATTATAGTCTTTACTTATGCCGATATTCTTTTCTATCTGTTCAGGAGTAACACGTTTCTGTCCGGCAGGTAAAGTGATAATCAACTTTTCAAGTTCTCCGGTCAGACGACTTAAATCCGAGCCTACAAAATCAGCAAGCATAGAAGTTGCCTTCGGTTCCATATCAACCCCTTTTCGTTTCATATATGAAGCGATAAAACCGGGAAGTTGCGCATCTTTGATTTTTTTAGACTCAAACAATACACCTGTTTTTTCCACCTCGGCAGCTAACTTCTTTCTACGATCTAAAGTTCCATGCTTATGGCATATCACTAAGATAGTGGAAAGCAAAGGCTTTTGAAGATAATATGACAACTCCTCCATATTACGCACGGCCTGCGCTTCCTTAACGACTACTACTTGATGTTCTGACATCATGGGATAACGCTTTGCGGCATTTATAATCGTTGCCACATCCACGTCAGCACCATACACAACAGTCAGGTTGAATTCTTTTTCCGTTTCGCTCAACACATTATCCGTTATGTAATCTGCAATCAAGTCGATATAATACGACTCTTCTCCCATCAGGTAATAGACAGGGCGATACTGCTTTGCTCTCAATTCCTTGAGGATGTCATCACAGGTCAATTCTTGTTTTGCCATATATATTTTTTCAGAAAGACCGGATTACCAGTCGAATTTCAAGTGTTTAACAGTTTTCTTTTCATCAATAATCATACGCAGAGAAGCAATGCCAATTTCAACATGCTCTTCTACATAATTTCTGGTCACCAAATTATCGCTTTTATCCGTTTTCACTCCGTCGGGAGTCATTGGCTGATCGGATACCAATAATAACGCACCAGTAGGAATATGATTGGCAAAGCCACAACTAAACAGAGTTGCAGTTTCCATATCTACTGCCATAGCCCGTGTCTTTGTCAGATATTCTTTGAACGCATCATCATGTTCCCAAATACGACGGTTAGTGGTATATACAGTACCGGTCCAATAGTCGCGGCCTTTGTCACGAATGGATGAAGAAACGGCACGCTGCAACATAAATGCAGGCAACGCAGGAACCTCGGGAGGAAAATAATCATTGGAAGTTCCCTCCCCACGGATAGCCGCAATAGGAAGAATCAAGTCACCAAGCTGGTTTTTCTTGTCGATACCACCACATTTTCCGAGGAATAAACATGCTTTGGGGCGAATAGCACCCAGCAAGTCCATGATGATAGCAGCGTTGGGACTTCCCATACCGAAGTTAATCATTGTGATACCTTCGGCAGAAGCAGAAATCATATTTGCGTCCCTTCCTAAAATAGGAACATTAAACTGATTTGCGAAAATCTCGACGTACTTGTTGAAGTTAGTCAACAGAATATACTCTCCAAAATCATCCAGGTTACGTTTTGTGTAACGCGGCAGCCAATTAGCTACGATTTCTTCTTTTGTTTTCATAATTATCTATTAAATTTGTGCTCCCAATAATGGGAACCATTATTTAACTTACAAAAATAATAAATGTTATCGTTAAACCTACCAGTATTCGACACTAAAATAAACGTACGAAACGGAAAAAATGTAATTTTCGACGTTATTCGTAAACGATATGTCGCCCTTACCCCTGAAGAATGGGTACGGCAACACTTTGTTCACTTTCTTATTGCACACAAAGGATATCCGACTACCCTTCTTGCCAATGAAGTAATGGTGAAGTTGAACGGTACTACCAAACGATGCGATACAGTACTTTACCGGAGGGATTTATCCGCCCGGATGATTGTAGAATATAAAGCACCACACATTGAAATAACGCAAGCTGTTTTCGATCAGATTACCCGATATAATATGGTACTGAAAGTAGATTACCTGATTGTCAGCAACGGAATGCAACATTATTGCTGCCGTATGGATTATGAACATCAGAGCTATACGTTCCTCCAGGATATTCCAGATTACCATTCTTTATAAAATAATCCGCTGTATTCGCCTTAAAAAAACAGCCTTGCCGACAAGAATAAAATAGCGTCACTATCCCCTCAAGATAGTGACGCTATTTGCCTACTATGGTGACGCTATCCCGAACAGATAGCGTCACTATACCAACTACCCTTCCAGACAGTCTTCAAACAGCTTTTTACTTCTGCGTTGCAGCATCTTTCCCGCCACCATCATCTGCTTTCTTTTTACTGAACCGCTCTTGCAATTTCTGCATCAATTCGTAAAAATTAGGAATATAAATAGTAGCCAATAAAGTATTCATAGCCATACCAAACACAACAGCGGCCCCCAATGCTATACGACTTTGCGCACCTGCGCCGGTAGCGAACAACAACGGCATCACTCCTAGTACAAAAGCAAAAGATGTCATCAGGATCGGACGCAAGCGGACATGTCCCGCTTCAAATGCAGCTTCCCGAATCGAATTACCTTCGGCACGGAAATCACGGGCAAATTCCACAATCAAAATACCATTCTTTGCCGAAAGCGCAACAAGCAGAATGATACCGATTTGCGTATAAATACTGACCGGAGTTCCCATAATCAGACAGCCAATCATGGCCCCCAGCAATGCTACCGGCAATCCGATAACGGCTGCCACCGGGCTGGTCCAACTCTCATACTGTGCAGCAAGTACCAGGAAAGCAACAATTAGAGCCATCACGAGTACAATGGTAGTTGTATTTCCTGCCTGTGTTTCCTGATAAGCCACAGAAGTCCATTCATATCCAAACTCATCTCCCAGCTGTTCCTTAAATAATGCTTCCACTTCCTGTATGGCCTGCCCGGTGCTACTTCCCGGAGCAACGTTACAAGTCAGAGAAGCAGTCGAGTACATATTATAACGGTTTATTTGATCCTGTCCTAACTGTTCCTCCACTTTGGTGAAAGAAAGAAAAAGGTACCATCTCTCCTGCTGCATTCGGCACACTTAGTTTCAAGACATCATCAATCACACGCTGTGCCTGATCCCGTGCCTCAATCTTCACTTGATAGATACGGCCGAATTCAACAAAATCATTCACATAAGCCGCTCCCATATAATAGCCCAATGTAGAGAAAACATCATTCAAGGCAATCCCCATAAACTGCACTTTATCACGATCGATATTCAAGAAATACTGCGGAACATTTGCCTGATACTGACTGGACACAGATCCTAAAGCCGGTTTAGAATGATAAGAAGCAAGCAACGCATTGATAGCTTGTTGCATTTCCGTCGGCCCCAGGTTACGCCGGTCTTCCAACTGAAGTTGCAAACCGCCGGAAGCACCCAGTCCCGGAATAGCCGGAGGAACCATCGCAAATACTTCCGCAGCCTGAATAGTCATATACGCTTCACCATTAAAACGGTTGACTACGGCAGCAGCCGTATGCTCCTTCCCTTTCCTTTCATCCCAGTTTTTCAGTACCACAAAATAAGTTGCCGAGTTGCTCTGCTCGCCGCCACCCATTATCGAGAAGCCGGAAATGCCAATATAATTCTTCACTTCCGGATAAGAATCCAGAATTGCATTAACCTTATCTCCCACTGCCTGCGTACGTTCAAGGCTGGCTGCAGGCGGAAGTTGAACAACAGCAATAAAATATCCGTCATCCTCGTCCGGAATGAAAGTAGACGGCCAATGCATAAAGAGCAATACAGCAATAACAGTCAAGGCACCGTAGGAAACAAGAGCCATTCCGGGACGCTGAAGCAACCATTTGACAATCTTGTCATACACTCCTTGCGTCTTGTCGTATGCTTTATTGAAACCTTTGTATATAAAGAAGTTAGAAGGTTTGCTCTTTTCAAGAAACAACGCACAGAGCGCAGGAGTCAACGTCAACGAATTGAAACCGCTCAACACGGTAGAAGCGGCAATGGTCAATGCAAACTGCTTATACAACTGCCCTGAAATTCCACTAATCATCATCGTTGGAATAAACACAGCCAGCAATACAAGCACTACCCCGACAATCGGGCCTGTAATCTCTCCCATGCTTTCGTTACCGCTTCGCGGGGGGAGTACTGCCCGGTTTCCAGTAACCTCGAAGCATTCTCCACCACCACTATCGCGTCATCCACCACAATGGCAACTGCCAGAATCAGCCCGAACAACGTCAGTGTATTGATAGAGAAACCAAATGCCGCCATCACGGCAAATGTACCAATCAACGATACCGGGATGGTAATACAAGGAATAATCACAGCCCTCCAATTCTGCAAGAACAGGAAAATAACGAGAATCACCAGCAAAGTCGTTTCAAAGAATGTGACCATCACTTCATCAATAGAAGCATGGATCACATCGGTCGTATCCAAAGTGACATTATACGAAACTCCTCTCGGAAAACTTGCCGCCAATTCCTCCATTTTAGCCTTCACTCCTTTGGAGACATCCAGCGAATTGGAACCCGGTTGCTGGTAAATAGCAATGGCAGCCGTAGGTTTCCATTCAATCGTGACACTACGCTATATGACGCAGACCCCAAATCGATGCGTGCAATATCCTTCAGGCGAAGCATCGCTCCGTTCTGTTCGCGGCGGATAATAATATCGCCGAACTGTTCTGGAGATTTCAATCGTCCCTGGACATTCAATGTATACTGAAAAGCATTATTATTATCCTGCCCGATAGGTTGACCGATATATCCGGCAGATACTTCCACATTCTGCGACTGGATAGACTGATAAACCTGTTGCGGTGAAATATTCCGTATACGCATAGCCTCCGGATCGAGCCAGATGCGCATCGAATAGTCCCCCGCTCCCATAACATTCACAGCACCCACTCCGGGCACACGTGTCAGCTGGTCTACTAAATTCAGTTTGGCATAATTAGTCAGATACAGGCTATTGTATACAGAATCCTGCGAAGTCATTGTCAGGAACATCACAATGTTTGAAGACTGTTTCTGCACAGTGACTCCTTGCACAACTACCGGTTCCGGCAGTGATGACTGCGCGATACTTACCCTGTTTTGTACCTGCACAGTTGCCATATCGATGTCCGTACCGACAGCGAATGTAATGGTCAGAGAATACGCTCCCGAAGAGGAAGAATTGGAAGACATATAAAGCATACCATCTACACCATTCACCTGCTGTTCGATAGGAATACCCACTGTTTGGGCAACAGTTTCAGCATTTGCCCCGGGATAAACGGCAGAGACCTGCACCGTTGGCGGCGTGATCTCCGGAAATTGCGCCACAGGCAATATATTGAGTGTGACCAGACCGGCTACTACAATAAGCAGGGCAAGGACAGTAGCAAATATCGGTCGGTTGATAAAAAACTTAGAAAACATAATATATAGGTTTAAAAGCAGCCTCTCCACAGCCTTCTCCCAAAGAGAGGGAGCAAGAAGTTACCTTTGTTAATTAATCGGTTTTAAGTACATCGCCTTTATTGATTTCATTTGTTAGTCAATCAGTTAGCAAAGGACTTTACTTTTCTCTCTTGGGAAGAGAATCAGGAAGAGGCTTTATCTTCATTCCGTCTCTGACTTTCATCAAAGCCTCTGTGACATACTGTTCTTGCGGAGAAAGTCCTCCCACTATCTGCCGTAAAGTGCCGTCGACCAACTGTCCTATTTCAATATGCCGGTAATGAACTATATTCGAATCATTTACAACATATAAATATTTACCCAACTGATCGGTCCCGATAGAACCTTCCTTCACCAACACCGCATTTTTAGCTTCTCCATAAGGTAAAGTAATGCTTACATACAACCCACTCTTCAATATCCCTTTCGGATTATCAAAATTGGCACGAACCGTCAGCGTTCCTGTATTCAAATCTACATTGGGTGAAAGATAGTCGAGGGCAGCCGGATAAGTTTCAGTTCCCTCCTTTCCCAGTTGAACCATTATTTTCTGCGGAAGATTGGCAGGTAATTGTTGGTTATCCATAGCCATCGTCAACCATTGATTATCAGCTACATTGAAGTAAGCATACATCTGATTATCCTTATAAATAGTAGCCAATGTAACCGGCTGCAACGAGCCGCCGACATAACTTCCTACATCCACCGTCGCCTTACTGATAGTGCCATCAAACGGCGCACGAACATAACAATATCCCAAGTTTGTACGGGCGGTGCTCAAAGCAGCTTCCGCATTGCTGACAGCTGCAACCCCTTCTGCCACAGACGATTCAGCCTGAAGCACCTGTATCTGACTGACAGCATCACTCTTTACAGCCTCTTTCATACGGCTTATAATTATTACGGGCATATTCCAGTTGAGCTGGGAGGTTTTCAGTTCTGCTTCTGCCTGCTCCACCTTGTCTTTATACAAAGTAGGTTCAATGACAAACAGCAGTTGTCCCTGTTTCACTCGTCCGCCAGGAACATACGAGGTAGACTGCAAGGTTCCGTTCACTCGGGCCACAAGATTCACCGTTTTTTCAGTTGTCAGATAGCCCGGGTAATCTTTCGTCAAAGTAATATCCTCCACTATGGGCTTGGTCACGCTAATTTCCGGAGTGGGCATACCTCCCATCGCTCCTGCACTTTTCTTCTCCTTGCAACCCGTCAATATAGGCAGTGCAAGAAAGATATACATCAGTTTTTTCATATCTGTTAGGTTATATATTTTTTGATTGATTTTTTTATTCTCTCCAACCGCCTCCCAAAGCCTTGTAAAGGGCTATCAGTTGCAAAAGTGAACTCCCTTGTGCCTGTACCAGCTGATTCTCGTAAGATAACAGAGAACGTTGCGCATCGAGTACGTTTTGGAAAGGAGAGAGTCCCTGCTTGTACAGTTCCAGTGAAAGTTTCAATGTCTCAATCCCTTGATTACGCACTTCCCGCAGGGCGACAATCTGTTTGATTGAATTCCGGTAGCCATTCATAGCGTTGTCAGTCTCCTGTACGGCAGTCAAAACCGTCTGGTTAAACTGATTGATCGCTTCATCCAGTTGCGCTTTCGCCAGTCGGGTTGCGTTCACCAACTGTCCTCCGCTGAAAATAGTCCAGCTCAATGACGGAGCGATTTCATAAGTCATACTTTTACTTTTGGTGAGATCCTTCAAATCACGGGCGGCATATCCAAATGATCCTTTCAAGAAAACTTTCGGCAACCAATCCGCTTTTGAGGCTCCCAGCAATGCCGCTTGTGCATTCACGCTCAATTCCGCACCTCGTACATCAGGCCGTCTCAATAACAAATCGACAGGTAGCCCCACTCCGATCGGTTCCATGTAATCGGGCAGTGTTCCGCCGGATTCGAGAACCGGACGAATATCCTGCGGATACATTCCCAATAAAACGGCCAATGTCGTTATATACTGATTGATACCCGCTTCCAGTTGAGGAATGGAGGCTTTCGTATTATACAACACAGACTTAGCCTGTGCCACATCGAGCTTGGCAACAAGTCCGGTATTATAGCGTACCTCGGTGATTTTCAGTACTTCCTCCTGCGAAGCACTGTTTTTCTTCACCACCTCAAGTTCTTGTTGCAATTCCCTTAGATTGATATAGGCCGAGGCTACTTCCGCAGCCAACGAAACCATAACACCTGTGTACTCTTCCTTACTGGCGGCAAAATTCTCTTTCTGTGCTTTTACCCGCTTGCGGATACTGCCAAAGATATCCAGCTCCCAACTCATACTTAGCGAAGCATCATAATAATGATCCGTTGTTTGAGGCAGCGAACTGGTATTTCCACTTGTTTCCTGACGGGTCCACCCTGCATTCAGTCCGATGGAAGGAAAGAAATTACTACGTTCTATCCAAAGATTGGCACGGGCAGCGGCTATACGGTTGATTGCCATTGCAACGGAATAATTACGATCTACTGCCAGAGCTATCAAAGAGTCCAGTTTGGCGTCTTGGAATGACTTCCACCAATGGTCATCCACCGGAAGTATCTGTTGAAACACTTCCCCGCTCTCTTCCCAATCGTTAGGGAGCGGAGCTTTCAAATAATGGTTTGCAGTCTGTCCAACCGCAGTTACAGTTGAAAGAAACATAAGGAGCGATGTGCCCCACACTCGTATACTCATATCAGTTCAGGTTTTTATGAAATGAAAAGATAACAACTAAAGGGTAAGTTTGTTTACCGGAGTAAAATTGGAGTAAAACTCCCACGCGACGCAATATTATTTTGAAGTATTCGATTTCCCTTTATACGGGCACTTACTAAAACAAAAAAAGCCCCGCATTGCTGCAGGGCTTACTTTATATCTCAAAATAGTAACTTTACTTACTACTTCACTGCTTTCTTTATTCAGCAGTTTTTCTTCTGATAGCTCTTTTGGTAGTAGTTGCCGGAGCTTCTTCCACCTTGTGTTCGATTTGTACACCAGCCAATTCCGGGTCAATCATAATACGTCCGCAGTATTCGCAAACGATTACTTTCTTACGAGAGCGGATATCCAGCTGTCTCTGGGGCGGAATCTTGTTAAAGCAACCACCACATGCGTCACGTTGCACATACACAATACCCAATCCGTTACGAGAGTTCTTGCGGATACGTTTGAAAGACTGCAACAGACGTGGTTCAATCTTAGTTTCCAAGTCTTTAGCTTTGTCTCTCAATTTCTCTTCTTCCTGTTTGGTTTCAGAGATAATTTCATCCAGTTCGCTCTTTTTCTGCTCCAGGTCTTTCATTCTTTCGTTAAGAATCTGATCGTTCTTTGTCACTTCAGCCTCTTTTTCTTCTTTATCAGCAGAATATTCTTTGATTCTCTTTTCGCAAAGTTCGATCTCCAATGTCTGGAATTCGATTTCCTTTGTCAAGAAGTCATATTCACGGTTGTTGCGAACATTGTCTTGTTGTGACTTATATTTTTCTACTGAAGCCTTTGCTGTTTCGATTTCTACTCTCTTGCCGGCAATAGCAGATTTCAGTTCATCCACTTCAGCTTTGATCTTGTCGATACGGGTACTCAAACCGGCAATTTCATCTTCAAGGTCTTGCACTTCCAACGGAAGTTCACCTCTCAATGTCTTGATTTCATCAATCTTAGACAACATCGTTTGCAGTTGGAACAGTGTCTTCAGTTTCTGTTCTACCGTCAACTCATTCGGATCTTTTTTTGCTTCTCTAGCCATTTTACTTATAAATATTTTATGGGATTCGTATTTATTTTACTCAATTGGAGTGCAAAATTAGGAAATAAATCCCGGATTATGGAATAAAAAATTTCTTTTGTATATTGTTCGCTTTCGTAATGACCAATCTCTGCCATCAGAATATCTTCTTCATGGCCGAAATAATCATGATATTTAATTTCGCCGGTAATAAAAACATCCGCTCCCAACCGGATTGCCTGTGGAAGCAAAAATGCACCTGCACCGCCGCACAATGCCACTCTCTGTATCTCTCTTCCCTTCAGCTTGTTGTGACGCAAACATCCCACTTCGAATGTCTTTTTGATGCGTTTCAAAAATTCGAGCTCTGTCTCCGATTCATCCAATTCACCGACAATTCCCGATCCCGCCTGTGACCAGTCGTTCAATAACGGATAAATGTCGAATGCCGGTTCCTCATAAGGATGGGCAGCCAATAAAGCCTTGATAGTTTCCGCCTTTTTAAAGGAAGGAAGAATCGTTTCAATCCTCACCTCCTCTTCGTGGTGCAGTTCTCCGATTGTTCCACAGAAAGGATGCGTTCCCTCTTTTGCCCGGAAAGTTCCCTCTCCTTTCAGATTATAACTGCATGAATCATAGTCGCCTATATTTCCGCATCCGGCAGCAAACAGTGCTTCGCGTACCGCGTCAGCTTGTGCGTAAGGGACAAACGTCACCAACTTAACCAAGTTATTCTCTTTCGGCTCAAGCACTTTCAAATTCTTCAATCCGATTTTTTCGGCTATCTTATAATTGACTCCACCTTGTGCATTATCCAGATTGGTATGCGCCGAATAAATCACAATATCATTCTTTATTGCTTTCAATATACAGCGTTCCACATAATCCTTGCCCGTAATGGATTTATACCCTTTAAAAATCAGCGGATGATGAGATATGACGAGATTGTAACCCAACGCGATCGCTTCATCCAACACAGCTTCAGTAACGTCAAGACACAACAAAGCCCCTGTTGCTTCCGCTTCTGTCAATCCGATTTGCAGGCCGGCATTATCAAAGCCGTCTTGCAATGGCAGAGGCGCGAATCGTTCAAGGGCGCTTACTATTTGCTTAATTTTCATTATTTGGTAGAAAATTTGGTTGCAAATATAATAAATAAAAAAGGAATAATCATACTAAACGGTCGTTTTTTAGAGAATTTATCGTTATCCGTTTTCTTGAGACCACCGTAAAAGATATCAAACACCACCCGAAAACTATCAAATAAGACCTAAAAACTATCCGATGATAGAAATTCCCCTAAATTCCGTCGGATTCTCCCCCAGCGGGATCGACAAAATACCTTAAACTTGCAACATCAAAATTTTAACAACGAATACTCACATTTTAAAAACAACACATATGAAAAGTTTAAGCTTCAGAAAAGACTTGGTAGGCGTTCAGGAAGAACTACTACGTTTCGCATACAAACTGACAACAGACCGCGAAGAAGCGAACGATTTGCTGCAGGAAACCTCATTAAAAGCATTAGATAACGAAGAAAAATATACACCTGATACAAATTTCAAAGGATGGATGTATACCATCATGCGCAATATCTTTATCAATAACTATCGCAAGGTAGTTCGTGACCAGACATTTATTGACCATACAGACAATCTCTACCATCTTAATTTACCGCAAGACGCAGGGTTTGAAAGTACGGAAAAGACATACGACCTGAAAGAGATGCACCGCGTAGTCAATGCTCTTCCGAAAGAATACAGAATTCCGTTCGCCATGCACGTTTCCGGATTCAAATACCGCGAAATTGCAGAAAAACTGAATCTTCCGTTGGGCACTGTAAAGAGCCGTATCTTCTTCACGCGCCAGAAATTACAGGAAGAACTGAAAGACTTCCGCTAAACCCTAACTATATCTACATCAGTTTCAGATTAAACAATTGATTTCATTTTTCAGTTTTATCAATAGGCAAAAGGCAAAGAGAGTGTATATTCTTTTTGCCTTTTGCCTGTTTTCATCGGACAAATATGGATAAAAATCAATGCCGGAATAAAAACTAATTATAAAATTCTGCGTAAAACTTCCGTTATTTATTGAAAATCTGTATTTTTACTTCCACTAAATAATAAATACGATGAAAACAATTCTGACTCTACTGTTGCTGATAGTTGTGACGACCTCCTGTCAACTCAAAAAGAGTGATAATACGGAAACGGCTGTAACCGAGTCTACAGAAATTGACAATGCCGAAGATTGCACGGCAGATACGGTCAAAGCTACTGCTATCTTCTGGATTGATAAAGCAGAAACCAAACACTGCAAAGAGTACGGCTTTCGTACCATCAAAGCCCATGTTCTCATTCGTGAAGATGGAAAGGTCGATTTGATGTCATTCGTCAAAAAACAATCCCCGGCTGTAGAGACGTACATACGCCATCATCTTTCCAAATTTAAAGTGTCGGAAAAGATGTTTGAAGGCGGGTATGTGCAACCCGGAGAACAATTCGTGCAGCTTCGCTGCTTATGGGGAATGTTGAAAGGCAAGTAATCAATGTGCTCACAACCGGAGCTAAAAGCAAAGATAACCCGTTGTCTTAGCGTCTATCTTTCGCTTTTCATCTGTACTTTGTTTTTCAGCGCATACCGCTCGTCTACCACCCTGTCGGTAGGAAAGAAAGTGAAAATAAGCCGCCACTCTCCTTCTTTATAGATAAATTTACGCCCGCTGGCTCCACGAAGAATTGCTTTGTGCTTTTCCCGCAGGAACGATTCGATATGTTCCGGCATTTCAGTGCCGGATGCCGAAAACTCCACTGTTATAAAAAAATGCGGAATAGAAGTTTCAGCCACTTTACGGAATATCTGATCGGTAATTGTCATTTTCGGGGTTCTTTGGTTACCTCTAATAATTTCCCATATGCGTCAAAAGATCGGCGTGAAGCCAATGAAATAGTAATCATCAGCGACAGCATAGATGCCGTAAAAGTAATCACCATAATCATCATCTGATACTTGATGGCAACATTCGGACTGCTTCCTCCCAGAATTTGTCCGATCATTGTGCCGGGAAGAGCAACCAATCCCATCACGGAAATGTTCGCAATCAGCGGACTGAAGGATTTAATAATGGCCTGTCGGATAAATGGAGCCTGCGCTTCCTGCCTTGTTGCTCCGTTCCCCAGTAAATAACGGTACAACTGTTGCTCACGTTTTAATCCGCTATAATACGTATTCAAAGCTATCACATTGCTCGAAAGCATATTACCCATCAGGATACCGAATATCGGAATAAAGTATTGGGCGCTAAATATATTGTCCAATTGAAGAACAATACCGATAAAGTACAAGCCTACCAGTACAACACTACAAAGAAATCCTACCGTAATAGGGATTAATAAGATACGATGTTTCAACTGGGTACGCACCAGTGCTGTCTGTCCGGCTACGAATATCATAATTATCACCCAAAGGAAGTTAATCCAGGGATTGTTCCATAAAAAGAGATATTTCAGATACATGCCGATAAAGAACAGTTGGATAATCATCCGTACTGTACCAATCAGGGCAGGTTTCAGTAGTCCCGTTTTAAACTTCCAAAGATAAAAGAACGGGATGCAAGCAGAAGCAAGCCTATAAAAAGATTATAATATGATATATCAATCGTTCCCACAGTGTATTCTTAACAATTCTATCCGATTCGTGTTAGCGTTCTCTCCAATCGTTACAATTCTATTAAATAATGACAACCCGAAGCAAAATCCTTATCATGCGATACGGCCAGCACTGCTGTTCCCCTTTCCGCCTGTCGCCGGAAGAAAGACAAGACCCTACCGGTCGAATCGGCATCCAAAGCAGAAGTAGGTTCGTCTATAATAATCAGAGGTTTATTGAGCATAGCGGCTACAGCAAGCATGATGCGTTGACGCTGACCGCCCGACACTTCATTCACTCTCTTGGTATATAATTCATGTTCCAGTCCCAATTCATCAAAACAGGCAAAAAGCCTTTCTTCCGAAAAAGGGACAGAACGGTTCACTTTCAGTCCGAACGGGAGAGCTACCATCTCTTTCACCCATTCGAAAGGCAATGCCAATTCCTGGGGAATCCATGCAATCTGCCTACGGACACTATCGATGGTTGATCTATCAAGCAAATGTTTCCCCTACCCCGCACAGATCCTTCTTTCAAAGGTACAAACCCCATCACCGCATTCAGCAACGAAGTTTTTCCACAACCGGATTGCCCTACGATACAGGCTGTCTCTCCCCTTTCCAGTTTCATATTAAAACCGGAGAAAAGCACTTCCGTACCAAAAGCAATACAGGCGTTATTAATATGTAGCATAGCGTTTTTAATTCTTTCTCTCCGGCAAAGGTACTATTTTCTTGAAAAACGTTATCTTTGCCTCACTAATTAATTCAAGAAAAGTTATGATACTGAACGAAAGAGATGCCCGTCATGAGCATGTATTACAAGTAGCCCGCCAGATGATGACGGCTGCGCGTACTGCTCCGAAAGGAAAAGGAATCGATATTATCGAAGTGGCCCTAATCACGGATGAAGAGATTAAACAACTATCGGACACTATGATAGCTATGGTAGAAGAACACGGAATGAAATTTTTCCTTCGTGATGCCGACAACATCTTAAGTGCCGAATGTGTTGTATTGATAGGAACACGCGAGCAGACACAAGGCTTAAACTGCGGTCATTGCGGCTTCACCACCTGCGACGGACGTACCGGAGGAGTTCCCTGCGCATTGAACAGCATAGACGTAGGTATCGCCATAGGTTCCGCCTGTGCTATGGCAGCCGATTTGCGTGTAGACACACGTGTGATGTTCTCCGCCGGGCTGGCAGCACAACGCCTGAACTGGCTGAAAGACTGCAAGATGGTAATGGCCATTCCTGTAAGTGCATCTTCTAAGAATCCGTTCTTTGACCGGAAGCCAAAGCAAGAAACGAATTCATAATAATACGTAATGATGCGTAACAGGCACACTGACGACTGACGCAGACAATAAACTGATTTTATAAATAACCAAATAGATAATAGTCTAATGGGAATCATGGTTGGACTTCCCAGCCCAAGTGGCTCGGAGAAAGATTTGCAATTGAATTTCGGCAAAAACATGACCGTGCAGGTAGAAATGAGAGCCCCTCATTTGCCCGCCGAATGGCATACGCAGAGTGGTATACAGTTGACATGGCCACACGCCGGTACAGACTGGGCATACATGCTGGCAGAAGTGCAAGAGTGTTTTATAAACATAGCCAGGGAAATAGCGAAGCGAGAGTTACTATTGATTGTCACCCCCGAACCGGAAGAAGTGAAAAAGCAGATAGCTGCTACCGTCAACATGAACAACGTCCGCTTTCTGGAATGTGCCACCAATGACACATGGGCACGCGACCACGGAGCCATCACCATGATAGACACCGGCACCCCTTCCCTGCTCGACTTTACATTCAACGGCTGGGGACTGAAATTTGCTTCCGAACTGGATAATCAAATCACCAAACAAGCGGTAGAAGCCGGAGCCTTGAAAGGCCAGTATATAGACCGCCTCGATTTCGTTCTCGAAGGAGGCTCCATCGAAAGCGACGGAATGGGCACACTGCTCACTACCTCCGAATGTCTGCTGTCTCCCCAGCGGAACGGGCGACTGAACCAGGTAGAGATAGAAGAATACCTGAAATCAACCTTCCACCTGCAAAAGGTTCTTTGGTTAGACCACGGCTATCTTGCCGGCGACGACACTGACAGCCACATCGACACTTTGGTACGTTTCTGTTCTACCGACACCATTGCTTACGTAAAATGCGACGACAAAGAAGACGAACACTACGAAGCATTACTCGCAATGGAGGAACAACTGAAAACATTCTGCACCTTAGCAGGAGAACCCTATCGCCTGTTAGCCTTACCGATGGCGGACAAGATCGAAGAAGACGGCGAACGCCTGCCCGCAACTTACGCCAACTTCCTGATTATGAACGAAGTTATTCTCTACCCGACATACCATCAGCCGGCAAATGACCAAAAAGCAAGAGAAGTGTTACAACAAGCATTCCCAGACTATCAAATAATCGGAATAGACTGCCGTGCCTGATTAAGCAACACGGTTCCCTGCATTGTGTCACCATGCAATACCCATTGGGAGTTATAAAATAACGAATGAATCAACCAAGTAATTATTCATCATGAAAAAGATAAAAAGTCGGAATCATCCAACAATCCAATACCGCAGATATTCGGGTCAACCTATGAACCTCGCAAAAGTGTATCGTAGCTGCTGCTGCTCA
>ENA-OQJX01000425-OQJX01000425.1-human-gut-metagenome-genome-assembly--contig:-NODE-425-length-23204-cov-2.578628_pt1 | contig 23204 bp, 20 predicted proteins | sample MGYA00242615_ERZ504782 | MGnify/ENA primary metagenome ERZ504782 (study PRJEB26092, sample SAMD00036354) | human gut metagenome | host: Homo sapiens | study: EMG produced TPA metagenomics assembly of... | reverse complement strand
CGAGAAAAGACCAGTCAACTACATATGGTTTTACTATTGGCGGTCCGATAATCAAGAATAAGCTCTTCTTCTTTGCAAACGGCGAGCTGCAGAATACTCCTGCAATTGCCAATCGCTGGCGTGCTTCCGAAGACGGTGTGGCCAATGCAGACGCATACATCTCACGTGCAACCGTTGCCGATCTTCAGAATGTGTCCGATATAGCGAAAGAAAGATATGGCTATGACACTGGTTCATTCAGCAGCTTCCCGTCTGACAATAAGAACACTAAATTATTGGCACGTATAGACTGGAACATCAACAACAACCATCGCTTGGCTTTGCGTTATAACTATACCAAGAATACCGTATGGAATGCCCCTAACGCTTCCTCTATGGACGGTGGTACTCGTATGTCGGGTAGTCGTACTTCACAGTATGCCATGTCGTATGCCAACTCCATGTATTCCTTGGATAACTTGGTACATTCATTGTCTTTCGACCTTAACAGCCGCTTCTCTGCTACCTTGTCCAACCAGTTTTTGGCAACATTCTCCAAGTTGGATGACGTACGTGGTACTAATTCCAGTATTTTCCCATTTGTCGATATTTTGAAAGACAATCAAAACTACATCTCTTTTGGTGAAGAACTTTTCACTTACAATAACGCAGTCCACAACACAGTGTGGAATATAAAAGATGACGTAACTTACTATACCGGCAATCATAAAATCATGGTTGGCTTGAACTATGAGCATCAAATGGCCGACAACCAGTATCTCCGTAACGGTACAGGATATTATCGCTATACCAGCCTGGATGACTTTGTTCAAGAGCTGCTCCGGAAATTGTATGTTTGACTTATGGCTATAACGGTGAAAACGAACCTGCATCACGTGTTCAGTACAATAAATTGGGCTTCTACTTGCAAGACGAATGGAACGTACGTTCCGATTTCAAGGTTACAGCCGGTCTGCGCTTCGACGGACTCTTCTTTGATAATGGTGACTTGATGACCAACAATGCTATTCTTGACCTCGACTACAACGGCCGTCATATCGATACCGGTAAATGGCCCGGAAACTCATTGACAGTATCTCCCCGTATAGGTTTCAGTTGGGATATACTTGGCAACAATACTTTGAAGCTGCGTGGTGGTAGCGGTTTGTTCTCCGGACGTCTGCCTTTGGTATTCTTTACCAATATGCCTACCAATGGCGGTATGATTCAATACCAGGCGCAAGTCAATGCCAAGAATGCCAAAGACAAAGGTTTCACTATGGATGAATTCAAAGGTGGAATCCTTGGTACAGAAGCTCTGAAACAAAAGCTTTATGATTTGGGTTATCCTCAGACAATCAGACCGGAAGACGGTACAGTTCCTTCAAGCATTTGCGGTGTCGATCCCGACTTTAAAATGCCACAGGTCTGGAAGTCTTCAATTGCCGTGGATTATACAGTACCCGTATCATTCCCATTGAACGTGACGGTAGAAGGAATCTATAACAAGACACTTAATGCCGCCATGTTGAAAGACTGGAGCCAGAAAGATGTAAACGGCTTTACACGCTTCAATGGTGCTGATAACCGTCCTGCATTCCCGTCTGACGCTACTTATACGGACGAGGCCGGCAAGAGTCTGCCCAGTGCTTACATGCTTGAGAATACAAGCCGCGGTTACGGATGGTCGACCAGCGTTACCGTGAACGCAGCGCCTGCCAAATGGATCAATTTGATGGCTGCTTATACGCATACAGTATCTAAGGAGGTGACTTCACTTCCGGGTTCCAATGCTTCTTCAGTACTCAACTACCTTTCTACATACGAAGGTGTCAACAACTTCCGTTTGCACAATGGCCTTAACGTTACTCCCGACCGTTTCATTGCAAGTGCCACTATCAACGACAAGAGCGGCAACCACTTTAGTTTGATTTACGAAACTTGGCGTGGCGGTTACAATTACTCTTACATGCTTGCCAACGACATGAACGGTGACGGTTACAACTACGATGCCATTTATATCCCTACAGACAAGCAAGTTGCCGATGGTTCATTCCGTTTCGTTAGCGAGGATGACAAGACACGCTTCATGGATTATGTACACAACGACTCATACCTTAAGAATAATCAGGGTAAATATGCTGAGCCCAACAGTCTTTATTCTCCTTGGGTACACCGTGTAGATTTCTCTTATAAGCACGATTTCAACTTGAATGTATGTGGTGCCAAGCACAAATTGCAGCTGAGCTTTGACATGAAGAACGTGCTTAATTTCTTCAATTCAAGCTGGGGAGTAAGTAAGCATTTGAATCCTGCTATCGGTAACGAAGCCCGTATCTTGAAGTATGAAGGTGTAGATGCTGAAGGTTTTGCCACATTCTCAACTCCGGAATCTATAAATGGCAACACCAAGACTTGGACTCTCAACCATGCTATTGGTCAGTGCTGGTATGCTTCTATCGGTATTAAGTATTGCTTTAACTGATTATCAATTTAAATATAATCGAAGAAAATGAAAAAATATCTATTTATAGTACTTGCTGCTGTGATTTCTCTTTTCTCAAGCTGTGCTGAAGATGATGCAGCAATAGGCTTGTCAGGATTGAAGGTTTCACAGTCGTACGTTGCGCTGCCGATTGAAGGAGGTAGCACTGACATTACAATTGAATCGAAGTCCGAATGGATTATCACAGGTAACGACAAGGCCGATTGGCTTACCATCTCTACAACTCAAGGTCCTCAAGGCGAAAGCAAAATCACATTCTCTGCTGATGAAGCTGTGGATGGCCGTTCAGTGGAACTGAAGCTGAGCAGTGCCAATGAAACTCAGAACTTGACTATCATGCAAGGCTTGCCAGTCATTTCGGAAGCTACTTGTGCCGAGGTAATAGCCGGTCCCGACAAGAAGACTTATAAAGTGACCGGTGTTGTTTCAAATATATCCAACACCGTTTACGGCAACTGGGACATTGTGGATGCCACCGGTAAGGTTTACGTCTATGGAACTTTGGACGCCAAAGGCAATACGAAGAATTTTGCCAGCTTGGGTCTGGAAGAAGGTGATGAGGTAACAATACAAGGTCCCAAAACCACCTACGGTACTACAGTTGAGCTTGTTGATGTTACTGTGCTTAAGATTAACAAATCGCTCATCAAGGTCGACTCTGTTTACAATGATGTACTTCCGGTTGAGGGTGGTATCTTCGAGGCATACATCATAACCAAAGGCAACGGCGTTTCTGTAGAAATTCCTGAGGATGCCAAAGAATGGTTGTCTATTGTCTCTATCGACCAGAAAGGAACAGATGCTTGCGTGAAGTTCCAGGCTGCCCGAAACGAAGGTGGTGACCGTTCAACCAGCATTACATTCCGCACTACTGACGGTAAGAAAGATTACACAAGCAAGACTGAACTCTCACAGAAGGGTGCTATTGTTGAAGCTACTGTTGCTGAATTCATTGCCGCCGAGGTTGGTGCTACACAATACCGCATCAGTGGTGTAGTGACCAAGATTGCTAATACCCAATATGGCAATATCTACATCAAGGATTTCTCGGGTGATGTATATATCTATGGCATCCAAAATTTTGCTGATTCTAATATCAAGGAAGGTGATATTGTAACTCTCGTTGGTCCACGTGACGAATACAAAGGTACTCCGCAGATGAAAAATGCCGTTGCAGAGGACGTGAAGAGTGTAAAAGCAGTTACTGTTGCTGATTTCCTTGTAGCAGAAGAAAGTACTTCACAATATTACCAGTTGACCGGTACTGTATCAGATATCAAAAATACCCTTTATGGTAATTTTAATATTACAGATGAAAGCGGCAAGGTATATGTTTATGGTCTTCTTACAGGCTGGAAAGGCGCAAGCAAACAGTTCGAATCACTGGGTATTGTTGAAGGTGACAAGATTACTATATGCGGCGTTCGTGCCGGCTTCAATGGTTCCGCTCAAGTGGGAAGTGCATTCTTCATTTCTAAAAGTGACTGAATAAAAAAATTTTATATAATAAAGTAAAATCCGCACTGTCATCACAGTATATGTAGATGACAGTGCGGATTTCTTTTTCAATTTGTATATGATATGAACTATAAAAGATATTACAATCTGATTTTAGCGATTTGCCTGTTGCTGCCATTGTTCTGTGGATGTAGCTCAGATGATTCTTCAGAAATGAACGAACATCCCACTATCAATGACATTCAATTCACTGAACAAGGTTCCAAGCGTGAAGTGCTATATGCCATTGATGGTGGCAAAGGCTTGACATTGGATGAATCAATCCGTTCTCAAATCAACATTGCAGCAAACAAGACCATTTCCGGCGACGGATTCACCTTTTCAGAAGAATTTGATACTGATAATCTATCGTCACTTCCCGATTACTCCACCGTAAAGCAATGGAGCAACAAGGCTGTGGCAAAAGCAAAAACTTCTTATTGGGTACGCTATCAGCTTCCTTCACAAGTTGCCATGTTCAAGCTCCGCATCGCATACGTTGATGGGATAAATGTAGGAGTGGAGCATAATGCAGCCCAAAGAGTTATGATAGAAAACAAAAATATGAATGTATCCGCCCAAGGACAAAATTACGTAACAGAATACGAAATGCCACATCTGATGGAGGGCAATACCTACGTGGAGCATGAAGTTACGGCCGGTGGCGACAAGGTGCTTAATTATGCAATGGAATGGAACGACCACATGAAACATGCTCGCTGGGTGGCCTATAGCTATGATGCCATTACGGGGGTGAAAAACGTAACCAGAAGCGATGACGCCTGGGCAGTAGACCCATTGCTGCCGGAGAGTATGAGGGTTGACAATAGCTGGCATACCAATGACGGATTCGACCGAGGACACCTCTGTGCTTCCGATGACCGTTCTTTTTCTACAGAAGCCAATAAGCAGACTTTCTACTTCAGCAACATGAGTCCACAACTCAACTCATTCAATGGCGGTTACTGGGTTACCTTCGAGCAGTTACTCAATTCATGGGTACGCAAGGGCAATGCCTTTGGAAGTGTGTACGATAAAATCTATGTGGCAAAAGGTGGAACGCTCGACAAGCTATTGATAGATTATAAGGGAACCAAGGCAGGAGGAGATGGGGTGATGCCCGCTACTGACTCAAAGGGTTTCACATCAAAAGGATTGCCTGTTCCACAATATTACTTCATTGCCGTATTGGCTCATCGCGCCAATCAGCCCGTTGACATAGCTACATCCTATCAGGCCATAGGTTTTTGGGTGGAACATCGTGATGACTACGGCTATACTTTTGAACATCCGCTGAATAGGGATGACACCAAAGCGAATGCCATCAGCATTGATGAACTTGAAAGCAAGACTGGCATAGACTTCTTCTGCAATCTTCCCGATTATATTGAGGATGAAGTGGAGAGTAGCTATAATGTCACCGATTGGGCCTGGTAGTATCATGTGCCACGAATGAATATTCGTGAATCCGGACATGAATAATGGTATATTACACACTCCCTGAGTGACGAGTAGATAATAAGAAGAGAGAGGGAGGTTTGCCTTATGGCTGACCTCCCTCTCTCCTATTTGTTCTTTGAAATACTCAAATCAGTCATTCATGAGCTTTCTATAACGTACACGGGTGGGTTCTTCTTTCCCAAGACGTTTCTGTTTATTTTCCTCATATTCTGAATAAGAACCTTCAAAGAAGAACACATTGGAGTCTCCTTCGAAAGCGAGGATATGCGTACAGATACGGTCGAGGAACCAACGGTCGTGACTGATAACCACGGCACATCCGGCAAAGTCTCCGAAACCTTCTTCGAGGGCGCGAAGCTGTTCACGTCGATGTCGTTGGTAGGCTCGTCCAGCAGAAGCACATTACCCTCTTCCTTCAGGCAGAGCGCCAGGTGCAGGCGGTTGCGTTCACCACCGGAAAGCACCCCACAGAGCTTTTCCTGGTCGGCACCGGAGAAGTTGAAACGGGACAGATAGGCGCGTGCATTAATGTCGCGCCCTCCCATGCGAATCAGATCGTTTCCGCCGGAAATGACCTGATATACGCTCTTGTTGGGGTCGATATCCTTGTGCTGCTGGTCCACGTAGGCAACCTTTACAGTCTCCCCCACCTCGAATTCGCCTTTGTCTGCCTTTTCCAGTCCCATGATAAGACGGAAAAGCGTAGTTTTACCGGCACCGTTAGGGCCGATGATACCCACGATACCGTTGGGTGGAAGCATGAAGTTGAGGTCATCGAACAGCAGTTTGTCACCGAACGCCTTTGCCACATGCTTGGCTTCAATCACCTTGTTGCCCAGACGGGGGCCGTTCGGGATAAAGATTTCCAGCTTCTCTTCCTTCTCTTTCACGTCCTCGTTCAGTAATTTGTCGTAGGAGTTCAGACGGGCTTTCCCCTTTGCCTGACGAGCTTTGGGAGCCATACGTACCCATTCCAGCTCGCGTTCCAGCGTCTTGCGGCGCTTGCTGGCGGTCTTTTCCTCTTGCTCCATGCGCTTGGTCTTCTGTTCCAGCCAACTGGAGTAGTTACCTTTCCAGGGAATACCTTCGCCACGGTCCAGCTCAAGAATCCAGCCGGCAACGTGGTCGAGGAAGTAACGGTCGTGCGTTACGGCAATCACCGTACCCTCGTACTGCTGCAAGTGTTGTTCCAGCCAGTCGATGGATTCGGCATCAAGGTGGTTGGTGGGCTCGTCAAGAAGAAGCACGTCGGGCTTCTGCAACAATAGGCGGCAAAGGGCCACACGGCGGCGCTCACCACCGGAAAGATGTTCTACGGACTGGTCTTCGGGCGGACAACGGAGGCATCCATGGCACGCTCCAGCTTGCTGTCGAGGTTCCAGGCATCGGTCGCGTCGATGATGTCCTGCAATTCGGCCTGACGGGAGAAGAGCTTGTCCATCTTGTCCTGGTCCTCATAATATTCGGGCAAGCCGAACTTCTGGTTGATTTCCTCGTATTCTGCCAGCGCGTCCACAATGGCTGCACGCCTTCCATTACAATTTCCTTCACGGTCTTGGTGGGGTCGAGGTACGGTTCCTGAGCCAGATATCCCACAGAATATCCCGGCGAGAACACCACTTCGCCCTGATAGGACTTATCCAATCCGGCGATAATCTTCAGCAGGGTCGATTTACCCGAACCGTTCAGACCGATGATACCGATTTTTGCCCCGTAGAAGAACGAGAGGTAAATGTTCTTCAGTACCTGCTTGTTGTTCTGCTGAATGGTTTTATTCAGCCCAACCATAGAAAAGATAATCTTTTTATCGTCTACTGTTGCCATGTATTTAATGATTAATGTTCAGTGATAATGATTAATATCAAGGATTAATGGGGACAAAGATAAGAAAAAAGATGATATTATTTTGCAATTTTCAAAAAAGTATCTATCTTTGCATCCGCTTAACAGCAATGAAGGATTGAATCGCTAGCTCAGCAGGTAGAGCACAACACTTTTAATGTTGGGGTCTTGGGTTCGAGCCCCAAGCGGTTCACATAGAAACAAAGTCAGAAGGCGACAAAAAGAAAAAAAGTCCTACAATATCAATGTATTGTGGGACTTTTTTTTATGTTTCCATCTTACCTGAAAGTCCCAAAAGGGTACGAAAAGAAAAGTTGGACATCCAAACAGTGGTACAATTGGTACAGTGGGTACAGCGCCTCTTCTGCTTCACACACATGTGCTTATGTACATTACTTCATAACGCGTACATTATTTATATACATGCGTGTGTGAGATAGAAGAGACGCTGTACCACTGTACCAACTGTACCCATCAACCTCACCTTTACGCCGCTCAAGTTCACCTTTACGCGGCTAAACCTCACCTTTATTCACGTCATTTCACCTCTTCCAGATAAAGCACACGGCTTGAATAGTCGGTCTGTTTGTGGTAGTCCACCTTATGTGTGTAAGGAATCTCCAACCGTTTGCCATCAGATAGGCACCGCTGAAAGTCTTTCCTTCATAGTTCAAGGGAACATTATCTATACGGTTCAGTTCATGCACCCGGTATTGCTTGTCGGCACAGAGCCCTGCCATCTTCACACGCGCAGGTGCTGGTTACAGAAATGTTCCGTCTTCCACCAATAGAAGACTGCCTTGTCCTTCTCCGGAGCCACGTACATCAGAGAAGCCACACCTTGCTTGTCATAAGGAGAGAGCAGGCGGTAAATGTCTCCCAACTGTACTACGGGACGGATGGTCTTGTACTCGGCAATGGCATTCTTGCAAAGAGCCTTTTCTTCTTCCGTCATATTTTTGGGCTGAATTTCCATACCCAAACGACCACTCATGGCAACGTCTATCCGATATTTCAGAGGAATGGTGCGGAACGTCTGATGATTGGGGGCAGCACTGATATGCGATGCCATAGCGATGGCGGGGAAGAAATAGGAAGTTCCCCACTGCATATAGACACGCTGAAGGGCATCAGTATTGTCACTCACCCAGAATTCATCAAAGTAAGGCAGCACTCCGTAGTTGGCACGACCGCCGCCACTGGCACATGCCTGGATGGTAAGGTCGGGATATTTGGCACGGATGCGCTGGCAGATTTTCTCGAAGCCGCGGTGGAATTCGATATACATGTGGCTCTGATTATCCTTCGTCAGATATTGCGAACCGTGGTTCTGGACAGACATATTGGCGTCCCACTTGATGTAATCTATTTCAGGATAAGAGGTCATCAGGTTGTCTACCACACCGAAAACGAAGTCCTGCACGGCAGGATTGGCAAGGTCAAGCACTACCTGCGTGCCGCCGCGTCCCAACACAACGTCACGTTCGGAAGCTTTAAGTACCCAGTCGGGATGCTTCTCGTAGAGTTCGCTGGTAGTGTTCGCCATCTCCGGCTCAATCCAGATGCCAAACTTGACGCCATGTTTCTTGGCATCACTCAGCAAGCCTTCAATACCGTTCGGAAGCTTGTTCTTGTCCACCACCCAGTCGCCGAGTGATGAGCTGTCGTTCTTACGGGGATACTTGTCGCCAAACCAGCCATCGTCCATCACGAACAACTCGCCACCCATGGAGGCAATGTCCGCCATCATTTGGTCCATACCTTGCTGGTTGATGTCAAAGTACACGCCTTCCCAACTATTCAAAAGAATCTTGCGGGGGGTAGTGCCGTGCGCCAGTTTGTGCAGGCGTGCCCAGCGATGGAAGTTACGGCTGCCGCCACTCAAGCCTTCATTACTATAAGTCAGGGCAAGTTCGGGAGTGCGGAAAAGCTCGTCCTTCTTCAAGGAATAAGTAGAGTTCTCTTCGTTGATTCCGGCAAAGAAATGGTGGTATTCATCATCGTGTGTCTCAATGCGGAGTTTGTAGTTGCCGCTGTAACAGAGGCTGCACCAATCACGTTGCCCGTGTTCTCCTGCGACGCCGTCAAGGGAGAACATCACTTCGGCATGGTCAGTATGAGAATTGCGCACACCGTCCTTATTCTTGATAACCTTCATGCCCGGAGTGAGAGATTCCTGCGTCAAAACCCCTTCATTGGCCCAGGAACCGGAGAGATGGGACAGCCATACATCGCCACGGCGGATGGGCAGATAGCCGGAAGCAAACTGATTGAGCACCACCGGCTTCTTCTCCTGATGGGAGATTTCAGTCCAGGATTCTATCACGTCGGCATCCTGCCAGGCACGGTAACAGACGTTGACGAAGAAGGGATACACCTTATCCTTCAGTGCCACGACAGTCGTCACGGCATTCCCTTCCTTTTCGGTAGTCACGTTCAATACTTCGAGCTGGAGGGTCATGTTACCGTCGGCATGCTTCACAGCGAGGGCCGTCTCCACGGGAGCATTCAATCCATATTCGGGATAGGCTGCATGGCTCGCTTCTGCCGCAGAGATATTCTGCAAGTCGGCTTCAGAAAGTCTGTTACCATAATACAAGTGTCTCAGTGTACCGCCTTCAGGAGCCGAAAGCACCAAAGAGGTTTTCGGAGTGGATACACATACGTTTTGAGCCAACAAACTGCCGGTCAGCAGCAGTACTCCAAAGAGGAAATTTGTTCGTTTCTTGAAATTCATGCTTTTCTTGTTTAGATTCTATATTCATTTAGCTGTGCGCAAATGTAGGCGTTTCCCCGAAGATAAAATAGTATCATTTTATCATATCCTTATACAAATTCTATTTCCGGCTGACAATTGTCCCCGTGGCTTGGTTGGCAGGCATCACCAGCACTTCCGCAATCTGGATATGCTCGGGGACGGCAGCGGCGAAATAGACCACTTCGGCTATATCGTCGCCGGTCAGCGGGCGTATACCTTTATATACATTATCGGCCGCCTCCCGGTTACCACGGAAACGGACGACGGAGAAATTGGTTTCCACCAACCCCGGCTTGATATTCGTCACGCGTACCGGGGTATCCACCAGGTCGATGCGGAGTCCGTCGGAAAGGGCCTTGACGGCAGCCTTGCAAGCACAGTACACACTGCCTCCCGGATAAGCGTAATCTCCGGCAATGGACCCCATATTGATAACATGACCACGGCCGCGCTCCACCATACCGGGAACCACGAGGCGGGTCATGGCAAGCAAGGCTTTCACGTTAGTGTCGATGACAATGTCCCATTCATCCAGGTTGCCTTCATGTTCCTTGTCCACCCCAATGACGAGTCCGGCATTGTTCACCAGTATGTCTACCGCCTTCCATTCCTCCGGAAGGGATTCGAGGGCGGCACGGGCAGCCTGCCGGTCGCGGACATCGAAAGGAAGCAGATACACATCGGCTCCATATTTCTCCAACAATTCTTTCTTTACAGCATTCAGTTTCTCCACATTACGGCCATTGAGTATAAGCCGGTAACCGTTCATGGCAAATTTACGCGCGCAGCCTTCCCCTCATTCCCGAGGAGGCTCCGGTGATGAGTACAATCTTCTTTTCCATCATGTTATTAAGTTTTAATATCAATACTGCCAACAAAGGTATTACTTATTATTTTAACTTCATAGGAATAATGAATTTTAGAGTAAGGCGAAAAATCCCGATAAATTATGTAACTTTGCACCCGCTTTTTGAAAGCCCGAGAAACTGTTTTGATTTTTATTTCAGCTTTCTTCTGAGATTTGTTTAATTCGTTTGGATAAAGTAAAAGACGCTTATGCAAAAGTCCGATTGCATCATCGGTGTGGAGCACGTATCGAAATTTTTCGGAGATAAGGCCGTGCTGAATGATGTGAATTTGTCTGTCCGTAAGGGCGAGTTTGTAACAATACTGGGACCGTCCGGCTGCGGAAAGACAACACTGTTGCGCCTCATTGCAGGCTTTCAGACAGCCTCGGAAGGAGTGATAACCATTGCCGGAAAGGACATCACGCAGACACCGCCGCACAAGCGTCCGGTGAACACCGTGTTCCAGAAGTACGCCCTCTTCCCCCACCTCAACGTGTTCAACAACATTGCTTTCGGGTTGAAGCTGAAGAAGCTGCCCGGTGCCACCATCGAGAAGAAGGTAAAGCAAGCCCTGCGCATGGTGGGCATGACGGACTATGAGGACCGCGACGTAGACTCCCTCTCCGGCGGGCAACAACAGCGCGTAGCCATTGCCCGAGCCATCGTCAACGAACCCGAAGTGCTGCTACTGGACGAACCCCTTGCCGCCCTGGACCTAAAAATGCGCAAGGACATGCAGATGGAGCTAAAGGAGATGCACCAGAAGCTGGGCATCACCTTCGTATATGTGACCCACGACCAGGAAGAGGCACTGACCTTGAGCGATACCATCGTCGTGATGAGCGAAGGACGCATCCAGCAAATAGGCGTGCCGACGGACATCTACAATGAACCCATCAACTCCTTCGTAGCAGACTTCATTGGTGAAAGCAACATCTTGAACGGAGTTATGATAAAGGATAAAGCCGTCACCTTCTGCGGACACGAATTTGAATGCGTGGACACGGGATTTGGCGAGCAGATGCAGGTAGACGTAGTGATTCGCCCCGAAGACATCTACATCTTCGATGTATCCGACGCCGCACAGCTGACGGGGACCGTAACCAGCTGCATCTTCAAGGGTGTGCACTACGAAATGCTGGTGCAGACGCGCGAAGGCTACGAGCTGATGGTGCAGGACTACCATGCCTTCGAGGCAGGACGCGAAGTCGGTCTGCTGGTGAAGCCCTTCGACATCCATGTGATGAAGAAGGAACGCACCTGCAACACCTTCGAAGGAAAGCTGGTGGACGAGACACATGTAGAGTTCCTAGGCTGCAACTTCGAGTGCCTGCCGTGCAAGGCATCGAACCGGGCAGTAGCGTACAAGTGGAAGTGGACTTCCAGTACGTCATCCTCGAGGACAACGAAGAGGACGGCCGTCTGACGGGTGAAGTGAAATTCATCCTCTACAAAGGAAACCATTACCACCTGACCGTGTTTACGGACTGGGACGAAGATATCTTTGTCGACACCAACGACGTGTGGGACGACGGCGACCGTGTAGGTATCACCATCGCCCCTCAAAATATACGGATTGTTCAATCTCTTAATAAGGAAGGAAGTGCTCAATAAGTTATCCCATTTCTTTATGCGCCGGCGCAACTGGACGGTACCCTACGCGCTGTTTCTGCTTGTATTTGTCATAGTACCGCTACTGCTCATCGTGCTCTACGCCTTTACGGACGACGGAGGAGCGTTTACGCTGGCCAACTTCCGCAAGTTCATGATGCACCCCGAAGCGATGAACACGTTTGTCTACTCCATCGGAATAGCCGTCATCACCACGCTGGTCTGCCTGCTGCTGGGCTATCCGGCGGCGTATATCCTGAGCCAAAAACAATTCAACACCTCACGCACCATGGTGGTGCTGTTCATCCTCCCCATGTGGGTGAATATCTTGATACGTACGCTTGCCACAGTGGCGCTGTTCGACTTCCTGAACCTGCCGCTGGGCGAAGGTGCCCTTGTGTTCGGTATGGTCTACAACTTCCTGCCGTTCATGATATACCCCATTTACAACACTCTTCAGAAGATGGACCACAATCTGATTGAGGCTGCGCAGGACTTGGGAGCCTCTCCTACCCGCGTATTCGGCAAGGTGATTCTGCCGCTCTCCATGCCGGGAGTGATGAGCGGCATAGTGATGGTGTTTATGCCTACGGTTTCTACCTTTGCCATTGCCGAGTTGCTGACAATGAACAACATCAAACTGTTCGGCACCACGGTGCAAGAGAATATTTACAACGGAATGTGGAACTACGGTGCCGCCCTCTCGCTCATCATGCTGCTGCTGATAGGCATCACCATCCTCTTTACCAACGAGGAGGACGGGGCATCGAATGAAAGCGGAGGTGTGATATGATGACACGAATCTTAACCCGCGGCTACTTGTGGCTGCTGCTGGCGTTGCTCTACTCGCCCATCTTAATTATTATGATATTCTCCTTCACGGAGGCAAAGGTGCTGGGCAACTGGACGGGATTCTCCACCAAGCTGTACAGCTCCTTGTTTACGGGCGGGATGCACCACTCGCTGATAAATGCCATCTGGAACACATTCGCCATTGCCCTGCTTGCCGCCACCGCCAGTACGGCGCTGGGCAGCATTGCAGCCATCGGCATCTTCAATCTGCGCTCGCGCACACGGCAGGTAATGAACTTCGCCAATGCCATCCCGATGATGAATGCAGACATTATCACCGGTGTGTCGCTGTTCCTGCTGTTCGTCAGCTTCGGCATATCGCAAGGATTCACCACAGTGGTACTGGCACACATCACTTTCTGCACGCCCTACGTGGTGCTCAGCGTAATGCCCCGGCTCAAAAAGATGAACCAGAATGTCTACGAGGCGGCACTCGACCTGGGCGCCACACCGTTCCAAGCACTGCGCAAGGTTATTCTTCCGGAGATATTTCCGGGTATGATAAGCGGATTCATCCTTGCTTTCACGCTCTCCATCGACGACTTTGCCGTGACCATCTTCACCATCGGCAACCAGGGGCTGGAAACGCTCTCCACCTACATCTACGCCGATGCGCGCAAAGGTGGACTGACGCCGGAACTGCGGCCACTCTCCACCATCATCTTCGTGACAGTGCTGGTGCTGCTGATTGTAATCAACAAGCGGGCCGAACGGACGAAAAACGATTGATGTGAGTGATGAGTTATAAGTTATCAATTGTCAGGAACAAGATGATGAAAAGGATAATAAACATACTGATTCTACTGTGCTGTATCGCATCCCTCTCTTCTTGTGGAAACTCCACAGAAGAGCGCAGCCGTGTACTGAAGATATACAACTGGGCGGACTACATCGATGAAGATGTGCTTGCCGAATTTCCCGACTGGTACAAGCAGCAGACGGGCGAAGACCTCCGTATCATCTACCAGGTGTTCGATATCAACGAAATCATGCTCACCAAAATTGAGCGCGGGCACGAGGACTTCGACGTCGTATGCCCCTCGGAGTACATCATCGAACGCATGCTTCGCAAAGACCTCCTGCTACCCATCGACCGCAACTTCGGCCACACGCCGGACTACATCCCCAACGTGTCGCCCTACATTCGCCACGAGCTGAACAAGACCTCGCAACCGGAACGCCAGACCGAGGACTATGCCGTGCCCTACATGTGGGGCACCGCTGGTATCCTCTTCAACAAAAAGTTTATTACCGCCGAAGAGGCCGGCACATGGGACATCCTCTGGGACTCCAAAAACCGCGGCAAAATACTGATGAAGGACAGCTACCGCGATGCCTACGGTACCGCCATCATCTACGCCCACGCCCGGGAGCTGGCCGACAGCACCGTCACCGTAGAGCAACTGATGAACGACAACTCCCCGCAGGCCATCGCCCTGGCCGAGCAACGCCTCAAGGAGATGAAACCCAACATCGCCGGCTGGGAAGCCGACTTCGGCAAGGAAATGATGACCAAGAACAAGGCGTGGATTAACTTCACCTGGAGCGGCGACGCCGTCTGGGCCATCGAGGAGGCCGATGCCGTGGGTGTGGAACTGGACTACACCGTCCCCTGCGAAGGCAGCAACATCTGGTACGACGGCTGGGTAATCCCCCGCTACCGCCCGCAACGTGAAGGCGGCAAGCTATTTCATCAACTACCTCTGCCAGCCTTCCGTGGCACTGCGCAACATGGATGCCATCGGCTACGTCAGCGCCGTAGCCACACCGGAAATCATGGAGGCCAAGACCGATACCACGCTCGACGTGCACTCCGACCTCAGCTACTTCTTCGGCCCCCTGCCGGAGCCGACAGCCTGCAGATAGACCCGGTACAATATCCTGACCGCCGAGTAGTGGAACGCTGCGCCATGATACGCGACTTCGGCGACCGCACGGAACTGGTGCTCGAGATGTGGAGCCGCGTGAAAGGTGACAATCTCAACACAGGCATCGTGCTGCTCATCTTCGCCGTTTTCGGTCTGCTCTTCATCTGGTTGGTATATGCCAAGATACGAAAGTACAAGCAGAAACGCCGCCACCGTCTCCGCAGAAAGCGGAAAAGGGGATGAACAACACATTGTTTACTAAAAACCCGTCAACGTGCAAGGAACAAAGAATCTGACACAAGGCCCCATCAACCGCCAGCTTTTCACGCTGGCAATGCCCATCATGGCCACCTCGTTCATCCAGATGGCCTACAGCCTGACGGACATGGCATGGGTAGGGCGTCTGGGCAGTGAGTCCGTGGCTGCAGTAGGTGCGGTAGGCATACTGACGTGGATGTCCGGCTCCATCGCCTTGCTCAATAAAGTGGGCGCCGAAGTCAGCGTAGGCCAGTCCATCGGTGCACGCAGCGAAGAGGATGCACGCAGCTTTGCTTCGCACAACATTACGATTGCCCTGCTCATCTCCGTCTGCTGGGGAGGTCTGCTCTTCCTTTTCGCCCGCCCCATTCTGAACATCTTCGAGCTGAAACAGCATATCACGGACGCCGCCGTGACTTATCTGCGCATCGTGTCGACGGGACTGCCGTTTGTCTTTCTCTCCGCTGCCTTCACGGGCATCTACAACGCGGCAGGACGAAGCAAGATTCCGTTCTACATCAGCGGAACGGGACTGATTATGAATATCCTCCTCGACCTCTGTTCATCTTCGGCTTCGGTTGGGGAACAGTGGGCGCGGCACTTGCCACATGGTTTTCCGAAGCTACAGTATTCGGCATCTTCGTCTACAAGCTCCGGGGGAAAAGCGCCGTGCTCGGAGGTTTCTCCTTTATCGTTCCGTTGAAAAAGAAGTACACCCGGCGCATCTTCAAGCTCGGGCTGCCCGTGGCTACGCTGAACACGCTATTTGCCTTCGTCAACATGTTCCTCTCGCGCACCGCCTCGGAGCAGGGAGGACACATCGGACTGATGGCATTCACCACCGGTGGACAAATCGAGGCCATTACCTGGAATACTTCGCAAGGATTCTCCACGGGGCTGAGTACGTTCATCGCCCAGAACTATGCCGCGGGGCAGAAGTCGCGCGTGAAGCAAGCATGGCGCACCACCATGTGGATGACGGGCGTATTCGGAAGCCTCTGCTCACTACTGTTCATCTTCTTCGGCAGCGAGGTGTTCTCTATCTTCGTACCCGAGGCCGAAGCCTACCGTGTGGGCGGAGATTTCCTCCGCATCGACGGCTATTCGCAAATGTTCATGATGATGGAAATTACCATGCAGGGCGTGTTCTACGGACTGGGACGGACAGTGCCGCCTGCCATTGTCAGCATCGGATGCAATTACATGCGTATTCCGGTGGCGTTATTGCTGGTGCACATGGGTATGGGAGTGGATGCCATCTGGTGGGCAGTAAGTGGAACGACCGTTGCCAAAGGTCTTATACTGACAGCCTGGTTCGTCCTCATCAAAAGGAAAATTCTCTAAAAAAGGACAGAACTGGCGAACTTTAGAAAGAAGAATATGGTTATTATATACATAAATTTGCAACATTAAAGATAAAGTCAACTTTTAAAGAAAAAGAGTTATGAAGAAGATGAAATTTTACAGTATTACTTTTGTGCGGCGCATTGCTGCTGGGCAGTTGCGGCACAATGAACAACAAGGCCAAAGGTGGAATAATCGGCGGTGGCTCCGGTGCAGCAGCAGGTGCCATTATCGGCGGACTGATAGGTAAAGGCAAGGGGGCAGCCATTGGAGCTGCGGTAGGTGCTGCAGTAGGTACGGGTGCCGGCGTTGCCATCGGACACAAGATGGACAAGAAGGCTGCCGAAGCTGCCAAGATTGAAGGCGCCCAAGTGGAGCAGGTGACGGATGCAAACGGCTTGCCGGCTGTCAAAGTATCCTTTGCGGCAGGTATTCTTTTCGGCTTCAACTCCGCAGCACTGAGCAACGAGGCAAAGGCTTCCCTGCGCGAACTCGCACAGATTCTGAAGGAAGACCCGACAACCGATATCGCCATCATCGGCCATACCGACAAAGTGGGTACTTACGAAGCCAACATGAAAGTTTCCAAGAACCGCGCCTATGCCGTAGAGAACTATTTGCAGGATTGCGGCGTATCTCCGGCCCAGTTCAAGAAAGTGGAAGGCGTGGGATACAACGAATACGACGAAAGTCTGTCTGCCGACCAGAACCGACGCGTAGAGGTATATATGTATGCCAGCGAACAGATGATTAAGAATGCGGAGGCAGCTAATTAAATATGGTAAAGTGATTAATATGTTAATGTGCAATATGCATATTGGCACATTAACACATTAATCACATTGGCACTCTCTCCATGAAACTCCCGAAGCCTTTGCGGTTCCTCCGCAACATCATATTATTCTTCTTTATTTCCACTATCCTAGCGGTAGTGGCTTATCGTTTTGTACCCGTCTACATCACGCCACTGATGGTTATTCGCAGCGTGCAACAGGTCTTTAAGGGTGAAAGTCCATGCTGGCACCACACTTGGGTATCTTCCGACAAGATATCCCCTCACCTGCCTATGGCCGTCATTGCCTCGGAAGACAACCGGTTTGCCACACACAACGGATTCGATTTCATCGAGATACAGAAAGCGATAAAGGAGAATGAAACAAGAAAACGGAAACGGGGCGCAAGCACCATCAGCCAGCAGACGGCAAAGAATGTATTCCTATGGCCCAGTCTTCCTGGTACGTAAAGGACTGGAAGTCTACTTCACCGTACTGATAGAATTCTTCTGGTCCAAAGAACGTATCATGGAGGTCTATCTCAACTCCATCGAAATGGGAAAAGGCATCTATGGCGCACAAGCTGCCGCCAAATACAAGTTCAAGACTACAGCAGCCAAGCTCTCTGCCGGACAGTGCGCACTAATAGCGGCAACATTGCCCAACCCCATACGCTTCGACTCAGCACACCCCTCCCCTTACATAAAGAAAAGGCAAGGACAGATTCTACGATTGATGAAACTGGTACCCAAATTCCAGCTAAATGAGATGCGAACAAAAGAATAAGAAGAGGATGTATCAAAACAGTTAATAGCACACAGATGACACATCCTCCTTTAATTTTTAATTCTTAATTTTTAATTAATACGCGTGTCCTCCCTCTTCCATCTCCTTCGCATCAATCTTGCGATTGTCGATACTGCGCCAAGCGTAGAAGATGTAGGCAAGAACGAAAGGAACAAGGATAGAGACATAAGCCATAACCTTCAGTGTGAACTGGCTCGAACAACTGTTTGCCAACGTGAGTGAGCTTTGCAGGTCGTGGGTAGAAGGATAATAGGCCGTATTGTTATAGCCTGCCACAAGCAGCAGTGCCAATACCGTAAGCACCGTCCCTGCACCGGCAAACCAGATACCCTTGTCGAATGCCGGCTTCCACAGCGTGCGGATAATGCCCCAGAGCACAGCCACCACACCAACCAGGAATACAAGCAGCACTACCGGCATCTGCAGGAAGTTCGTCAGATACTTGTAAGGTTCCATGAACACCTCTCCCGTTTCCGGGCGTACAGCATAGCCGTCGGCAAGCAGCGTGCGGATGACGAAGGCCAGGAAGAATACCAGGAACAACGCCGTATTTCCCCAAAGTGCCCGGCGGCAGCGTTTCACCAAATCATCCTCATTGATATTATTAATAAAATAAAGCGCTCCCAAGATACGTGCCAGGAAGAACACAGCCAGCCCCAGCACCACATTCCACGGATAAGCAACGCATCCAACCCATGCCAGCCGTTAGCCCATTGACTGATAACCGGCATTGCCGCATCTGCGATATTCCCTTTATTGATATAGAAGTTAGACCCCGTGAAGAACGTGGCCACTGCCCCACCCAGCAATACCGGACCTACCACTCCGTTTATCACCAGGAACGTGCGATACGTTGTCTTGCCCAGCAGATTTCCCGCCTTCGACTGAAACTCGTAGCTGACAGCCTGCAACACAAAGCTGAACAGAATAATCATCCACAACCAATAAGCTCCTCCGAAACTGGTACTATAGAACAACGGAAACGAAGCAAAGAACGCGCCTCCAAACGTGACAAGCGTTGTAAACGTGAACTCCCACTTCCGTCCCGTAGAATTAATCATCATCTTCTTCTGCTCCTCCGTCTTCCCCAGACAGAACAGAAGCGAATTACCTCCCTGCACGAACAGCAGGAATACCAGTAGTGCTCCCAGCAAGGAGACTACAAACCACCAATAGTGTTGAAGAAATATATAAGCATTCATTGTGAGTTATGAGTTATAAGTTATGAGTTATGTGACGGTGTGTGCGTTTCGGTTTCCGGACCTTTGCGAATGGCCTTCAGCATAATTCCCACCTCAGCAATCAGCATGACAGTGAAAAGTACCAGGAAGATAAAGAACGTGGTCTGCACGGAGCCTACATCCAGCTTAGAGATGGCGGCACTCGTGGGCAGCATATCTTGGATGGCCCACGGCTGACGACCACACTCGGCAACCACCCATCCGGCTTGTCCAGCCAGATAGCCCAGCGGAATGGTGAGCATAGCCACCCAATGCATCCATGGCATCCGCGACAAGTCTTTCTTATAGGCCAGGAACAGCACCACAATAAAGAAGAGGATGAAGTATCCACCCAACATCACCATCACACGGAACATGTAGAACGTAAGGGACACATTGGGCACCAGCTCGTTCACGTCCTTGATATAACCGTAACCGAAATAGGCTACATTATCTTTCAACACTTTGGCAGCCACCTCTGCATCCGCCTCATTGCCCGCAGCCTTGGCTGCACGATAGGCGGCAAACGCACCGATAGCCGTTTTTCCTTTTTCTATTTTCTCTTCTGCCGAAAGCGCTACGGTACCGTCCCTCAACGGATATCCGCCTTTCAGCAGGTCATTGATGCCGGGAACAAAAGCATCCATCTTGCGCTCGGCAAGCAGCGACAGCATCTTAGGGATTTCCACACGGAAAAGGAATGGGTCTACTCCGTCCTGCGGTGTCTGCTTGGCAGGATTCAGCAGCCCGAACGCTACCAATCCGGCACCTTGCCGCCCTTCATAATAGCCTTCCATAGCAGCCAGCTTCATCGGCTGCTTTTGCGCCACCTGATAGCCCGAGCCATCACCCGTCCAGGCAGAGAGCACAGCGGCACACAGACCTACCCATGCGGCAATCTTTACACTTGCCAGCGCAAATTTCTTCTCGCGCTTCTTCACAGATACCAGCAGCTTACGCCTACTACAAACACGGCAGCCAGTACCAGCCGGACAGCACGCTATGGAAGAACTTATTGACAGCCATCGGCGAAGTTGCCACAGCCAGAAGTCCACCATCTCGTTGCGTGCCGTATCGGGATTGAACTCCATACCTACGGGATTCTGCATCCACGCATTGGCAACCAGAATCCACCAGGCAGAAATCGTGGCGCCCAGCCCCGTGAGCCAAGTAGATGCCAGGTGGAAACGCTTGCTCACCTTATCCCAGCCGAAGAACATGACGGCGATAAACGTTGCTTCCATAAAGAAAGCCAAAATACCCTCGATGGCAAGCGGCGCACCGAAGATGTCGCCCACAAACCAACTGTAATTACTCCAATTCGTACCGAATTCAAATTCCAGAATAATACCGGTTGCTACACCAATAGCAAAGTTGATACCGAAAATCTTCATCCAGAATTTGGCAGTACGTTTCCAAAATTCGTCACCCGTACGGTAGTACGCTGTCTCCATGATGCCCATAATTACCGCCAGTCCAAGTGTCAGCGGCACAAAAATCCAGTGATAGATGGCGGTCAAGGCAAATTGGGCTCTCGACCAGTCAATCAGGGAAGTGTCAATGTGTCCAAGCATAAGAATCAAGTTATGAGTTATAAGTTATGAGTTATAAGTTATGAGTTATTAAGTTTTTAAGTTATCGGGTAAGAACAGAGAGACACGGAGAATTTATAAGGGCAAGGAAATAAACTCTGTGTCTCCGTGTTTAGTCGCCCAGACTCCGATGGATAAGCTCATTACTGACATAGCCTTCCTTGTCATCGCCCACCACGGGGGTATTCAGAAACCGTGGGAAGAAGAAAAGGCGGAGAATGAAGAACATGATGAATAACTTCACAAGAATGATAAGCCACAAAGTACGCCCTAACGTCATACTTCGAAAACCTTCCAAATAAAAACGCCAAATGTTTACCGCAGTCTGTTTCATGCCGATAAAATTATAATGATTACAAATATAAAATACTTTTATATAAAGAACAAATAAAAAGGTGAAAAGTTGAAACAGAAAAAAGACTTCTCCCATTCATCGGTACAAAAAAGATTTTAGGCGAGGAAAATTCACTCTACGTCTATCACTTTTGCAATCCTTTCTCCACCCTACTACATTTGCAAATGTAAAACCATAGAATAACGAAGATATGACGAACGTAAAAAGATTGACAGTGATAGCGCTATGTATGGCAAGCTGTATGGGAGTGGCCGCCCAAAACGGCACTTCCACGCAGATACCCGGCAGTTCCGAGCAGCCAGCCGACAGCTGCCCGCCCAATGGGACTTGCAAGCGTGCATCGACTATGCCTTGCAGCAAAACATCACCATCCGCAAGAACCGCCTCAGTGCGGAAAGTGCCCAGGTAGATGTAAAGACCGCCCGAGCCGCTCTCTTCCCCACCTTTCGGCCAGTGTGAGCCAGCGTGTCGTGAATCGCCCGAAGAGCGAGACAAACACCATCATCGACGGCGACAACATCACCAGCAGCCAGAGCAAGACTTCCTATAACGGCAGCTACGGCATCGATGCCAACTGGACCCTCTACAACGGCGGGAAACGCCTCAACACCATCAAACAACAGCAACTGAACAACCGCATTGCCGAACTTAGCGTAGCACAGAGCGAGAACAGCATCGAAGAAAGTATCGCACAAACCTACGTACAGATACTCTACGCCGCCGAAGCCGTGAAAGTGAACGAATCGACCCTGGAAGTGAGCCAGGCCGAATGCGAAACGCGCCCGCCAACTTCTCGAAGCAGGAAGCAATAGCCAAAAAGCGACCCTGGCACAACTGGAAGCGCAAGTGAGTACCGACAAGTACCAGCTGGTGACCGCACAAGCCACCCTGCAAGACTACAAACTACAACTGAAACAACTCCTGGAACTGGACGGCGAATCCGAGATGAACCTCTACATCCCCACACTCGGCACGGAAAACGTACTGGCACCCCTGCCCACCAAAACGGACGTTTACCGTTCTGCCTCGTGCTCCGTCCGGAAATAGAAGCCGGCAAACTGAATATACAGACATCCGACCTCGACATCAAAATTGCCCGCGCTGGCTATCTGCCTACGCTGAGCCTCAGCGCCGGCATCGGAACCAGCCATGCCAACGGCAATGACTTCACCTTCAGCGAGCAAGTCAAACAGAACTGGAACAACTCGCTGGGCTTCACCGTAAGCGTGCCTATCTTCAGCAACCGGCAGACCAAGAGTGCCGTAGAGAAAGCCAAGATTCAGAAGCAGACCAGCGAACTGGACCTGCTGGACGACCAAAAAACGCTGTACAAGACCATCGAAACCCTCTGGCTCGATGCCAACAGCGCCCAGCAGCGCTACGCCGCCGCCACAGAGAAACTGAAAAGTACGCAGACCAGCTATGAACTGATTCAAGAGCAGTTCAACCTGGGCATGAAGAATACCGTAGAACTGCTGACTGAGAAAAGCAATCTGCTCAGCGCACAGCAGGAGACACTGCAAGCCAAATACATGGCCATACTGAATATGCAGCTACTGAAGTTTTATCAAGGAGAAAAAATCGAATTATAATACCTTATATAATATATAGAACAAAAAGAATCATCCAAAAT
>ENA-OQJX01000424-OQJX01000424.1-human-gut-metagenome-genome-assembly--contig:-NODE-424-length-23206-cov-4.560466_pt1 | contig 23206 bp, 28 predicted proteins | sample MGYA00242615_ERZ504782 | MGnify/ENA primary metagenome ERZ504782 (study PRJEB26092, sample SAMD00036354) | human gut metagenome | host: Homo sapiens | study: EMG produced TPA metagenomics assembly of... | reverse complement strand
ACTTCCGCATCAATCTCATCTTTCATCAATTCCCGCAGTGCATCACACATTCCTTTTACCTCCTCAAACTTCTGTTTGTTGGCCCGCACGATCAATTCCATGACGGAGCGATACAGTGCATTTGCCTGATTTTTTGAATATTCTTCCAATAATTTTTCTGCGGTCTCATTCTGTTCCAGTTCATTGGTCAGACTTTTCAGCCACAGATTTTCAGCTTCTGTCAGTTCTTTTGTTACAATAATCTGAATCGGAATTTTATCTCCCGTTACATAATTAAATCCCGCTTTCCGCTTTTTTTACTTTGATATCTCAGTTTTGTTTTCAAGTGGTGAATCAATTTTCGTGGATACTTTCCTGTTACCAGAGTAATCGTAAGTTCTTCTATCGGAATGCTGTCCATCTGACTGGTATCGGATTTGTAAAAGCATGAATTTTCTGAAAGGACAGGCGTTTGCTTGTTTTTGAAATGAATAAGATATTTCACGTCATTTTTATGAAATAAAATGAATGTTAGAAAAAATATGCTTTATATTAGTCTAACATATTTTAAGGAAAATCACCATATCTCAAAAATCACATATATTAGTCATATAATGTCTGAAACGGAAGTGTGGATCTATGAATAAAAAATTACCGTATTACATGGCGTATCCTCTGCCTCTTCAGTATGATGATGAGCGCAAAGAGCGCAGAGATTATGAGTACATGAAGAGTCTTTATCCGGATGTGGCAAAACGGCTGCTCCCGTATATAGAGGAAGAATGTGATAGAATGGAATATGACAACAGCATGATGTATGATGAATATCCTGACCGTCTGCAGCTGCATCTGATGTGCAAAAGAGTCTGTGAAAATGTAAGAAAACATGAAAAAATTTTCTATGGAACAGAATATGAAGGACTTCTGTCGCAGGCAGAAGAAAACAGTGTCATGAAGATGGAAGAGGCAGAGCGGATGCAGGAGCCGGAATCTGAATGGGAACCTGAATTTATGCAGGTGCAGGAACAGAATCGGCGGGAACCGAAAAGAAGACGTATGCCGAACTGGCTTCAGAATCTGATTGAAGTTATGCTGTATCATGAACTATATAAAAGAAGAAGTGATCATCGCAGGTCTCGCCACAGAATTTACTAATTGCAGATTTTGTGCTATGATAAAAACGATGTAGACACGAAGATTTTGGGATAAAAGTTAACATGATTATGGAAAAATAAGGGTGAAAATACGTATGAAGAATCTGATTTTTATAGGAATGCCGGCAGTTGGAAAGAGTACGGTCGGAGTGGTTGTCGCAAAACGGCTGGGAATGGAATTTATCGATACAGATTTATTGATTCAGAAGCAAGAGGGACGTCTGCTCAGAGAGATTATAGCAGATGTGGGGGAAGATGGATTTCTTGCCATTGAGAATCAGGTGAATTGTCAGGTGAATGCCGAGCGCGCCGTAATCTCTCCGGGAGGAAGTGTTGTATACTGCGAAGAGGCGATGAAACATTTTAAAGAAATAGGAACAGTCGTATATTTGAAGGCTTCTTATCGCACAATAAAAGAGAGGATCCGCAGTCCGAAAAAGCGGGGAGTCGTGCTCAGAGAAGGGCAGACTTTCCGGGATTTGTATGAAGAACGGACAAAACTTTTTGAACAATATGCAGACCTTACGATATGCGAGGACGGCTGTCAGATTGAGGAAACGATCGATGCAGTTTTGACGCAGATCGAGGCGCTGGAGAAAAAATGATTTTACAAATTGAAATTTTATGGTATAATAACTAATCGTATTATAGGGTAAAAAGGCGAATTATCGTTTCTTTTTGCTTTTATAAGGCGGGAGTAATGAAATTTAACAAGGGACTACGATAGAATTATCGATAATCGAGGTGCAATATGGAGCAGTATATTATCAAAGGCGGCAATCCGCTGGTAGGGGAAGTTGAAATCGGCGGAGCTAAAAATGCGGCACTGGCTATTCTCGCGGCAGCGATCATGACAGACGAGACCGTTCTGATTGACAATCTGCCGGATGTAAATGATATCAATGTGTTGCTGGAAGCGATTCAGGGAATCGGAGCAATGGTTCAGAGAGTTGACAGACACACAGTTAAGATTAACGGAAGCGCAATTACAGACTTTAATATAGAATATGATTATATCAAGAAGATCAGAGCATCTTACTATCTTTTGGGTGCGATGCTTGGAAAGTACAAGAGAGCAGAAGTGGCTCTGCCGGGCGGATGCAATATCGGAAGCAGACCGATCGATCAGCATCTGAAGGGATTCCGCGCATTGGGTGCGGATGTGGATATTGAGCACGGCAAGATCGTGGCAGAAGCAGAGCATCTGAGAGGAACACATCTGTATTTTGATGTGGTATCTGTAGGAGCAACGATCAACGTGATGATGGCAGCAGCCATGGCGGACGGTCTTACGATCATGGAGAACGTTGCCAAGGAGCCTCATGTCGTAGATGTTGCGAACTTCTTAAACAGCATGGGAGCAAACATCCGCGGTGCCGGAACAGATGTGATCAAGATCCGTGGAGTCAAGAGCTCCATAAGACAGAATATTCCATCATTCCGGATCAGATTGAAGCAGGTACTTTTATGTTTGCTGCAGCAGCGACAAAGGGAGATGTGACGGTATTAAATGTCATTCCGAAACATCTGGATGCGACAATCTCCAAGCTTGTGGACATCGGATGTGAAGTAGAAGAGTTTGATGATGCGGTAAGAGTGGTGGCGAAGAACCGCTTGAGAAGCACACAGGTGAAGACATTGCCGTATCCGGGATATCCGACAGACATGCAGCCGCAGATCGGGGTAGTGCTTGCGCTCGCGCAGGGTACAAGTACGATCACAGAGAGTATTTTTGAGAACAGATTTAAGTATCTGGATGAGCTGGCAAGAATGGGTGCAGTGATCAAAGTAGAGGGCAACTCTGCAACCATCGAAGGTGTAGAGAAGTTTTCCGGAGCGAGAGTCAGTGCGCCGGATTTAAGAGCAGGTGCGGCGCTTTGTATCGCAGGGCTTGCGACAGACGGAATCACTATTGTGGATGATATCGTCTATATCCAGAGAGGATACGAGAGATTTGAAGAAAAGCTGCGCGGTCTTGGCGGAATCATTGAAAAGGTTTCTGATGAGAAAGAGATTCAGAAATTTAAGCTGAAAGTAGGCTGATATATAACGGGGGAGTGAAGATGCAGGACGGTGAGTTCTGCATCTTTTGATAAATCACAGGGAGGTTCAAAAGAGAAAATGAGCAGTGAACGATACGATGAAGCGGTAAGGGAACAGAAGAAAGCAGAGCGCAAAAAGCAGGTGCAAAAGCAGGTTATGATCCTTGTGATCGCTCTGGTGGTGATCGCAGTTGCAGCTGCGGCAGTGTTTTTCACGATAAAAGGTAAGAAAAGCGAGCCAAAAGATACAACGAAGGCATCGAGCAGCGGACTTGCCGGTGCGATCAGTGCAAGCTATGAGACATTTGCTTCTGAGGCAGATCCGGATGCGTCTGCGGAAGACGTAAAAAAAGAAGCAGAGGACTTTGCAGCATGGATCCAGAAGACATATCCGGATGAATCTTCCGGAAAGCTTCAAAAAACCATGAAATCAGGAAAAGTATCCGCAGAGGATTTTTATAGCAGCTATGGAAAGACGCTGCATGTGCTGTCTGATGAGTATAAAGGGTACTTAAAAGATGATGAGACAGCAGCTGCAAATCATATCTATCAGAAAGACGGCGCGAAGGACGGACAGGCGGAGATCGCGATAGCAGGGAACCTGACACTGACAGAAGAAGGTTATACACTGGGCAAATACGATGAGACTGGAGATTTAAGCCAGATGCTCTCAGAGCAGATTTTAAGTGCGATGACAGGAGCGGATGCACTCTTTTTGAATCAGGAATTCAGCATCAGCAGTAAAGGGGAGGCATTATCAGGAAAGACTTCGATCCTGCATGCCAATGCAGAACGTATGAATATATTGGAAGCATTGGGAGCAGATATTGTGTCTCTTGGAAATGAGCATGCGGCAGGTTATGGACAAGATGCCTTAAAAGAGAACATGGAGCTGTTAAAAAATGCAGGAATGGCATATGTAGGAGCAGGAACAGATGCCGCAGATGCTGCGCAGCCGGTGTATTTGATCATCAATGGAATCAAGATTGGATTTACATCAGCTTCCGGCATGGAAGATTCTTATGATATGGCGGCAGGTGACGGCAAAGCGGGGATTTTAGAATATACAGAGGCAGAGCAGTATACAAAAGTAATCCAGGAGGCTGCCACAAAGTGCGATTATCTGATTGTGTATGATCATGAAGGAAAAGGGGATGCCAATGGTGTGGAATCCTACCAGAAAGAGCATGCAGCTGCATTTTTGCAGGCAGGAGCGGATATCGTGATTGGCGGACACTCTGATCGTCTGCAGGGAATTGAGTATATCGATGGAAAACCGGTTGTGTACAGCATAGGATCTGTGCTGACAGACGGAACAAGCAGATATTCGGCAGTATTAAAGCTCAACATCACATCAGAAGGGTTAAAAGAGATGTCGCTCGTTCCGGGAATCCAGACAGAAGATATGACAGAATATCTGGATTCTACAGAGACACAGAAGAAGATGTATGATGCAGTTGCAGCTCTGTGCCCGAATGCATCGATTGATGAAAATGGAGTCGTTACAGAGAAAAAATAGAATTCCATATTGACATTTCTGGTAATACGGTGTAGAGTTCTATTGTCACAAAAATGAATATGAAAACTTTCTCTTATTCAGAGCAGTGGAGGTACAAAGGACCTGTGAAGCTGCGGCAACCCCGTCAAGGAAGGTGCCGACCTGAGCGAGCAATCGAACAATAAGAGGATTGTTTTGCTAAAGAACAGTCCGCTTTTTGGCGGGCTGTTTTTTAATTAGAAGAGATGCAGTCCGAAAAGAGAGAAAGAAACAAAGAAGGAGGAACAAAATGGAAAAATTATTATTTACATCGGAATCTGTTACAGAGGGACATCCGGATAAGATCTGTGATGCGATTTCAGATGCGATCCTGGACGCTTTGATGGAGCAGGATCCGATGAGCCGTGTTGCATGTGAGACTTGCGTGACAACCGGTATGGTCATGGTCATGGGAGAGATTACAACACAGGCATATGTGGATATTCCGAGAATCGTAAGAGATACCGTGCGTGAGATCGGATACACAAGAGGAAAGTTCGGATTTGATGCAGATACATGCAGCGTGCTGACAACGATCGATGAGCAGTCGGCAGATATCGCACTTGGAGTGGACAAGGCGCTGGAAGCAAAAGAAAATAAAATGTCCGATAATGAACTGGAAGCAATCGGAGCAGGAGATCAGGGTATGATGTTTGGATATGCATCCAACGAAACAGCAGAATTTATGCCGTATCCGATCGCAATGGCACACAAACTTGCCCTTCAGTTGACAAAAGTGCGCAAGGACGGAACGCTCTCTTACCTGCGTCCGGACGGAAAGACACAGGTAACAGTAGAGTATGATGAGAATGGAACTCCGAAACGTCTGGATGCAGTGGTACTTTCTACACAGCATGATCCGGATGTGACACAGGAACAGATCCACGCAGATATCAAGAAATATGTATTTGACGAGATCATCCCGGCTGAGATGGTAGATGAACATACAAAATTCTTCATCAATCCGACAGGCCGTTTTGTGATCGGCGGACCACACGGAGACAGCGGTCTGACCGGAAGAAAGATTATTGTAGATACTTACGGCGGAATGGCACGTCACGGCGGCGGGGCATTCTCCGGAAAAGACTGTACAAAGGTAGACCGTTCTGCGGCATATGCAGCACGTTATGCAGCAAAGAACATTGTGGCAGCAGGACTGGCTGACAAGTGCGAAATTCAGCTTTCTTATGCGATCGGTGTTGCTCAGCCGACTTCCATTATGGTAGATACATTCGGAACAGGAAAAGTATCCGAAGAAAAACTGGTGGAGATCGTGCGTGAGAACTTTGATCTTCGTCCGGCAGGAATCATCAAAATGCTGGATTTAAGACGTCCGATCTACAAACAGACTTCTTCTTACGGACACTTTGGAAGAAACGATCTGAATCTTCCGTGGGAAAAACTGGACAAAGCAGAAGTATTGAAAAAATATTTATAACAGTAGACGGAATGCCTCTTTTGGTTTATAGTAATACGAAAGAGGTGCGGAAAATAAAAAAGAAGGACAGGGACCTGCACCAGGGACTGTCCTCTTTTCTGTATTAGAGCATGCAGGATGGGAGGCGATGAAGATGAAATTAAAAACCAAGCTGATTCTTGCGTTTATGATCGTGATGATTCTGCCTACATTGTTTACAACTGTAGCGATGACGGCATTTGCGCCAAAAGCGGTGAATGATATTCAGGAATTATATTTGATCATTGTATTTTGCACGGCATCAGCTCTGATCTTCTGGATTTACAGGACGGTTTCACTGCCGCTTGCAAAACTGCAGGCAGCGGCCCGCAATATCAAAGAGGGCAATCTGGATTTTGAAATTAAGAATGAGACCAATGATGAAATCGGACAGCTCTGTCAGGATTTTGAAGAGATGCGTTTGAGACTGAAGGCAAACGCAGAAGAAAAGGTGGCATACGATAAAGAGAACAAAGAATTGATCAGTAATATTTCCCATGATCTGAAGACACCGATCACGGCTATCAAAGGTTATGTGGAAGGAATTATGGATGGAGTTGCAGACACTCCGGAGAAGATGGACAGATATATCAAGACCATCTACAATAAGGCGAATGAAATGGATCTTCTGATCAATGAACTGACATTCTATTCCAAGATCGATACGAACCGTATTCCGTATAATTTTACGACGATTTCAGCAAAGCAGTATTTTGGTGACTGTGCAGAGGATTTGTTTATGGAACTGGAGGCAAAGGGCGTACAGTTTCGGTATAGAAATTATTTGGAGACAGATTCTAAGGTGATTGTGGATCCGGAGCAGCTTCGAAGAGTGATCAGCAATATTGTAGGGAATTCTGTAAAATATATGGATAAGTCAGATCCTTCCATTACCATGGATTTAAAGGATGTAGGAGATTTTGTTCAGATTGAACTGGGAGACAACGGAAAAGGGATTGCGGCGAAAGATCTTCCGAATATATTTGACCGGTTTTACCGGACAGATGCGTCACGGAATTCTTCCAAAGGCGGAAGCGGGATCGGGCTTTCGATCGTGAAAAAAATTGTAGAAGAGCATGGCGGAAAGATCTGGGCTACCAGTGAAGAGGGCGTCGGGACAACCATGTACTTTGTAATCAGAAAATATCAGGAGGTACCAATGAATGAGTAAACGAATATTGATTGTAGAAGATGAGGAAAGTATTGCAGATTTAGAGCGGGACTATCTGGAGTTGAGCGGATTTCAGGTAGAAGTGGCAAATGACGGAGAGACAGGGCTTAACAAGGCAATGAAAGAGGAGTTTGATCTGATCATTCTGGATCTGATGCTTCCGGGAGTGGATGGGTTTGAAATCTGCCGTGAAGTGCGGAGTCAGAAAAATACACCGATCATTATGGTATCTGCAAAGAAGGATGACATTGACAAGATCCGTGGTCTCGGACTGGGAGCAGACGATTATATGACAAAGCCATTCAGCCCGAGTGAGCTGGTGGCAAGAGTGAAGGCGCATTTGTCCCGTTATGAGCGTCTGATCGGAAGCAATGTAGAAGAAAATGATGTGATCGAGATCCGTGGTCTGAAGATCGATACGACAGCGAGAAGGGTGTGGGTGAATGGAGAAGAACGTTCCTTTACGACAAAAGAATTTGATCTTTTAACGTTCCTTGCAGGACATCCGAATCATGTATATACAAAAGAAGAGTTGTTCCGGGAAATCTGGGATATGGAATCTGTAGGGGATATTGCGACTGTGACGGTGCATATTAAGAAAATCAGAGAAAAGATTGAATATGATACATCACATCCGCAGTATATAGAGACAATATGGGGAGTAGGATACCGGTTTAAGGTGTAAAAAGATGAAAACAGATTGGCAGAATGTGCACAGTAAAGTTCAGGAAAAAAGAAAAAAAGTAACATTTAACACGATGCAGATCATTGCGTTTGGATTTTTAGGAGTGATTTTTCTCGGAAGTATCCTGTTATATCTTCCGATCAGTAATCAGGAGCCGATTGCGTATCTGGACGCACTGTTCGTATCGGTTTCGGCCGTGTGTGTGACAGGGCTGGTCACTGTATTTCCGGCTGCACAGTTTACCTTGTTTGGAAAGGTAGTACTGCTGGGGCTGATCCAGATCGGAGGACTGGGTGTCATCGCATGTACGATGGCGGTATTTCTGGCAATTCGCAAGAAGATCACCATGAAGAGCAGGGTTATGATCCAGCAGACATACAATCTGGAGACGTTGAGCGGAATGGTACGGTTTATTATCCGGATTCTGAAGGGAACAGTTCTTGTAGAGGGCATCGGAGCGGTGTTATTTGCGTTTCATTTTGTTCCTGAGTATGGATTTATCAAAGGTGTAGCATACGGGATTTTTCATTCTGTTTCTGCATTTTGTAATGCAGGAATTGACGTGCTTGGCACTTCCAGCTTTATGGAGTATGTAAGCTCACCTCTTGTCAGTCTGACTACGATGTTTTTGATCGTTGCGGGAGGACTCGGATTCACAGTCTGGCATGATGTGCGAATGAACCTGCAGGATGTGGCAGGACAGAAACGCCCCTTAAAACGCTTGTTTACGAGATTGCATCTTCAGTCCAAGATGGTGATCGTCATGACAGCGGGATTGATCATGATAGGAACGCTGGGATATTTTCTGCTGGAGTATCACAATGATGCAACCATCGGAAAGCTTGGATTTGGTGAAAAGCTTCTGGCATCCGGATTTCAGTCCGTGACGACGAGAACAGCTGGATTTGCTACAGTTTCTCAGGCAGAACTGACTTCGGCATCCAAGTTGTTTGGATGTATTCTGATGTTTATCGGAGGTTCTCCGGGAGGTACGGCGGGCGGTATCAAGACGACGACAATGGCCATCTTGCTGCTCACCTGTGCTGCAGTGATCCGGGGAAGAAAATCAACGGAGTGTTTCGGAAGACGGCTTGCAGAATCCAATGTACGTTCCGGGATTGCGATTGTATTTCTTACATTTGCAATCTGGCTGACAGGTCTGTTCGGACTTGCTGTTTTAGAGCCTGATGAGCGGTTTATCGACTTGATGTACGAGGCGACCTCCGCGATCGGAACGGTGGGACTTTCCGCAGATCTGACGCCGTCGCTGACAAGAGGCAGTCATGTGATCCTGATGATCCTCATGTATGTGGGGCGAATCGGGCCGATCACCATGGCGCTGGTATTTGCCGGAAGAGAAGATATGCAGGCAAAATTCAGGGATTTGCCGGAAAAACGGATTATGTTAGGATAGAAGGGGTAGAAAGACATGAAAAAACAATTTGCAGTGTTCGGATTGGGAAGTTTTGGGCGGAGTGTTGCCCTGACACTGGAAAATCTGGGATGCGATGTAGTGGTAGTAGATAAATCATATGAAAAGATCCAGGAGATTTCAGATATGGTCTCTTATGCGATGCGGGCGGATGTATCGGATCCTGATGCACTTCATGCACTGGGAGGAAGAAATCTGGACGGAGCAGTCGTTGCAGTCTCTGAAAGTCTGGAAGCGAGCATTATGGCCACGATTATCTCCAAAGAGATGGGAATCCCGTATGTGCTCGCAAAGGCGAAAGATGAGCTGCAGGGCGCAATCCTCGAAAAGGTGGGGGCAGATGCCATTGCCTATCCAGAGTGCGATATGGGGGAACGGGTGGCAAAAAGCCTGATGTCCACGGCATTTGCAGACTGGATCGAATTGTCCTCCGAATACAGCATGGCAGAAGTGGTGATTCCGGAAAAATGGGTCGGAAGAAGCTTAAGCGAATTGAAGATCCGTGAGCAGTACGGGATCAATGTGGTTGGAATCATTCAGGGAGTGCAGGTGGATGTTACACTGGATCCGTATGAGCCGCTTCCGGAGGGAGCGATTCTGATTCTGATCGGAGCCACTTCGGTTTTGGAAAAATTTCATACATGGAAGTAAGAAAGATGATCACAAGTACAAGTAATCAAAGAGTAAAAGAATTATCTCAAATACAGAAAAAAAGTAAAATACGCAGCCGCGAAGGAATCTTTATTGCGGAAGGAATCCGCATGGTCAGAGAAACACCTCATGAGCGCCTGGTAGGTCTGTACTTTTCGGAGAGTTTTGAAAAAAAGTATGGAAAAGAAGTGCTGGATGTGATTTCAGGGGGAGACTTAAAAGTCCGGGAGCAGATCCGCAAAAAGACGGAAATCTTGTCTGATGCGGTATTTTCTTATGTGTCTGATACCAAGACGCCGCAGGGAGTACTGGCAGTTGTGCATCAGATGGAATATACTTTGGGTCAGATGACAGAGGGAGCTATTCCGCATTTGATGATCTTAGACAATCTGCAGGATCCGGGCAATCTGGGAACAATCTTTCGAACAGCGGAGGCTGCCGGAGTGACAGGTATCATAATGAGCCGGGATTGCGTGGATATTTACAACCCAAAGACGATCCGCTCCACCATGGGAGCACTTTACCGGATGCCGTTTTTGTATGTGGATGATCTGAAAGAGACGATCCACACGTTGAAAGAACAGAATATCAAAAGCTATGCGGCACATCTGGATGGGAAAAATACCTATGATAAAGAAGACTATAGACAGGGAACTGCTTTTCTGATTGGAAATGAAGGAAATGGGCTCAGAGAAGAGATCGCACAGTGTGCCGACACTTGGATCCGAATCCCGATGTGTGGACAGGTGGAGTCATTAAATGCGGCGGTGGCAGCAACAGTTCTGATGTTTGAAGTCAGCAGACAGCGGAGAGGATAACACGTTTTCAGAAATTGACAGGGGTGATAGTATGGAACCATTGTTAGATCTGACAAAAGAATATGGTCTGGTGCTGGATGGCGGCGGGGCAAGAGGAGCCTATCAGATCGGTGCGTGGACAGCGCTTGAGGAAGCAGGCGTGAAGGTCTGCGCGGTGGCAGGGACTTCTGTAGGAGCATTAAACGGTGCTCTGATCTGCATGGACAGTGTGGAGAATGCACAGAAGATCTGGGCAGAGATGAAGTTTTCCAGAGTCATGGATGTGGATGATGAGTGGATGCAGCATCTGTTCAGCAAAGATGGAAAAATAAAGGAAGTATTTTCTGAACTCTGGAAAAAACTTTCAGATGGAGGTGTGGATATTACCCCGCTTCGAAATCTGATCCACGAAATGGTGGATGAAGAGAAAATCCGACATTCGGGAAAGGAGTTCTGTCTTCTGACATTTTCTGTGACGGATATGAAAGAGCTGGATCTTTCGCTGGAAGATATTCCTGAAGGCGCTCTGGAAGATTTTTTGCTTGCCAGTGCTTATCTGCTTGGATTTAAAAATGAAAGGTTGCAGGGAAAGCGTTATATTGACGGAGGCGTGATCAACAATGTTCCGTTGAACTCCCTGTTAAACCGTGGGTATAAGGATATTATTACCATCCGGATCCATGGACCGGGAAGAGAGCCCAGGGCAAATATTCCGGAAGACGGTGAGGTTCATGAGATCAGCCCGAGAGTGCGGCTGGGAAGTATTCTGGAATTTGACAGCAAAAGAAGCCGGCAGAATCTGAAGATCGGGTATTATGATGCAAAACGGATGCTCTATGGTCTGGAAGGAGTTATATATTATCTGGAGCAGACCCATGAGGAGACGTGGTATGAAGACAGATTATGCGAGATTCCGGATCTGGAGAAAGCCGAGATGGCATTTGTACTGAAGCTTCCCATTGGGTGTTCTGCCAAAGAGCTGTATCTGGCAATGCTGGAAGCAAGCGCCAAGCTGCTTCGCATTCCCAAATATCAGATCTATACTGTGGATCAGCTCCGTGATCTGGTACAGGAACATTATGAGAAACTGGAAGATCAGATGCATCTTCCGAGATTTACACACACATTGATTCAGATAGAAAGGAACAGAACTATGAACTTAAAAGGAAGAAATTTTTTGACACTCAAAGATTTTACACCGGAAGAGATCACATATCTTCTGAATCTGGCAGCAGATCTGAAAGAGAAGAAGAAAAACGGCCAGCCGGTTGATTTCTACAGGGGCAAAAATATTGCACTGATCTTTGAGAAGACCAGTACAAGAACACGCTGTGCATTTGAAGTTGCGGCACATGATCTGGGCATGGGTTCTACCTATCTGGATCCGACCGGTTCTCAGATCGGAAAGAAGGAAAGTATCGAGGATACTGCAAGAGTACTGGGAAGAATGTATGATGGAATCGAATACCGCGGATATGGACAGGAGATCGTGGAGGAACTTGCAAAATATGCCGGGGTTCCGGTATGGAACGGTCTGACCAATGAATATCATCCGACACAGATGCTGGCAGATATGCTCACGATCCGTGAGAATTTCGGTACTTTAAAAGGTCTGAAACTGGTGTACATGGGTGATGCAAGATATAACATGGGAAATTCTCTGATGATCGCCTGCGCGAAGTTGGGACTGGATTTTGTGGCTTGTACAACAGAAAAGTATTTCCCGAATGAGGAACTGGTAGAGACATGCCGCGGATATGCAAAAGAGTCAGGAGCAACGATCACACTGACAGAGAATGTAGAAGAAGGAACAAAGGATGCGGATGTTATCTATACCGATGTCTGGGTATCTATGGGAGAGCCGGATGAAGTCTGGGAAGAGAGAATCCGTGAATTGTCTCCATATAAAGTGACAAAAGAAGTGATGGCAAATGCAAAAGAGTCTGCGATCTTTTTACACTGCCTGCCGGCATTCCATGATCTGAAGACAAAGATCGGAAAAGAGATGGGAGAACGGTTTGGCATTACAGATATGGAAGTGACGGATGAAGTATTTGAATCCGCACAGTCCAAAGTATTTGATGAAGCAGAAAACCGGATGCATACGATCAAAGCTGTGATGGCAGCGACACTGGGAGAGATGTAATTGAAAGCGGAAATTTTAAAAATGCTGCGGGAGAGTCAGGACTATGTTTCCGGGCAGCAGATCTGTGAGCGGTTCCAGGTATCCAGAACTGCAGTCTGGAAGGTGATCAAACAACTGAAAGAGGAAGGGTATGAAGTGGAAGCGGTACGCAACAGAGGGTATCGCCTCTCTTCTCTTCCGGATATTCTCTCCCGGGAGGAGATCGTCAGTCAGATAGATACTGTCTGGGCAGGACAAAACGTGTATTATTTTACAGAAACAGATTCCACCAATATTCAGGCGAAAAGAATGGGAGATCAGGGGGCGCCTCACGGAACTCTGGCAGCAGCAGGACAGCAGACTGCCGGAAAAGGCAGAAGAGGAAGAACCTGGGAGTCTCCGGCGGATCAGAATATTTATATGTCACTTCTTTTGCGTCCGGAGATCGCACCGGTCAAAGCACCCATGTTGACTCTGGTTATGGCATATGCGGCTGCAATGGCGCTTCGGGAATGTACGGGTCTGGATGTACAGATTAAGTGGCCCAATGATCTGGTTATCAACGGGAAAAAAATCTGCGGAATCCTGACGGAAATGAGCACAGAGATTGATTATATCAATTATGTTGTCATTGGAATCGGGATCAATACTAATATTGAACAATTTCCGGAAGAACTAAAGCAGACTGCCACATCACTTCGGATTGAAGCAGGACACAGTATCAGACGCAGTCACTCATTGCAGCAATTATGCGGTGGTTTGAAAAAGCATATGCCGAATTCATGAAAACGGAAGATCTTTCGGGAATCCAAAAAGCATACAATGAATTGCTTGTGAATTGCGGACGTGAGGTCCGGGTTCTGGAGCCAAAGGGAGAATGGCAGGCAGAAGCTCTTGGAATCAATAACGGTGGTGAGCTGCTTGTAAGAAAAGCGGATGGAAGTGAAACAGCGGTCTATGCGGGAGAAGTTTCCGTGCGCGGTATTTACGGATATGTTTAGTCATATAAGAAAGGAAACTGAAAATGGAAGAAGAAATTGTGCTTTGTGCGGCGAACTCTTATGAGCAGAAATACTATCTGAATCCCGAGTTTGAAATGCTGCCTGAAAGTATCAAGCAGGAATTGAATATTATGTGTGTACTCTACACAGAAGATGTAGGCGGGATCTTGATGGTTTTCTATGATGAGGATGGAAATCTGGAGTTTCGGGTAGATCACGAGGAGAATGATTTTTCGTTTGATGAGATCGGCAGTGTTTTGAAGATCAAACAGCTGCAGCAGACAAAACAGGAGCTGTTCGAGTCACTGGAATTGTTTTATAAGGTGTTTTATCTGGGAGAAGAGGTTGATCTGGAAGAAGAGTAGAGTACAGATCCTGAGAAAAGAAACGAGAGAAAGAGTTAGAGTGTGAAAATGAAACAGTTGAAAATAGGAAATGTTTTACTGGAAAATTCTTATGTACTCGGACCTATGGCAGGCGTAACAGACCTGCCATTTCGCTTGCTTTGCAAGGAGCAGGGAGCGGGTCTTCTGTGTATGGAGATGGTCAGTGCAAAAGGTATTTTCTATAATAATAAGAATACGGAAAGTCTGCTTCAGATTCATCCCGAGGAAGTGCCGGTATCGCTGCAGTTTTTTGGTTCAGATCCGAAGATCGTCAGCGAGATGGCGAAACGGGTCGAGGAACGTCCGTTTTCCATTCTGGATATCAACATGGGATGTCCGGTGCCAAAGGTCGTGCGAAACGGAGAAGGGTCTGCACTGATGAAGAATCCGAAGCTGGTATACGAACTGGTCAGTGCGACGGTAAAAGCAATCAAAAAGCCGGTTACCGTTAAGATCCGGAAAGGGTTCGATGATGAACATATCAATGCGGTGGAAATCGCGAAGATCATTGAAGAAGCAGGTGCGGCAGCAGTAGCCGTACACGGAAGAACAAGAGAACAGTATTATTCCGGAAAAGCGGACTGGGAGATCATCCGTCAGGTAAAAGAGGCAGTTTCCATCCCGGTGATCGGAAACGGAGATGTGACTTCCGGGGAAAAAGCAATCGCCATGCGTGAGCAGACCGGGTGTGACGGGGTGATGATCGCCAGAGGTGCTCAGGGGAATCCATGGATCTTTTCGGAGCTTTTAGAATATGAAAGAACAGGACGGCTTCCTGACAGACCGGATGTGGAAGAAATCAAGCAGACAATGCTTCGGCATGCCAGACTCCAGATCGAGTATAAAGGTGATTTTACAGGAATCCGGGAGATGCGAAAACATGTGGCATGGTATACAAAAGGACTGCATGGGGCAGCCCGTCTGCGGGATCAGATCAATCAGGTTGAGAGCTATGCAGAACTGGAAAATCTCTTGACATCGTTATAACGATTGAGTATAATATTGAAATTGTGAAATATACTTGAATTAGAGATATGGACAGGCAGAAATGTCCTGTAAATACAGGAAAAAGCCGAAGATAAAGTTTTAAATAAAAGAGCAAGATCAGGAAAGAAAGGAAGCAGACAGGTATGGCAGAGGCAAAGAAGAGATTACTTACTTATGCAGGATTGAAAGCGCTGGAGGATGAACTGGAAAATCTGAAAGTTGTAAAACGTAAAGAAGTGGCAGGAAAGATCAAAGAAGCCAGAGAGCAGGGAGACCTTTCAGAGAACGCAGAATACGATGCGGCAAAAGATGAGCAGAGAGATATCGAAGCCCGTATCGAAGAGCTGGAAGGCATTTTGAAAAACGCAGAAGTTGTAGTAGAGGATGAAGTTGATTTAGACAAGATCAATGTAGGATGTAAAGTAAAAGTATTTGACATCACATTTGACGAAGAGATGGAATTCAACATTGTAGGTTCTACAGAGGTGAACAGCCTGGAAGGAAAGATTTCCAATGAGTCGCCGGTTGGTCAGGCTCTGATGGGTAAAAAAGTCGGAGATACTGTAGATGTAGAAACACAGGCAGGAGTGATCCAGTACAAAGTACTTGATATCAGCCGTTCTATGTAGTAGAAACCAGACCCCTTTATTACAAGGGGTCTTAATTCGCATTTAGGGAACACATAAAAGTGTACCGGATGCCTGAAAAGGAAGGAGAAAATATCGTGTCCGAACAGCAGAAAAAAGCACAGCAGGAACCAGATTTAAATCAGTTGAGAAAAGTTCGCCGCGAAAAACTGGCGGATTTACAGGCAAACGGAAAAGATCCGTTTGTGATCACAAAATATGACCAGACACATCACAGTCTGGAGATCAAAGAGAATTTTGAAGAGCTTGCAGGAAAAGAAGTTTCTATCGCAGGACGTATGATGTCCAAACGTGTGATGGGAAAAGCATCTTTCTGCAATGTACAGGATTTGCAGGGAAATATTCAGTCTTACGTTGCAAGAGACAGCATCGGAGAAGAAGCTTACAAAGAGTTTAAGAAGATGGATGTCGGCGATGTGATCGGAATCACAGGAGAAGTGTTTGAGACAAAGACAGGAGAAAAATCCATCCACGCTTCTTCCGTGACATTGCTCTCCAAGAGTCTTCAGATTCTGCCGGAGAAGTTCCACGGACTGACAAATACAGATATCCGCTACCGTCAGAGATACGTGGATCTGATCATGAATCCGGATGTAAAACAGACATTTATCAACCGCTCTAAGATTTTAAGCGCGATCAGAAGATATCTGGACGGACAGGGATTCCTGGAAGTAGAGACACCGATGCTCGTATCCAATGCCGGAGGTGCTGCTGCAAGACCGTTCGAAACACACTTCAACGCACTGGATGAAGATTTCAAACTCCGCATCTCTCTTGAGCTGTACTTGAAGAGACTGATTGTCGGAGGAATGGAGCGCGTATACGAGATCGGACGTGTATTCCGTAACGAAGGTCTTGACACAAGACACAATCCGGAATTTACATTGATGGAGTTGTACCAGGCGTATACAGACTATAACGGAATGATGGATCTGACAGAGAATCTGTACCGTCATGTTGCACAGGAAGTACTTGGAACAACTGTGATCGAATACAACGGTGTGCAGATGGATTTAGGAAAGCCGTTTGAGAGAATCACAATGGTAGATGCAGTGAAAAAATATGCAGGTGTGGACTGGAACGAAGTGGAGACACTGGAACAGGCAAGAGCACTTGCAAAAGAGCATCATGTAGAGTTTGAAGAGCGTCACAAAAAAGGAGATATCCTTGCACTCTTCTTCGAAGAATTTGCAGAGGAGCACCTGATCCAGCCTACATTTGTAATGGATCATCCGATCGAGATTTCTCCGCTGACAAAGAAAAAACCGGAGAATCCGGAATATACAGAGCGTTTCGAGTTCTTTATGAACGGATGGGAGATGGCGAACGCATACTCTGAGCTGAACGATCCGATCGATCAGAGAGAACGTTTCAAAGCACAGGAAGAGCTGCTTGCACAGGGAGACGATGAAGCGAATACAACAGACGAAGACTTCCTGAACGCGCTGGAGATCGGTATGCCTCCTACAGGCGGTATCGGATTCGGAATCGACAGAATGTGTATGCTGTTGACAAACAGTGCAGCGATCAGAGATGTGCTGCTGTTCCCGACGATGAAGTCCTTAGACAAATAAAGCCAGTAAAATCAAGGGCTTGTGGACATGAACATTTGTTTTGACATCAATTTGACATCAATTTTATCTATTTTGGTGGATTTATATGGACCAAAATGGTTGTTTTTCAAAAGTTAGATTAATATTTGGAAAAGATATTTTATCCATATTTAAGAACCGTTTCTAGAGTTTGGAAGCGGTTCTTTTTTGTTTGTTATGGTTCAAAAATAAATTTAGGAGGAAGTCAAAATGAATAAATTTACAGCGTTAGGAGCAAATGAAATTACGAAAAACATAACTTTTCAAGGAGAGATGCATCAGAAGTTCTTTCTGCTTTATCTTCCGGAATGCAGAAGTGAGGATGTGTATCATCAGGCATTGATCTATTGTCTTGGAATTAGCAGGGATACACGAGAACATGTGGAAGAAATTTACGATTTTGAAACAGGATGCGTCAAAACAGAATGTATGAGTGCCGGATGGCAGACCAGTGGGAGTCTGAAAATCATTCGGATGGCATTTAATCTTTACTGCAATGATACACCGACAGTATATGAAAAGGAAGACGTAGAAAGTCAATTAAAAGAGTGTGGGCATTATACAGTAGAAGATTTGTTCTGTTGTGAGTATGCGCCATACTTCTGGCAGGCGATTCAACTTCGTTATCCAGAATATTGTGGAATGTGAGGTGGAACATGTTAAAAATCAGATTGCAGGGAACTACAAATGATATTAAGTGGTTCAAAAAAATATTGGAGCGAGATAAAAGGATTACGCTTTTAGAAATATCACAACCATTCCCGAATAAGGGAACGAAAAAATATGTTCGTGTATATGCAGAGATAGAAAAAGGAACGAAATAAGCGGAGGAGACGTTATGTGTAAAGTAATCGCAGTAGCAAGCCAGAAAGGCGGAGTCGGAAAGACAACAACCTGCATCAATCTTGGTGCAGCATTAGCAAAAGCAGGAAACAAAGTGTTGCTTGTGGATAATGATCCACAAGGGCACTTGACCATAGGATTGGGATTTTCCAAAAAACAGAGAGTGACACTGAAAACAGTTCTGGAAAATCAGATAGAGGAACTGGAACATCCATTAAAAGGTGCGATTCTGAATTATGGTGAAAATCTGGATATCATACCGGCCAATAAAACATTGGGAATGATGGGGATTTATCTGTCAACGGTAGAAGAAGGGGAACTGGTACTTGGTCAGGCATTAGAAGAAGTTAAAGGGAAATATACGTATATTTTAATTGACTGTGGTCCGTCACTGGGGGCATTGTCGATCAATGCACTGGTAGCCAGTGATAGTGTCTTAATCCCAGTAGAACTGGATAAGTTTGCAACAGATGGTTTGGAGGAATTATTGAGAACCGTGCGAGTAGTAAAGAAAAAATATAATCCGCAGTTGGAGATAGAAGGAATCCTTTACAATAAAGTAGAAAGCCGGTTGAACAATACCAAAATTTACCAAGAAGCAATCGAGACAGCATACGGGGAGCATGTGTATATTTTTAAATCCTATGTTCCCAAAACAGTACGGATTAAAGAAGCTCCGAATTTTGGCCTCAGTGTTTTGGAGTATGAACCAAAAAGCGAAAGTGTCCGGCAGTACCTGTCCTTGATGGAGGAGGTGGCAAGTCATGAATAAAAGAAAAGCAGTCATCTCTCTTGCCGGGTACGAGGACATTTTTGAGGATTCTATGGAAAACGGAGAAAGGGAAGAAGTTGTCAGACTCCCCATCAGTCAGTTTCATACGTTTCGGAACCATCCTTTTCGTGTGTTGGACGATGAAAAAATGGAGGAAACAGTAAAGAGTGTCAAGCAATATGGCATTCTGATGCGGGAATCGTCCGTCCGCTTAATACGGGAGGATATGAAGTAATTGCAGGTCATCGCAGATGGAGAGCCTGTGAACTGGCAGGATTGAAAGAAATGCCAGTGCTTGTCCGGAACATGACAGATGAAGAAGCTACGGTGATTATGGTTGATACGAACATCCAAAGAGAAGATATTTTGCCAAGTGAGAAAGCCAAGCATATAAGATGAAATATGAAGCCATGAAGCATCAGGGCAGCAAAGGGGAAAAGTTTACGGCGGATTTGGTAGGAGAAGCTGCCGGTGAAAGTGGAAGAACCGTGCAGAGATATATCCGATTAACAGAACTGATTGCAGAACTTTTAGATGCGGTGGATCATAAAGTGATTTCCATGAAAGTTGCGGAAAAACTATCCTATTTATCTGTGGAAGAACAAGGCTGGGTATGGGAGTGTGTGAAAACCGCATCTGTGCAGATTCAGGACAGACAGCAGAATGTTTGAAAACACAGAGTAAACAGGGATTGCTGGATCCGGCCATGGTTCAGGATATCCTGATGAAGAAAACAAGGAGCCGGGGGCAGGTGACGATTCCGGAAAAAAGGATTGCAGATTATTTTCCGGCAACTTACAACAAACAGCAGATTGAGGAAGTGATTTATCTGTTATTGGAACAGTGGAAAAAACGACAGGAAGGTGAAAAGGATGGAGAGCACAATAAAATTTGACTATTTTCGAGGAATGGAGGCGGAACAGTATACATTCTATCGAATTCCAAAGGTCTTGTTTACCGCAGAATGTTTCCGTGAACTTTCCTGTGAAGCAAAAGTCTTGTACGGTCTTTTATTAGACCGTATGGGATTAAGTATTAAGAACCGATGGTTTGATGAAGAGGACAGGGTTTATATCATCTTTACTGTCGAGGAACTTGCAGAATTATTAAACTGTGGAACTCAGAAGGTTGTACGTCTTTTAAAAGAATTGGATGCAAAAAGTGGAATTGGACTGATTGAGAAGAAGCGTCTGGGGTTGGGAAAACCAAATGTAATCTATGTGAAAAACTTTATGATTCAGGAATTGACAAGGGCAGAAAAACAGGATTTAGAGGCGGAAACCCTTGAAAATACACTGAATGGTGAAAATCACAATTCAAGAAATGTGAAAATCACAATTCAAGAAAGTGCAAAATCACAATTCAAGAATGCTGAAAATCACAATTCAGGAAATGTGAAAATCACAATTCAAGAAAGTGCAAAATCACAATTCAAGAATGGTGAAAATCATCATTCCAGAATTGTGAAATCGGACATTCCAGAATATCCAAAATCACAATCTAATAATACTGAGTATAGTGATATTGAACATAATGAGAATCAATCTATCGATCTATCAGAGGGCGATGTGATGGAGCGAAAGAAACATTACCGAAACATGGTACAGGAGCAGATTTATTATAAGAGTTTGATTCAAAATCCACGTTATCAGAAAAATGAAGTGGACGAATTGGTGGAGCTGACTGTAGAAGTATTGATGCTGCCAGATGACAGAATGATTTGGATTGCAGGAGATGAAAAACCTGCGATTCTGGTGAAAGATAGATTCCAGATGTTAAATGATGCTCATTTCGAGTATGTATTGGATAGTATGAAGAGAAATACAGGGAAAGTTCAGAATGTGAAAAATTATTTGTTGACCAGTTTATATAATGCACCGTTGACTATGGAGCATTACTATCGCTTGGCAGTGAACCATGACTTGTATGGAGGCGGACAGGCAGGGTAATAAACGATCAAATTTGTGACACGATGTCGTAAAGTGAGGTGGACGATAGAATGAGTTGGAAAAATAGATTAATGAAAAAAGAAAAAAACAAGAGAAATAAGCAATTTGGAATAAAATGTAAAGAAACTAATCACCTGATTGAACTGTTGGGGATGCTTTGCTTATTTGGCTTAATGAATCTTTGGGAAGTTGTATTTCCAGAAGATACGATATGGAATCGTGCGATAAGCATTTTATTAGGTGGAGGTGGGCTTTATTTTTTTCAAAAGCTTATTCTGGGTTCATCCAAAAATGAATGAAAGGATTGAAGTGTAGAAATTAAAAAATTTGGAGAAAGGAGTTTAGAGGATGGCATATCAGGAAAGCGAGATGGAGTGGGAAGAATTTTGGGAATGGATTCACAATCTGGAAGACGGAAAAGTATTGGAGGTAACATTTGAAGCCGAATCATCATTTGGATTTTGTAAGGATTAAATTAATTACCGAGAAAAGATTATACAGTGAGGAAGAATTGACGTCATCACAGAAAGTAGTTCAATTTATTTCCAAAGAATTAGCAGAATGTGACAGAGAAGTACTTTGTATTTTGAATTGTAATGCAAAATGTCAGGTGATCAACATGAACGTTGTCAGTATGGGATCATTAACAGAAACACTGGTAACAGGACGAGAACTTTTTAAAAGTGCGATTCTTTCTAACGCAAGAGGGGTGATCTTAATCCATAATCATCCGTCAGGAAATTTCACGCCAAGTAAGGAGGATTTCCTGGTTACAACTAAAATGTGTATCGGAGGGGATATTTGGGAATTGATGTGTGGGATCATATTATCATTGCAGGAGGAAGTGGAGAACGTTATTCTATGGCAGAACAGGGAAAAATGCAGGAGTTCAGGAACAGATGGAAAGAGGCGGGGGAGTTTGTGGCAGATCCGCTATTTCAGCCACCAGCGAAGGAACAACGTTTTGGGAAACACTTGTAAAAGATATCGTAGAAATGGTTTTGTAGAAATGCTTGAATCGTTGCTGATGTTTGGCTAAAATAGTTGTAGTATGAGAGAAAATTAGGAGAAGTGCTATGACATATTATGTAACTGGGTATTATCAAGGAAAATCAATTCTAAAACGGGAAGACCATCTCTTTTTTCTGAAATGTGAAGAAGCCGAAGCACCTACAGGGACGATGGTAGAAGTTGATGCAGCAAAACCAGTATCAGAACTTTCAGAGAAGGAACAACTGGAAATTTTTCAGATTTATACGAGGTAAAGCGGAATGGAAACAAAGAAATATATGGAAAAACGGAGTTCGAGCGGACGTAAGGTAACCTAAAGTAATCTGGAATGCATCTTGCAACGGTGCTATACTAAAATTAGAAAAGTATAGAAAAAGGAGCGAAGAGGAATGAAAGAAATGTGGAAAAAATACAAACGACAGATCCAGATTGTCGGGGGAATCTGTTTGATCGCAGTATTGGGAATCGGCGGATATGTAGCAGCGAATCAGGATACAGCTGTGCAGACACAGACAGAGATGAAAAAGGAGACGAAGTCTCTGATCAGAAGATCGCAAAAAATGATACAAAGGATGCAGCCCTTGAAAAGAAAACAGATACGAAAAAGGAGGCTGTAAAAAAAGAAGACACAAAGTCTGATAAAGCAGTGGAACAAAAGGAGACGATAGCGAAAAAGTCGGAAAGTGCTGACAATAAGTCACAGAAAAAACAAATAAAAAAGAAGAGGCAAAAACGGAGAAAGAGTCGGAGAAAACGGATTCCAAACCATCGGATCAACCAGAGTCGAAACCGGAGCAGAAGCCGAGCAAGCCAGAATCGAAACCAGAGCAGAAGCCGAGCCAACCAGAATCGAAACCAGAAAAATGTTGTGGTCAAGCATTTTTGTAACACTTATGGCTAATAAAATCGGTGGATTGCAGTTTGGAATCTATCGGAACTGTCAGATTTCATCAAGGGTGTTTCACACCGCTGTCGCAGCTTTGCCCTTG
>ENA-OQJX01000423-OQJX01000423.1-human-gut-metagenome-genome-assembly--contig:-NODE-423-length-23225-cov-5.337518_pt1 | contig 23225 bp, 24 predicted proteins | sample MGYA00242615_ERZ504782 | MGnify/ENA primary metagenome ERZ504782 (study PRJEB26092, sample SAMD00036354) | human gut metagenome | host: Homo sapiens | study: EMG produced TPA metagenomics assembly of... | reverse complement strand
TCAAGGCTTTCTTTTGCTTGGTTACTCTCTACTTATAATATCTCTTAAAACGAGTGACTTTGCAAAGGAACTAATTTTATTTTTATACAAAAACAATTTTTTTTAGACTTTTACTTTATATGTTTGGCCAGCATAAAAAAGAAAGGGGGAATTTTGACACACCCCCTTTTTATTTTGGCAAAGCTCGGTTACTTAGAAATTGTATCCAACGCGGACAGCTAATGCTGCGGCATCCAAATCCTTTATTATGTTATATTTAGCTTCCAACCCGACAGATATCCGATCCGTCGCATACACTTCACCGCCCAAGCCAATATTAGCACCGAAACGAGTTTCATTAGCACTTAAATTACCTACGCTGGCTTTCCAAAACGAAAGGCTCAACCCGGCCAACGGGTAAAAGCCGAACATCTCACTCAATTTAAACACATAATGAGCATTCATATCGATCGCCCATGCATTCAGACCATCATTCTTTACAAAATGAGTAATAGACGGGGTCAAACGAAACGCATCCGTTACACAATAACGATAATCGATGCCGATAGTAGCATTGCCGATATCATTAAAATTATAACCTAAGTTGAAACCAAACGAGGATTGACCTTGCTGCGTCTGTGCATACGCACCTATACTGAACAGCGTCAGCATCAACATAACAATTAATTTTTTCATACTTTTCTTATTTAGTACAACAATATCTATCGCCAAATATAGTATTTTTTCATTGAAAGGCCTATTATTTTACTTTTAATTTATCACCTACGCTCTTTACAATGCTACGATAATAGTCTTCGTCATAGCCAGGGAAATCCGGATATTCAGACAATCCGTAACCATTCTGTTTGAATTGTCCATTTTCTTCCTTCTTCACGTTACCGTCCATATATTTGACTAACAGGTATTCTCCTAATTTCTTCCAACGGGCCGTTGCCTGGTCGGCAGTCGTAGAACTGAACCAGGTCAGGAACTTGACCGCTTCCGCCGGATTCTTGGCATACAGTTCTGATGCTGCCTTATCGATAGCCGGGATTGTCTGTTGATATCCGTTCTCCAACTCCTGTTGAACTGAGCGGATATCTTGAATCATATAGTTATATTTGCCATACGCCATATTAGCCACCCAGTTATGAATCCAAAAAGCGGATGTCCAGGAAAAATTCATCATATCACCGTTTCCGACACGATAACATTCGGGAGAAGCTGTCACCGAACAATAGATCGGCGTAAAGACAGCCATATCCGCATCATCCACACCGAACCAAAGGATACCACCGACAGCATCCGGCAGCCAGTTACGCATCTGAGGAACAATCACAAAACCGGTCTGCTGCGTAGCAATCGCACGCTCGTTCGTATATTCCTGGCCGTCCACTTCAAAAGTCATCGGACGCCAACGATACGGAACCTTGTAAGGACCGGCACCAGCATCCTTCGTCATATCTAAATCCGTGCCTTCGAAATGGTCGCGCATACCGTTCTGAACATCCTGAACAGACAACAAACGATTAGGTTTGACATACAAAGGCATCGGCTTCTTCGTCACATCACCCTTGATCAATCTGTATATTGATCCATCGATTTATCATATTTGCGAAAGAAAGACCACACACGGCTTCACAACCACGCAGAGCACTGAAATCATACGGACAATAGGCTTTCTGGAAACTAAAATCCTTATCTTTGCCGCTGAAATATCCCTTTTCACGAGCAAAAGAGACAACATCCGGTGAATAGATGCAGTTCTCCTTATCATCAAACGGGATCTGCTGGATACGAGATTGGTTGGCATGAGCCGAAATACAATCGTCCGGAATGCGAATAGCAACCCAGACAGCTCCTTTATTACCCGGACCTTTACCGATCATTTCCATCACCCAAGCTTCGTTCTTATCGGCAATAGAAAACGTTTCCCCACTGCTATAGTAGCCATAATCCTTCACCAGGTCAGTCATAATCCGGATAGCCTCCCGCGCCGTCTTGGAACGTTGCAAAGTGACATAAATCAGACTGCCGTAATCCATGATACCGGTCGTGTCGACCAGTTCGGAACGGCCCCCGAAAGTGCTTTCCGTAATCGCAACCTGATGTTCATTCATATTGCCGACCACAGAATAGGTCTGCTCAACCTGCGGGATCTGTCCTAACGGTTTATGGGTGTCCCACTCGATGATATCCAGCATCGCCCCTTTCAGCCAAGTCGCAGCCGGCCAGCGATACAGTTCACCATATAACGTATGCGAATCTGCCGCATAGCTGATCATAACGGAGCCGTCAACCGAAGCTTTCTTTCCTACCAGCAGTCCTGTGCATGCAAAGGCTTCCACTGCGGAAAGCGTAATGGCACAGGCTGCCATCAAAATCCATGTTCTTCTCATATAAATAAAATTTATGCAAATAATAACATATATACACCGGCACCGCAGCAATAGCCGATCAATGCCAGAATTGAAAATCTTTTAGTATAATACATAAAATCGATCTTTTCCAATCCCATTACCGTTACACCGGTTGCAGAACCGATAATCAGAATACTACCGCCAGTAACGGCACAGTAGGCAAGGAATGTCCAAAAACTCCATCCGATACGAAGAACTGGGCATAAGGAGCCAGATTGGCCGCATCCGGCACAATCGGATACATACCCATCGTTGCCGCAACCAAAGCCACGTTGTCCACACAGGAAGACAAAACACCGATCACGAAACTGATCAGATAAGGTTCATGCACATGCTTATCCAGAAAAGCAGACATCAAACCCAGCTGGCCGGAAGTTTCCAACGCCCCTACCGCCATCAGGATACCCAAAAAGAAAAATATCGTCGCCAGGTCGATATTCGGAAGTAATTGGGAAATACGCAACTTATTGGATTCGTGCATATGCAGTTTGCTATACATGATATCTGTATAGAACCACAGGATCACCAAACCCAGCAAAACACCTAAGAAGGGCGGAAGATTCGTCAACATCTGAAAGACCGGAACCAATGCCAGCGAAAGGACACCGATCACAAAGATCACCCGGCGCGAATGATTCGGAATTTCCGGTGTATATTCGTCTGCCATTTCTTCCTCGCTCATCACACGCAAAGTTGCATCTTTCTTGAAGAGCCAGAAATTGGCAATCGTCAGCGGTACAAGCAAGTTTACCAATGCCGGAAGGAACACATGCGAAATCTGGTGCATAGCTGTGACATTCTTGCCCACCCAAAGCAAAATAGTCGTCACGTCGCCAATCGGAGACCAGGAACCACCCGCATTAGCCGCAATAATCACCATACAGGCATACTTCAAACGATCTGTCCGATCCGGAACCAATTTCCGCAACACGGCCATAATGACAATAGCAGCAGCTAAGTTATCCAATAAAGCGGAAAAGAAAAAAGCGGCAAAACTTATATACCACAATAATTTTCTTTTATTGGCGGTACGGATATATCCGGTAACAGCCGGAAACCACCATGCTTATCCACGATATCGACAATCAGCATGGAACACATGACAAAGAAAAGCGTTTCAGCTACATTCCCTAAATGATAAACAATCGAACGGTTTGTAATAAATGTAATAAACTGATCTTTCAGAGGGGCATTTGCCATTTCCGGATTTTGGATCAAGAACTCCTGAAACAAAGGACTGGAGCGTTCGACAAAAATGTCATAGGCGTCAAACATCAATATCATCCATAGTGATATTGCCATAAACAGAGCTATCGCAGCTTTATTTATCTTTATCTTATCTTCCAACGCAATTGCAAGAATCCCTAAGACAAAGATGACAGGCATTAAAATAAACATAACACAATATATTTAAATTTGTTATCAAATAACAAAAGATTAGGTTTTTTTACCCTAAACTCTTGCATGTTTAAAAAAAACACTATACATTTGGGCTTTCATAGTTAAGGTTTTGGTTAAATAGAAAGGAGTGATCTGAGAAGACCGCTCCTTTCGCTTTTATATAGAATACAGATATTCAATTTCTTCTGCCCAAATAGACTCGTCCGGCGTTTCCAGAATTAAAGGAATGTTATCAAACCGGGGATCATCCATCAACATCTTAAATGTAGTCAATCCCATCACTCCTTTCCCAATACTGTCATGTCGATCCACACGGGTAGCCAGATCTTTTTTGGAATCGTTTATATGCATGCCACGCAAATAAGAAAAACCGATTACTTCGTCAAAATGACGGAATGTCTCCGTAAAACCTTCAACAGTCTTGATATCATAGCCTGCTGCCAGTGTATGGGCAGTATCTATACAAACTCCGACACGGGATTTATCTTCTACTTTATCGATAATATAAGCAAGTTGCTCGAAGGTATATCCCAGATTGGTCCCCTGTCCGGCAGTATTTTCCAGTACGGCACATACACCCGAAGTCTGGTTCAACGCCCAATTGACCGAATCGGCTATGCGCGTCAGACAGTCCTCCACATCCATCTGATTCAGATGGCTTCCAGGATGGAAATTCAAACGGTCCAGTCCCAATTGCTCACAACGTTGCATCTCATCCAAGAAAGCATCCCGCGATTTCTGTAAACCTTCTGCTTCCGGATGTCCCAGATTGATCAGATAACTATCGTGCGGAAGAATATGCTCTGCCGCATAACCAAATTCCTCACAACGTTCTTTGAAAAGGGAAATATTCTTTTTTGTCAGCGGAGAAGATTTCCATTGACGCTGATTACGGGTAAACAAGGCAAACGCCTTCGCCCCAATCGCATTCGCATTCACCGGAGCATTCTCAACTCCACCTGATGCCGACACATGTGCTCCAATATACTTCATTTGTTATTTATGTTTTATTGTTTATTCACCTTCTGCTTTACATCCCGCAAAATGAAATTTTTCCGTAGCCTGTTCCTGTGTAACTATAAAATAGACCAAGTCAGCACGCGTACATAACTCATCTTGTGAATTATAGATTTCCGTTTCGATAAAGATTGCATTTCGTTTACGGTCTTTGATACGTCCCCGAATTGTCAACCTGGGTTCACGGGTAGAAAGACTTTTCAGAAAGCGGGCATCCAGGCGTGAAGTCATTCCCGAAGTCTGTAACTTCCTAAGCACCACCCAACCGGCCAATTCGTCCATCAATGTTGTTAGGATTCCGCCATGCAACGTATTTAACCAACCCTGATAATGAGCTTCCGGCTCCCAATAAGCCACAATATCATCACCATCCTCATAAAACTCCATATGAAGTCCCATCGGGTTACTCGGAGCACAGCCAAAACACATATACCCATCCAATCCCTCCCAGGGATTAATAATCTTTTTCATATTTGATAATTATTTGCCACAGCCCTATTAATCTACAAAGGTAACAAAAAAAGCAGAAATAAGGTTTATTAAAATAGAGCCGCAACAAAGCAGTAGATAAAATAGCCACAAACCGACACTTTCACCACCACACTGAACAGAAAACCAACAAAAGCCCCTACCCCGGCTTTAAAGGCTTCAACAGACTTCTTTCCCCCAAGCAACTCGCCGATTACAGCTCCTGCAAACGGACCGATCAGCACGCCCCAGGGAGGAAAAACGAAAAGACCGGCAATCGTTCCGATCACACATCCCCAATTCCCCCATTTACCGCCTCCACTATATTTTGTACCCAACATAGGCGTCACATAATCCAGCACCTGGACAATAATGACCAGCAAAGCCCATAAAATCAAATGTGTAGTACTGAAATGGATTTTGTCCGTAAAGTGTAAAAGCAACAAGCCTGCATAAGAAACAGGCGGACCGGGCAATACAGGCAAGAAACAACCTGCCAGCCCGGTCAGCAAACAAAGTATCCCCAGAATAATAAGAAGGATATCCATATAGTTATATTTTAGCTGTATGAGTATTCGTATGCAATAATACGAAAAAACATGAAAACAGTAAAATATAAATCCAAAGAAATGGGAAATAAAAAAGAACTAAACCGAATCCAATCTTTAATGATTACAAACTTTAGTCACATCAACCGTAAAACCGTCGTTCAAAGGCATAAATTTACCTTTTTGTTTAAGAAACTCGATCAACGCATCCACATTCATATTCTCAGCTGAACAAGCATAAAAAAGCTGATCTTTTCCAAACTTCTCTACGATAGCTTCTTTCAAAGAGGCTTCCGTATAACTGTTTCCTTCCATCATATGAAGGACTTCATGAGCATGTAACTGTTCCATAAGATAATTAAAATGATTTTGGACAAAAATACACGATATATACATCTTGAATTGTAACATATGTGACAAGACAATGAGAATTACATCTTTTTTATCCTTTTATCATGGTAAGTAACATCTTGAACCGTTCAACGGCAAACACGGCATGAGGTGCATTAACAGGAAAAACAATGCTTTCCCCTTTTCCAACGGTATACTTATTTCCGTTTACAGTAATTTCTGCCGTTCCCTCCAAAATCTGAACCAACGCATCAAACGGGGCTGTATGTTCACTTAACCCCTCTCCCTTGTCAAAAGAGAATAAAGTGATATTACCGGCAGCACTTTTAATCAATTGCCTACTAATGACTCCTCCCTCCGAATAATCGATCAGGGACTTCAAATCCAACACAATTCCTTTTTCAAAAGACTTTTCCATATTAAAAACATTTATATATACATATAATTGTTGTGGAGGAGTATTTGTTCAAGAAACGCCCGTGTACTTGATCCTCTTCAAATACACGGGCAATCATTTTTCAGAGTAAATCGGAAGCTAATTCGGACAATTGGCTACGTTCTCCCTTGATCAGATTGATGTGGGCAAACAATTCTTGCCCTTTCATTTTATCAACCATATAAGCAAGACCATTGCTCTGTGCATCCAGATAAGGAGAGTCGATCTGCTGGATATCCCCTGTAAATACCATTTTCGTTCCTTCGCCCGCACGGGTGATAATCGTTTTAATCTCATGCGGAGTCAGATTCTGCGCCTCATCGATAATACAAAACGTTTCCGAAAGACTTCGACCGCGGATGAAGGCTAATGCTTCAATCACAAGTTGTCCGTTCTTTTGCAAATCATCTATCTTACGGGCATCCGATCCACCGGGTGCAAACTGCCCCTTAATCACATTCAAATTATCAAACAAGGGCTGCATATAAGGAGCCACCTTCTGCTTCTCATCGCCAGGCAAGAATCCTAAATCCTTATTTGCTAAAGCAACGATAGGACGTGCCAGCAGAATCTGTTTATAAACATTCGCCTGTTTCAATGCAGATGCCAAAGCCAACAAGGTTTTACCGGTTCCGGCCTTTCCCGTCAGCCCGATAAGTTTTACATCCGGATCATTCAGCACTTCAAAAGCAAAACTCTGTTCCGCATTACGGGGCTGAATACCATAGTTACTGCCTTTTTCCACTTTCTTGAATTTATTGGTGAACGGATTATAACGGGCCAGGACAGAATTACGTACACTCTTTAAAATAAAACATTCGTTCGGCTCCAGTTTCGACTTTATATCGAACAGATTGGCATCGATGCCGTCAGGCGAAGCATACATCTTATCGATCAGATCCGGATCTATATTTTCATAAGTATCTTGCGCACGTTCGAAAATATCCACATTAATAACCTTATCGGTTATATAATCTTCCACTTCGATCCCCAATGAACGCGCTTTCATACGCAGGTTCACATCCTTCGTCACCAGAATGGTTTTCACCTTCCGGTCTTTTTCCGCCTCTGCAACCGACAACGTACAGGACAAAATACGATGGTCCGCGGTCTTTTCCGGGAACGACTGATAAATCTTTTCCTGATATTTGTCACCGGTTACCACGTGCAAAGTACCTTTACCCGGTCCAAGCGAGGCCCCTTTTAAAAAGAGATCATTACTGGTTAACGTGTCCAACTCGCGCACAAACTCGCGAGCGTTGTAGTTAATCTGGTCGCTCCCCTTTTTAAACTTATCCAACTCTTCCAACACGACGATCGGAAGATAAATATCATTCTCCTGAAAGTTCTCAATACACTTGTAATCGTGCAATATGACATTCGTGTCAAGCACAAAATTTTTCTTTGCTCCCATGATCTTTCGATTTAATGATTATGCCTCTAAGATAGAAATATTTCCGAGACATTATCCTCCGATAACCAAGAATATATCAAATAAACCAATTAATTCAACTTTTTTACAAAAGCAGGAGATTACGCTATATTTTATTTATGTATTTTTGTAGATAGAATGTCAAAATTAAATCCATGAAAAAGTACAAACTCATCACATGCATGTTGCTGTTTGCCGGATACTTGTCGGCACAGAACAATTTATCAGCATTACTTCCGATGCCGAACCAAGTCAAACAAATCGATAGTAAGAAAGATTTTATCATAAGTGATAAAACAACCATACAAACGAATCTGCCGGAGGAAGCCTTTTGCATTGCAGAACTAAAAAACATCCTACAGGAAAGAACAGGGGAAACACCAACCCTATCCTCTTACGGCTCAAGCAATTCCTCCATTCACCTCATGGTGGATCCATCAATCAAAGGGGATGAGCATTACCTATTATCCGTATCCGAGGAAACCGTTACCATAAAAGGAGCAACACAAGGTGCCATCCTATACGGACTTATGACTTTAGATCAGATCCTGTTAGGAGATGTATGCCGGACTTTATCGGGAAAGATCGCGCCAGTCGAAATCGACGATCAACCCCGTTTCGGCTACCGTTCATTGATGTTAGACCCGGCACGTCATTTCCTGCCGTCCGAAGATGTGAAGTTCTATATCGATCAGATGGTACGATATAAATATAATGTATTGCAACTACACCTGACAGACGACCAAGGCTGGCGTATCGAAATAAAGAAACATCCCCGGCTGACCGAAAAAGGAGAATTTTATACACAAGAAGAATTAAAGGATTTAGTACATTATGCGGCCGAACGGAATGTTCAGATCATCCCGGAACTGGATATTCCCGGGCATACGGTAGCCGTACTGGATGCTTATCCCGAATTAGGTTGCAGCCATACCGACACCATACCCAAGATTGTCGGCGAAACCGTCAATCTTATGCTTTGTGCCAATAACGACAAAGTCTATTCCTTATATAAGGATATCTTGACAGAAGTAGCCTCCATCTTCCCCGCTCCCTATATCCATTTGGGAGGAGATGAAGCGATCATCGAGACGAATTGGGGTAAATGTAAACACTGCCAATCACTTATGAAGCAGTTGGGTTATACGAAACCAACCGAGTTGATGAACTACTTCTTCGGCAAAATCCTACCGGTCGTGCGTGAAAATGGTAAAAAACCGATGTTATGGTGCGAACTGGACAATATCCGTATGCCGGCACACGAATACCTGTTCGACTATCCGAAAGACGCAGTCTTGATAACCTGGCGTTATGGCCTGACACCGTTATGCATGGAACTAACTGCACGTCACGGAAATACGCTGATTATGGCACCGGGAGAATACACGTATCTCGATTATCCGCAATATAAGAACGATTTTCCAGAGTTCAACAACTGGGGAATGCCGGTCACTACGCTGGAAACCGCTTACCAGTTCGATCCGGGCTACGGTCTGCCTGCCAGCCAACAAGCTCATATCGCAGGTGTCAACGGAACATTGTGGCAGAAGCGATGCCGGACATCAACCGCGTCACCTATATGACGTACCCCCGCGGCCTGGCACTTGCCGAAGCCGGATGGACACAGATGGAACATCGCGATTGGGAATCATTCAAGAAACGCATATACCCGAACCTGTCGGAACTGATGAAACGTGGCGTTTCCGTCCGAGTACCTTTCGAGATCGTCCGTTATCCACAAAAGAGATAAAAGAATAAGGAACAGATTCCTGCTTCCGGAACAAAATTCTTCATTCAAGCGGATAATTTCTGAAATCGACTCAACAAACAGATGTTATCTTTGAAAACTTAATGAATATTCCTTACTTTTACAACCGGATTTTAAGAAACCGGTACTAACGAATACATTAAAATTAAACACATAACAAATTTATGAAAAAGATTTTCAGCTTATTGTTAGCGGCCTCCGCGTTTGCGTGCACGCAGGAGAAAGTGGTCGAGATAACCATCAGCAATCCGTCTGCCACAGACCGCACGAACGAAATCACCGAAATCACATCTGACGCCGTTGCCAAACTGAAGGGTGAGACATTCGTCATTTCAGACAATACGGGCTCACAAGTTCCCTATCAGGTAACGTATGACAACAAGATCATCTTCCCGGTTTCCGTCAAAGGTGGCGAAAACGTGACCTATAAGATCACTCCGGGAACACCTGAAGCCTTCAAAACAATTGCTTGTGGTAAACAATATCCCGAACGTGTGGACGATGTTGCCTGGGAAAACGATCGCATCGCCTTCCGCACCTACGGTCCGGCCCTGCAAGCTACCGGCGAGAAAGCTTATGGTTGCGACATTTGGGTAAAATGTGTATCCGAACCGATCGTCGACATGCGTTACAAAACCGAACTGGATCCGGAAACAAGAGCTAAGATCTCAGAACTGCGTAAGACCGATCCAAAAGCAGCACAGCAATTAGCCGAATCAGTTTCCTATCATATCGATCATGGTAACGGATTAGATTATTATAAGGTAGGCCCGACATTAGGAGCCGGCACTTCCGCCCTATTGGCAAACGACTCTATTGTCTATCCGTATTGCTACAAAGACTATCAGATTTTAGACAACGGTCCGCTGCGTTTCACTGTAAAGCTGGTTTACCATCCTCTGACCGTGAAAGGCAATGACAATGTAATCGAAACCCGCGTGATCTCTCTCGACGCTGGTTCCCAGATGAACAAATACACAATCACTTACGACAACCTGACCGAAGCGACTCCGATTGTGACCGGTATCGTTTTGCATGAGCCGAGCGAAGACTACCAGGCCGATGCTGCAAAAGGCTACATTGCCTATGCCGATCCTGCCGATCCTGTAAACGGACAAATTTATGTAGCGGCCGTATTCCCGGAAAAGGTCAACGAAGCTAAAGCCGTCATATTCTCTGACAAAGAAAAGGCTGAACGCGGAGCAGACGGCCATGTTTTAGCTTACAGTACCTATAGCCCTGGTAACAGCTATACATATTATAGTGGTGCCGGTTGGAGCAAATGGGGGTTTGAAAACTCCGGCAAATGGTTCGAATATGTACAGAAATTCGCACAAAATCTGAAAGAGCCGTTGACTGTAACAATAAAATAAATCCGAGTCAAATATCGGATGACACAGAAAAGAGGGTGTGTCGAAACTATCCTGTTCCCGCGCCCCGCGCGGGATCGCATTAAAACCGGCCCTATAAAAATCTGATTGATAAGGTCTGTTCTTTTGCGGCCCCGCATCAAGTGCGGGGACAAGGAGATTTCGACACACCCTCTAATTTGTATCCCGAAAATATCTTGTTTTTTTATCCCCTTATTGTCATATTCATAAAAAAACCATTGGTCCAAATCGAAACTACTACCGCATCTATTTTGATTTTCTACCCTATGTAATTCAATTTGCCCGCAAGGGTAATATTTTTTAACAAACACATATTTTTAATACACATTTAAGTATCAATTAATTAGACCAGAAATCACATTTCAAGGAGGATATTGTTTTTTTCGCAAAATCAGATTTGCATTCTGTTGTCAGGCCGCCCGCCTTTCTACAATAAAAAGGCTATGCTGCAACTGCCCTGCCTCTGCGCCAAGCGTGAGAACAGGACAGTTGCGACATAGCCCCTTTCACCAAATAAAGTCTTATTTCCTATTTCAAGCCACGATTATGCAATAGTGGATCGATACTTGGTTCCTTGCCTCGGAAGTTTTTGTACATGGCCATGCCTTCGTCAATGCCGCCCGGCGACAAAACGTATGTACGGAACTTGGCGGCCACTTCGGAATTGAAGATGTCCCCTGTTTCTTTGAACGCCTCGAAAGCATCGCAATCCAACACTTCCGCCCAGATATAGCTGTAATAGCCGGCCGTATAGCCACCTTCCATCGTATGGCCGAAATAGGTCGAACGATAGCGAGGCGGAATCTGGCGGATTAAACCACGGTCTCCCATCACTTTTGCTTCGAACGATTCGGCATCAAAACCGGCAGGAACTTCCTTCAATACATGATAATCCATATCCAATAGAGAAGCCGCCACATATTCGGTTGTTGCAAAACCTTGCCCATATTTGCCACTCTTCACTATTTTATCGACAATAGTCTGCGGGATCACTTCGCCTGTTTCATGATGCTTGGCATAAACTTTCAAGACTTCCGGTTCAAACACCCAATGCTCCATTACCTGTGAAGGAAGTTCCACGAAATCGCGAGGAACACCAGCCACTCCATTATAATGGACATCGGCAAAAAGTCCGTTTAAAGCATGTCCGAATTCATGGAAAACAGTTTCAGCCTCGTCGGCACTCAACAAAGCAGGCTGTCCATCTGCCGGTTTGCTGAAGTTGAATACAGTCGTCACTACCGGAGCAACACGCTTACCATCCTTATACGTCTGGTCACGATAACCACCGCACCATGCACCACCGCTCTTTCCCGGACGGGTAAAGAAGTCCATATAAAGTATACCTAAGGATGTACCGTCCTTATCCTTACATTCGAAAACCTGGGCATCCGGATCGGGAAGCGGCATGTTCTGCAACGGAGTAAAAGTGATGCCGTACAGTTTGTTCGCCACATAGAAAGCACCTTCCCGGACATTGTTAAGTTCCAAATACGGGCGAACTTCGTTTTCGTCTAAGTCAAACTTCGCTTTCTTAGCCTTTTCGAAATAATAACGCCAATCCCAAGCTTCCGCTTCGAAATTACCGCCTTCTTTCTTTATCTCGCATTGATATCCGCCAATTCTTCCTTCGCTTTTACAAGAGCGGGAGTCCAGATCTTGTTCAACAAATCATATACATTCTTTTCATCCTTCGCCATGTTTTCTTCCAACACGTATGTGGCAAAGTCTTCATAACCCAACAATTTAGCTTTATCCAAACGGGCGGTAACCAACTTCTTGATCACGTCCTTATTGTCATTTGCATTGTTATTATTACCGCGACAAACATAGGCATTATAGATTTTCTCACGCAAGGCACGATTGTCGGCATATTGCAGGAAGGGCATCACACTCGGATTATGCAACGTGAAAATCCACTTTCCATCCATTCCGGCCTCTTTAGCCGTAACAGCAGCTGCAGCAATCAATGTTTCGGGCAAGCCGGACAGGTCTTCTTTCTTATCGACCACGAGCTGGAAAGCATTAGTCTCTTTCAACGAATTCTGCCCGAAAGTCAGTTCTAACATAGAGATCTGTTCGTTCAGTCTACGAAGCTCCTCCTGTTTGCCGGCATCTAAGTTGGCACCACCCCGCACAAATCCTTTATAAGTTTCTTCAAGCAGTTTCTTCTGTTCCTTGTCCAGGTTCAACTTTGCTTGATTCTCATATACAGACTTCACCCGGGCAAAAAGTTTCGGATTCAGGCTGATATCGTCACTATGTTTGGAGAGCAACGGTGAAAGTTCCTGTTCAAGAGCCTGGATCTCGTCGTTCGTGTTGACACTCGCCTGACCGCTGAAAGCATAAGCCACCTTCATGAGCAATTCCCCACTACGGTCCAGTGCTACAATCGTATTCTCAAAAGTTGCTTCATCGGGATTGTTTACGATCGCCTCTACTTCTGCTGTTTGTTCCTCCATTCCTTTCAGGAAAGCAGGTTTGTAATGTTCTACTTTGATTTGTTCAAAAGGAGGAACACCGAACGGTGTCGTGTACTCGGTAAAGAATGGATTCATACCGGAAGTGTCAGCCCCGTCGCTCTTCTTTGATGAGTTACATGCCCCCAAAATAACTGCAAGTCCGGCAGCCATAAGTGTTTTGTTCATATTTGTAATTATTAATTTGTTTAGGATACAAAGGTAACTAAAGACAATCCCATTTCCAATAATTGTCATTATCTTTGATCTAATCTAAAATCACAATAAACAAAGATGAATATGAATAGAATTTGTCAACTTTTCGGTATTCAATACCCGATTATACAAGGCGGAATGGTTTGGTGCAGCGGTTGGCGGCTCGCTCGGCAGTCAGTAATGCAGGCGGTCTCGGCTGATCGGCGCCGGTTCCATGCACCCTGAAGTTTTACGCGAACATATCCGGAAATGCCAGGTAGCCACCGACAAACCTTTTGGTGTGAACGTCCCTTTAATGTATCCGGAAATCGATGCTCTGATGAATCTATTGGTGGAAGAAGGTGTGAAGATTGTTTTCACCTCAGCCGGCAATCCTAAAACTTGGACGGGTTTCCTAAAAGGACACGGGATAAAAGTCGCCCACGTCGTCAGTAGCTCCAAATTTGCCGTCAAATGTGAACAAGCCGGTGTCGACGCCATCGTTGCCGAAGGTTTTGAAGCCGGCGGGCATAACGGGCGAGAAGAGACAACGACTCTTTGCCTGATACCTGCCGTACGCCGTGCCACAACTCTCCCATTGATGGCTGCCGGCGGTATCGGGACCGGTAGCGCTATGCTGGCAACTTTCGCTCTCGGGGCCGAAGGGGTTCAGATCGGTACTCGCTTCGCCCTGACAGAAGAAAGTTCCGCACATGAAAACTTCAAACAATTATGTCTCAACCTGAACGAAGGCGACACGAAGCTCTTGTTGAAGAAACTTTCCCCCACCCGTTTGGTGAAAGGCGAATTCACTACGGCTGTCGAAGAAGCTGAAGCCCGTGGGGCTTCCGTCGAGGAAATGAAAGAACTGTTAGGAAAAGGCCGTGCCAAAAAAGGTATTTTCGAAGGAAATCTTCAGGAAGGCGAGCTGGAAATCGGACAAGTCGCATCCTTATTTCGTGAAACGCAGACCGTGACCGAAGTCATGAAAGAAATCATCGAAGACTTCCGCAAAGGAACAGAAAAGATACAACAGGCGTTATAGGTGGTCAGGACACAAAAGTTTTTTTAGTTTTATGAATTAAGGGTGTGCCAAATATCGGTATTCATGGGACGCAGACAACGCAGACGAGCGCAGATTAACGCAGATATTATTAATTATCAAAAAAATAAATCTGCGTTTGTCTGTGTATTCTGCGTTATCTGCGTCCAGAAATATCAAATTGACACACTCTCATATTCATTTAGTTCATTCGGTAACTATCTATTCAAGTACCAATACCTCGTTGTCTTTATAGCTTTCATAGCTGGAGACAATTACCTTTTCACCCGCTTCAAGGCCATCGATGACTTCGTAATATTGCGGGTTCTGGCGACCGATCTTGATCTTGCGGCGATATGCTTTCTTGCCGTCCTTGTCAAGAACAAATATCCAACTGCCACCTGTGCTCTGGAAGAAGGTTCCGCGCGGGATGATGATGCTTTCTGTCGGCTGTCCGAGTTCCAGGTTAATGTAATAGGTCTGTCCACTGCGGATATTATCCGGACGTTCGCCGGTGAAGACGAAATCCGTACGGAACTTACCGTCTCGCACTTCCGGATAGACTTTGCGTACGTTCAATTCAAAGTCCGATCCCTGACGTTCGAATGTTGCGGACAATCCCTTTTTCACGCGGTCGATATAATGTTCGTCGATCAGAGCCTCGATCTTATAATCCGACAAGTCGTTGATCTGCCCGATTTTCTGTCCGGCCGAAACGTTCTGGCTAATACGACATCCAACAGTCCCAATTCACCGTCGATCTGCGAGCGGACATTCAAATGTTCCTTACGTTCATGAACCAAAGCAATATTTTTACGCATATTGGACAAACTGGTTTCCATTTCGTCCATCTGGATCGTACGGGAGATCGAATCCTGACGCAAGCGTTCTACAACCAAGTCATATTTTTTACTTGCCAACTCAAAATCCTCTTTTGCTTTCAAAAATTCTTCCTTTGCAATCAAGTTTTCCTCATACAACTTTTTCTGCTGGTTATAGGCACGGCGGTAGCGCGTCATGTCGACATCCAGCTGTGCTTTTTCCAACTGATTGTTCAATTTGTCCTGCTCCATCGTCACCTGTGTATTACGAAGAAAATTTTGCTTTTCCGCCAACTGTGCCTCGGCATCCAAGATCTGCAGGTCGAGATTTGAATTGGAAAGACGGATGATCACATCCCCTTTCTTCACCTGTGCCCCTTCTTCCACTACTTTTTCCTGCACGATACCGCCTTCTTCCGGGCTGAGCTGCACAACCGTAATAGGCTGTACCTGGCCGTTCACACGGACGAAATCGTTAAACTGCTCTTTCGTTACATTCCCAATATTGACACCGCGGGCATCCACTTTCAATGTCGAAGCATGGTCACCGAAAACGATCCATCCCACCAAAACCAAGAAAAAAGCGCCACCTGCTACATAAGGAATATGCTTCTTTTGAAGACCTTTCTTTTTTTCTAACTGTATATCCATGATTGTATGTTTTTTATTTCTTCAACTTTAATTTTCAACTATCAATTTTCAACTATCAACGGTTGCCCTTTATAATAATCGACCTGTCGGCATTTCATTGTGTACAGCAAACGCCTCTGTAAAAGATCAGCCTTTGAGTTCAACAAAGTCGTCGCATTTGTCTGCACATCGAGCGGACTCATCAGTCCTTCCTCAAATTTGCGTAAAGTTACCTGATAAGCCAAAGCATCGGCCTTTACTTTCTTCTCCATCTGAATCGTTTCTTTAGCATAGCCCTCCCGATCAAGAACAGCTTGCTCGACATCTTTCTGCAACTGACGAAGAGTTTCGGTCTGCTTTTCGTATGCGATCCGGACATTGTTACGAGCACGGCGCATATTGGTAATCCGAGACAGACCGTCAAACAAAGGAAAACTAAAACTAAAATAAATATATTCTCCACGATTATTTTTAAACTGGTTTTTAAAAGCAACGGGAGCGTTTTCCGCTTTCAGGTTTTCAAAATAGCTGGTAGTGATACCGGCTTCGACGGAAAGAGACGGAAGCAACTTTCCTTTTGTTATCAAGTAATTCATTTTACTGGCTTTCAATTGAAAATCAGCCTGCAAAGCAGTCGGATTGTTTGCCATAGCATAATCCTGAATGGCACTGACAGATTCCTCAGCCAATATATCCCGTACGGGAGGCACAACGGTATCGACATCAAGAGCCAAATCCGACGGATAGTTCATCGCGTTTTTCAGGGTCATCATCGCCGTATTATAAAGGTTCTGCTGATGCGTCAGATTGTAATCGTCACCGGCTACCTGCGATTCGATCTGGGCAACGTCTGCCTTTCCTTTCAACCCCAATTCTTCCTGGCGACGCGTTTTGTATAAAAGACGCTGGCTGTCTTCCAATTTTTCGGAACACATCTTTACCAGTCCTTGATAGTAGACAACCGTAATAAACGCATCCATAATATTGATTGCCAAATCATCTTTCTGCTTCTGCAAATCATTTCTCCCCATGTGGCGGTTCACATTTGCCAGCCGCCATTGGTTAATCAATTGCCCACCTCTGAAAAGCGGCAAAGAAGCGTATGCACCATACCCGTTGTTAAAAGTGGAAGTGTTTACGTAAGTATTCGTTTCCGGGTCTACAGAACGTCCGAACCGATACTGCGCATCCACTTGCGTACTGATTGAAGGCAAAAAGGAAGCGATGGCAGACTGCTGCTCGGCCTTGTATGTATTATTGGTATAAAGCTGCTGCTTTACCTTCGGACTGTTCTCCACCGCATAGCGCATGCAATCGTCCAAACTCCATATTTTGTCCTGTGCCATTACCGAGGCTACCAGGGCAAAAGAAAGTGCTGTTGTTAATATGATCTTTTTCATTGCTATATTATTTTCTACCTGATAAAATACAAAGAGCGTGCCAAAATATATAAAACAATAATATACAACGAGTTAGTATAATATCATTTGGCAACAGATGTCAAAAAATTGGACAGTGGTGTAAAATAATTAGACAATGCGAAGACACTATCCGTAAAACATATCCTCTTCCCACCGACCAGGATTATGGTGGATATAACAGGAGATTCGGTCGTAGTCATCATAATTCCGGATGATGTGCTCATAATAATTCCGTTGCCACAAACGATGTCCTTTGGGATAGTGCCAATGCCTATTATAATGTTTGGTAGACAACGATTTGAACGCACAAACAACATCTCCCACCGTAGGGGCAGGCTCTGCTCTGCCCTCTTGTCTATTTCCCGGAGATCTCCTATCCGGGCAGAGCAGAGCCCTGCCCCTACGAGTTCGATAATGGCATGAAAATGATTAGGCATAATCGTGTATTCATGCAAAACCACAGGAAAACGTTGTTCTATGCTTAACCATTCTTGTTGAACAAGTTCTCCGATATCATTTATTTCCATGATACCTTCCATAATATTTCCAAGTAGCTGTTTTCTGTCTTGTACACATACCGTCACGAAATATAATCCTTTGCAAGAATAATCATACCCTTTTAGCCGAATAGAGTGTCTATCATATTTTTTCATAGTCTATCTGTTTTAATTAACGATAAACAAAGATACAACTCTCATCAGAATCACAAAATTTCTTTTAAATTATCAGTTACTCCAACAGAACAAATTATCTTTGCAACAGACATACAAGAAAAACAAATGACAAAACAAGGCACCATACTGGTAGTAGACGATAACAAAGGGATTCTCACCGCAGTACAGATGCTATTAGGCACTTGCTTCGAGAAGGTGATTACGATCTCTACTCCCAACAAGATAAAAGCCACACTGCACGATGAAAATATAGATGTGGTCCTATTAGATATGAATTTCAGTGCCGGCATCAATACCGGCAACGAGGGGTTATTCTGGCTTTCGGAAATAAAAAAGGAAGATGCCTCAATACAGGTCGTTCTTTTTACGGCCTATGCAGACATCGACCTTGCCGTACGGGGAATCAAGGAAGGAGCGACAGATTTCGTGGTCAAGCCCTGGGATAACGCCAAGCTGCTGGAAACACTGAAAACGGCCTATACGATCCGGACGGCAAACCGTAAAGGCATTTCGATCGCCACAGGCAAGCTCGTCGTTTCCAAGGAAAGCGGAATGTTCTGGGGGGAAAGTAACGCCATGCAGCAACTTCGTTCCCTGATCGAAAAAGTAGCCCGGACGGATGCCAACATCTTGGTGACCGGAGAGAACGGGACAGGTAAGGAAATGCTTGCCCGCGAGATCCATATGCTTTCCAACCGAAAAAAAGAGACTTTGGTTCCGGTCGATATGGGAGCTATTACGGAAACTCTTTTCGAAAGCGAATTGTTCGGACATGTCAAAGGGGCATTTACCGATGCTCGGGCAGACCGTCCGGGGAAATTCGAGGTGGCCGACAACGGCACGCTGTTCCTTGACGAGATAGGGAACCTCTCCTATCATCTGCAAGCGAAGTTACTGACTGCCTTGCAACGCCGCAGCATTGTCCGCGTGGGAAGCAATACGCCTATCCCGGTCAACATCCGCCTGATTTGCGCCACCAACCGCGATTTACAAGAAATGGTGCAGAAAGGGGATTTCCGCGAGGATTTACTCTATCGCATCAATACGATCCATGTGGAGATACCGCCGCTCAGGGAACGGCCGGAAGACATCGTGCCTCTTACCGAAATATTCCTTTCCAAATATGCCAAGATATATGGGAAAGCTGCCATGCGTCTCAGCCCGGATGCCAAAGAGAAACTAAAAGCGCAACCTTGGTTCGGAAATATCCGGGAGCTCGAACACACGATCGAAAAAGCCGTTATTATTGCCGAAGGAAGTGTGTTGGACGGCAACGATTTCGATTTTCCACGGGCAAAAAAGGAGCCGGTGGCAAAAGAGGCGACAACTCTGGAAGAGATGGAATATAATATGATTAAAAACGCAATGGACAAGTACAGCGGAAATTTGTCGCTCGTCGCAAGCCAATTGGGTATTTCCCGCCAGACTTTATACAATAAGATCAAACGATACGAACTATAATGCTGTTGAAAGGACTTTACCATAATTTCCATCTCCGTATTGCCGTTTTCGTACTCCTGACGATAGCCGGTACCTATTTAGCTCTCCGCCAAGAATGGGTGTGGTTTGTACCGGTACTGTCCGTATGGGCTTTCCTCCTCCGGCTAATCCTGTTGTCCGACAAGCGAAACGCTCAAAAGGTGGCTTTCATGTTCGATGCGATAGACAACAGCGACTACGCTTTCCGGTATGCGACGCGTGGACGCTCGTCGAACGACAAACTAGTCAGTGAATCGCTTAACCGCATCACACAAATTCTTTTCCAGGCCAAAGCGGATGCCGCCCAGAAAGAAAAATACTACGAACTGATTATGAATTGCGTCAATACCGGCATTATCGTACTCGATGACAACGGCGTGATTTATCAGACGAATAACGAAGCTCTGCGTTTGCTTGGACTGGCTGTCTTTACAAATGTGCAACAGCTTGCCCGTATAGACGAGAACCTGAAAGCCGTCATACAAAACATTCAGCCTGGCGACAAGCACCAGATATCCTTTGCCAACGAGCGCGGCAACGTTCATCTGTCCATCCGCGTTTCGGAGATGACGCTACAGGACAAGCATGTACGCATTTTAGCAATCAATGATATTAACAGTGAGCTGGACGATAAGGAGATCGATTCATGGATCCGCCTGACACGCGTCTTGACGCATGAGATCATGAATTCGGTCACTCCTATCACCTCTCTAAGCGACACACTTCTCTCTTTGCACCAAAATGCGGATGACGAGATACGCAACGGGCTGGAAGTAATCAGCACAACAGGGAAAAGCCTGATTTCTTTCGTGGAGTCATACCGTAAATTCACACATATCCCGACGCCGGAGCCCACTCTTTTCTATGTCCAGAAGTTTGCAGAACGCATGGTAAAGCTGGCTCGCCATCACACTGATTTCCCAACATCACGATCAATGTCAGTGTAGAGCCTTCCGACCTGATCGTCTATGCAGACGAGAATTTGATCTCGCAAGTCGTCCTGAATCTGCTGAAAAACGCCATGCAGGCAATCGGTTGCGGACAAGCAGATGGTCTGATCGAGGTAAAAGCCTACTGCAACGAAGAAGAAGCTGTCCTGATCGAGGTCAGCAATAACGGGCCTATTATCCCGCAAGAAGAGGCCGAACACATTTTCGTTCCATTCTTTACCACTAAAGAGGGTGGCAGCGGTATCGGGCTTTCCATCTCCCGCCAGATCATGCGCCTTTCGGGAGGTAGCATCGCTCTGAAGAGTGCGCCGGCCGCCAAACGGACGACATTTGTACTGACATTCCCTTAGAAGGAAAACAGATCAGCCGATAAAAATTATCAATTATCATAAACATTCCTATCGGCAAATATTTTATATTTTTGGACGATAAAACGATGATTTATCCGTACGCAATAAAATAAAAGGGTGTGTCAATTTGATATCACTGGACGCAGATGACGCAGAACACACAGACAGACGCAGATTTATTTTGCTGATAATTAATAATATCTGCGTTAATCTGCGCTCGTCTGCGTCCCATGAATACCGATATTCGGCACACCCTCATCATTCCGTTACAATAACAATATAAAACTATCAATATGAATCTATTAGACAAACTCAAAATCAACCACCGTCCGAGTGCCGGCGCTCTGGACCTGTTAAAGTATATCGGGCCGGGATTACTTGTTACCGTAGGCTTTATCGATCCGGGGAACTGGGCGACCAATCTGGCTGCCGGCTCCGAATTCGGTTATGCCCTGCTTTGGGTCGTCACCTTTTCTTCCATCATGCTGATCATCATCCAGCATAACGTCGCCCATTTGGGAATCGTGACCGGACTTTGCCTTTCGGAGGCAACCAACAAATATATGCCACGTATGCTGAGCCGCCCCATCCTGATCTCTGCCATGCTGGCCAGTGTTTCGACCTCGCTTGCCGAGGTACTGGGAGGTGCCATTGCCCTCAGGATGCTGTTCGGAATGCCGATCAAAGTTGGTGCCGTCATCGTGACGGTAGTCTGCCTCGGAATGTTGCTGACCAATACATACAGTAAGATAGAACGCTGGATCATCATGTTCGTTTCGATCATCGGCCTTTCCTTCCTCTATGAGCTGGCATTGGTAGACGTACAATGGGGAGCTGCCATCGAAGGATGGATAAAACCGACTTTCCCGGAAAATTCCATGCTGATCATCATGAGTGTACTCGGAGCCGTTGTCATGCCCCACAATCTGTTTCTTCACTCGGAAGTCATACAGAGCCGCGAATGGAACCTCGAAGACGAATCGGTGATCAAAAAGCAATTGAAATATGAATTCTACGATACACTGTTATCTATGGTTATCGGCTGGGCGATCAACTCGGCCATGATTATACTGGCAGCAGCCACCTTCTTCAAACAGAATATTGCGGTAGACGAATTGGACCAGGCACAACAACTATTAGTCCCGCTGGTCGGAAACAACGCAGGTGTCATATTTGCCGGAGCACTCCTGCTGGCCGGTATTTCCTCCACGATCACTTCCGGGATTGCCGGAGCATCTATCTTTGCCGGATTCTACGGTGAAGCGTACAACCACAAAGACCTTCACTCCAAATTAGGGGTCTTGTTGTCATTCATCCCTGCTTTGCTCATTATTTTTGTCGTAGGCGATCCGTTCAAAGGCCTAATTTACTCGCAAATGTTGCTGAGCATACAGTTGCCGATCACCGTTTTCACACAAGTTTACCTGACATCCAGCAAAAAAGTGATGGGCAAATTTGTGAATTCACGATCCACAACGATCATTTTAGTCACTTTAGGAGCACTTGTAACCTTCTTAAACGTTGCGCTTCTGATAAGCCTGATTTAATACAATAACCCCAACCCTAACCTAAAGACAGCGAGTGGGGGGGGCAAAATCCCCTTGTCCCCGCGCTTGACGCGGGGCCGCAGAAGAGCAAGCCTTATCAATCAGATGTTTATATGACTGGCTTTAGTGCGATCCCGCGTCAAGTGTGGGAACAGGATAGTTTTGACACACTCCCATGTTGTATCTTATCTGCATCCAACGCTTGTCTTTCCGCATCCAATCTCATTTTTATGCTCATATAATCCAAAATCCATGCAAGTGTAATTACCGTTCCATGCAAGTGCATTCAGATATCAATACAGACAAAAACTAGTGCTTTTTCAACCATCAAAAACAACAATAAGTCAAATAATAAATTTCTACCAAAACCCGGGTTTTGATCGGAAAAACTACCCCGAAAACGGACATTTAACAAGTACACCAAAAGAAAAGGAAAGGAAATGAAA
>ENA-OQJX01000422-OQJX01000422.1-human-gut-metagenome-genome-assembly--contig:-NODE-422-length-23228-cov-3.212545_pt1 | contig 23228 bp, 28 predicted proteins | sample MGYA00242615_ERZ504782 | MGnify/ENA primary metagenome ERZ504782 (study PRJEB26092, sample SAMD00036354) | human gut metagenome | host: Homo sapiens | study: EMG produced TPA metagenomics assembly of... | reverse complement strand
TTCACGTATTATTCTCAGGCAAATAATGAAGGAAAATTAGTAGAAAGTTTAATAGCTTACTATCTGTTGTAGTGGTTTGCATGGTTTTATTTTTGATGAAAGTAAAATATTGGAGGACTTTATTGTCCATTTCCCAATAATAAAGTACTTTTATCCATAACCTAAAAAATCATACTTTAATAGACACACTATTACCTTTTGCATAACTATGCTTTACCTCTTTTTTCACCTTAACCAATTTCCTGGGAACAATGCCTGTGTTTTTGACTATGACTAAAGGGATGGGAGATGACGAACGATGCCATATCGTGAAACGGGCAACATCTCTTTCATCACTCTTTTGGCTTTTACTTTCTCAGGTCAATTCTTATTTAAATTTTTCAGTATATCTACCAATAATTTCCGAATTGCTGCCAGTTTCATTATTCTAAAGATTGGTTATGATATGTTGCAGGCACGTTTTACCAATACGAAACTGAAAAACAAAGAAATCAAAACATACGCCAATGACATTCCATCACTCCGCTTTCCATTCCCATGCTTTGCGGACCGGGTTCATTGCCAATGGAATTATGTTGATGAACGATACCAATACATGGACTATAAAAGGGATATTGATAGGAATGATTGCATTGATTTATTTTATCACTTATCTTATATTGAGAAATTCCACCCGTTTAGTCTCCATTTTAGGCAAGACGGTAAATAATGTGATGATGCGCTTGATGGGGCTTATCTTGATGGTGATAGCTGTGAAGTGTTTTGTCAGCGAACTCAAACCGATTTTGATTGATATTATTCAATCGAATAGAATGTGAGATGTAGCTTTAAAATAATATTCTTTGGACAATAGCCCACATAAATACTATATCCGGGTATTATCCAATATGTATTGTCATCAGTCAAACTCTACCAGTATGCGGAATAATTTGCTGGGAGCAGCAGCCCATTCCTCCATGGTTTACAATGCCGTTTCGGGAGTGGCGACCTTGCTGATAAACTCATCTTTCGGGCAAGTACCTTGTTTCATATAGCAGATTACTGCTCTGAAGTCGGCAGGCAAGGCATTGCATGAACCGCGGATATCTAATTCCTTTTGTAGAAAGTACTTGATTTGTATGGTTTGCCGGAATAATTTTATTCCATGACAAGACGATGTACTCGCACATGCTGCATACGAAAAAGCGGTCGGGATATTTTCGTGCCACCTCAGCCAAGTACCCGTTCTGAATACCATCGATAAACTCTTGTGTAACAACAGCTGCCGAAACTTGTGCATAATCCATATTTGACAGAAAACTTCCGCTCTGTTTCGTCCGTCGATCATAAAGACGGAACCATCTGCCGTTCTTCTCCCATAAAGAGGGAACGCCCGTTGAATAATGTACGAATAGGCATGCCATCCACTTCCGTATCCTGCCGGAACCAAAGATGGAAGTGGGCATCTATAATCTTGAAGTCCATACTCTTTGCCTCCCCTGTTTAAGAATTAGCCCAGCTTACACACATCTGGTCACCGATGATTTCCTGTACCTCTTTTACCAGATCCCAGTCAATGGGCTTTTCGGCATAAGCTATATTTTTCAATACGTTTGCCGGATTGGCTGAGCTGAACAGGGTAGTAGCAATACGTGGATTGCGGACAGCATACTAAATAGCCAGCTTTTCTATCGGATAATTCTTGGATGAACAGTGTTGCACTGACTTTTGACAAGCCTCGACCAATGCTTTGGGAGCTGGATACCAAGCCAGGGCACCCCACTGTGAAAGAAGCCCCATTGAAAGCAGAGACGCATTGATAATACCGATATTTCTTGATTCGAAATAATCCAAGTAATCACTCAACTTCTCATCGTTCAGGCAGTAGTGGCAGAAATTCAATACACTTTCTATAATTCCCGGTTCAGAGTGGTCGATAACCTATTTTAGGTTTTCCAGCTGTAAGTCGATGATGTCTACATGTTTCACTACTCCTTCTTTCTTCAGTTCGACGAGTGCCGGCAGTGTTTCATTCACCACCTAATTCATATCCAAAAATTCCACATCGTGCACATTTATCAAGTCTATATAGTCTATGTGCAGTCTTTCCATGCTTTCATACATGCTTTCTGTGGCACGCTTGCCGGAGTAATTCCAAGTGTTCACTCCATCTTTGCCGTAGCGTCCTACTTTGATAGAGAGATAATATTTGTCACGAGGCATCTCTTTCAATGCTTTTCCCAATACGGTTTCTGCCTTATAATGCCCGTAGTAAGGAGAGACATCGATAAAATTCATTCCGTTTTCTACTGCGGTATTAATAGCATAAACTTGATAGACAAAGAAAAAGGATTTTCCGCAATGGAAAATCCTTTTTCTTTGTCTATCAAGTTTTAATGACTACTACTTCGTAAACATACACCTGCTACCACTCAATAAATTTACCACGAGCTCTGCGTTCTGCCAACATCTGTGTAAGGAAACGCTGACGGTCCTTAGCAATGTAACGCCGGGCAAAAATATTAGGAACAGCTACCCCCAAAGCTATACAGAAAATAATAAGCGCCGAGTTAATACCATTGGAAAAAGCAAGTGTCACTTCCCCTACCACTCCACGCATATTGATAAGCGCCAGCAACGAACGATACATCAAGACACCAGGTACCATCGGAATGACAGAAGGAATAGTCAGCACATGATTAGGGACATGAAACCAATGAACGGCTTTGACAGCTATCAAACTCACGACAAAGCTTCCCATAAACGAACCGATCACCGGACCATATCCTAATTCAAAGTTTACAAAGTTACGGGTGCATACTGCAATAATTCCACCTACAGCCACCACCCACAACAAACGTCTCTGCACATTAAAAATAGTAGCGAATCCCATAGCCGCAATTGCAGCCGCAACAGCATATACCAATAAGCATCGTGCGGCACCATACTCAGTTCACTGAACTTCTGGTCGATAGTCACATCATTCATCACCAGCAGCCTCAAGGCAAAAGCGATACCAAACGCCATGCCTCCTACCATCATTACCGTGTTGGCTGCACGCGTAATACCTACCAACAAGTGATTGTCAATCATATCGTCCACAAAATTTATCAGCGGCACACCGGGTACTATATATAAAGTACAGGCCAGCAACGGATGATACGGAGTGGAAGATAAACCGGAAAAAGAAAACGCATAAGCCAGACAAGTACATAAAAATGCAGAGATCGCAATACTCATATATACATTGATACCGAACTCAATGCAACGGGCACGGGTACGGAACCCCACAAAAGTACAAATAGCCGTAATCAGAAAAGCAATCCAGTCACCACCAAACAACTTGCAGAACCCTCCACAAGCAAACCCGGTACAGATTGCCACGACATAAGGGGTATAATTACGCTCCTGACGAGCAATCTTCTCAAGTTCTTCCTCGTATTTATCCAATGAATAATCCTGCTCAATGGCACGCCACGAAAGTTTACTGATTTTTGAAATGGCTTCCATATTGATACCATGTTTCTCGCATTTCTGAAACTTGGAAAAAGAGTGCTTCTCGTCACTCACATTGACCATCAGCATCGTCCACCGGATATCAATATGCAGTTTCTCTTCCGGAATACCCAGATAAGCGGCCACGCGCTTCATGTTTCTTTCAATTCGGTTAGTGTCTGCCGCGCTCTCCATCAGCAGCTTGCCGGTACGTAATAAAAGGTCTAGTTTACGGCGCAATAACAGCACCTCTTGTTCATTTGTTGTCTCGTTCATCTTCTTTTTACCTCAATTTTATTTACTCTGACAGGAAACAGGTTGTTTTTTCGGGATGCAAAGGTACAAAAAGTATATGATATTCATAACTAAATGTAGGAACAGAAATGAAATTGTCGTATCTTTGACCCGAAATAATTAAGTTAGATATGGTAACATTCAAAGAATTCTTTTCATTCAAGAATAACCGCTTCTTCTGGCTCAATCTGATAGCGATGGTAGTGGTCATTGTGGCAGCACCTTTGGGAACCCTTCAATGGCTGGACAACTATACACGCCACGGCGAAGCAGTGGTAGTGCCCGATGTAAAAGGAATGAATCTGCGGATTGCAGAAAATGAACTCGACAAGCAGTCACTAAAATCAATCGTCATAGACTCCAGCTATGTAAAAGGAATAGCCCCCGGTGCTATTTTGGAACAGAATCCCGCCGGTGGCTCCAAGGTGAAGTCGGGCAGAACCGTCTATCTGACCGTCAATGCAGACAGCGCCCCCAAGGTAGCCATTCCCGATATCATGGATAATAGTTCTCTCCGCCAAGCCGAAGCTAAATTACGTGCGTTAGGTTTTAAAATAACCGAACCTGAATATATCAGCGGCGAAAAAGACTGGGTATACAGCATAAAATACCGAGGACGCGACTTGAAAGCCGGAGAAAAGATTCCTCACGAAGCCGTACTGACCCTCACGGTAGGCAACGGCAATGAAACCATGCCCGAAGATTCTGCATTGGTAAATGAATCCGGAACTGCGAACGATGACAAACCTGTGGTAGACGAATCCTGGTTTTAAACTTAACACACAGTGATGATGAGAGAAGAATATGTGGATGAACTAGACGACACACTGGATGATGTGGAACCGATAGTGGACAACCCCGCCGAACTGTATGAACATTTCCGTGTAGTAGTAGACAAAGGACAGTCACAAGTGCGCGTGGACAAATATTTGTTCGAACGGCTTGTCAACTCTTCGCGCAACCGTATTCAGAAGGCTGCCGACGCCGGCCTCATCATGGCGAACGGCAAACCGGTGAAAAGCAGTTATAAAGTAAAGCCTTGCGACGTGCTGACGGTGATGATGGACCGTCCACGTTATGATAATGATATCATTCCCGAAGATATTCCACTGGATATAGTCTATGAGGACAACGATTTGATGGTAATCAACAAACCGGCCGGACTGGTAGTGCATCCGGGATGCGGAAACTACCACGGTACGCTGGTCAACGCCATAGCATGGCATCTGAAAGACAACCCCAGATACGACCCTAACGATCCGCAAGTGGGATTAGTCCACCGTATAGACAAAGACACCTCGGGCCTGCTCGTGGTAGCCAAGACCCCCGATGCCAAGACTCATCTGGGACTTCAGTTCTACAACAAGACCACCAAACGTAAATACAATGCTCTGGTATGGGGTATCGTAGAAAATAATGAAGGAACCATAGAAGGGAATATAGGGCGCAACCCCAAAGACCGCATGCAAATGGCTGTACTGAGTGACCCCGCCCGAGGAAAGCACGCCGTCACCCACTACCGGGTACTGGAACGTCTGGGCTATGTCACGCTGGTAGAGTGTGTGCTTGAAACGGGACGCACCCACCAGATACGTGTCCACATGAAGCACATCGGGCACACGCTGTTCAATGATGAGCGTTATGGCGGAAACGAAATTTTAAAAGGAACTCATTTTAGTAAATACAAACAATTCGTAAACAACTGTTTCGAGACCTGCCCCCGCCAGGCATTACACGCCATGACGCTGGGCTTTGTCCATCCCCGTACAGGCGAAGAGATGTTCTTCACCTCTCCGCTGCCCGAGGATATGACAAACCTGATAGACAAGTGGAGAAACTATATCAGTAACAGAGAAGAACTATGAAACGTACTATTGCCATAGTAGCCGGAGGAGATTCCAGCGAACTTGTCGTTTCCCTGCGCAGTGCACAGGGACTTTACTCTTTCATTGACAAAGAGCGTTATAACCTATATATAGTAGAGATGGAAGGCATCGGTGGGAAGTAGTCCTTCCGGACGGTTCCAAAACCCCGATAGACCGTAATGATTTCAGTTTCATGGAGAACGGCGAAAAGAAACATTTCGACTTCGCCTACATCACCATCACGGAACTCCGGGGGAAAACGGTATCCTGCAAGGTTACTTCGACCTGTTAGGAATTCCCTACTCCAGTTGTAACGTACTGGTATCTGCCATGACTTTCAATAAATTCACCTGCAACCAATACCTGAAAGGCTTCGGTATCCGCGTAGCCGAATCACTGATCCTGCGTAAAGGGTTTGAAATTACAGACGAAGAAGTAATCAACAAAATTGGTCTGCCTTGTTTCATCAAACCCAACGCCGGCGGTTCCAGCTTCGGTGTCACCAAAGTAAAGACTAAGGAAGATATACAACCCGCCATCGAAAAAGCTTTCAAGGAAAGTGACGAAGTAATGATTGAAGCCTTTATGAGAGGAACGGAAATCACCTGCGGCTGTTACAAGACCTCGGACAAGGAAGTGGTATTCCCCATCACCGAGGTGGTGAGTGCCAACGAATTCTTTGACTATGGAGCCAAATACAATGGAGAATCACAGGAAATCACCCCTGCCCGCCTGCCCGAAGATACAGCCGAACGTGTACGTCTGCTCACTTCGGCCATTTATGACATTCTGGGGTGTTCCGGCCTTATCCGCATTGACTATATCATTACCGAAGGCGAAAAAGTAAACTTGCTCGAAATCAATACCACCCCGGGCATGACAGCTACCAGCTTCATTCCCCAACAGGTGCGTGCCGCAGGATTGGATATAAAAGATGTGATGACTGACATTATAGAAAATAAATTTTAGTGGTTCGTGATTAGCGGTTAGTGATTAATATCCATGCGGCACATAATGCAGCCTATTAACCACTAACCACTGGCCACTCATCACTGACTAACCCTTATAAATTATGAACATACCAGCTGAATTTAACGAGATTCGTCCGTACACTCCCGAAGAGTTACCGCAAATCTATGAAGAATTAATCGCTGACCCCGTTTTCCGGACAGTGGTAGAGTCTGTTATGCCGGGCGTACCTTTCGAAGGTCTTGCCATGAAGATGCGTCAATGCAAAACAAACCTGGAATTCCAAAAAGCGTTCTTTTACGGACTGTTATGGGATTTGGTGAAAAAAACAGCCAACGGACTGACATTCGACTGTTCCGCCTTGTCCGACTTAACCCGGAACTACACTTTCATCTCCAATCATCGTGACATTATTCTGGATTCGGCTTTTCTATCTATCCTACTGATAGACAAAGGAATGACCACCGTAGAAATCGCCATCGGCGACAACCTGCTCATCTACCCATGGATTCATAAGCTGGTACGTGTCAATAAATCATTCATCGTGAAACGCGGCCTCAACATGCGGCAGAAACTGGAAGCATCTGCTTTGATGTCGCGCTACATGCATTTCGCCATGAAGGAAAAATATGAGAATTTATGGATAGCGCAACGTCAGGGACGTGCCAAAGATTCCAATGACCGTACCCAAGACAGTGTATTGAAAATGATGGCCATGGCAGGTGAAGGCGATGTCACCGAAAGACTGAAAGAACTGAACATCGTTCCGCTCGCTATCTCTTATGAATATGACCCATGCGATTTCCTGAAAGCCAAGGAATTACAACAGAAACGGGATGATCCCTATTTCCAGAAAAGTCCCGAAGACGACCTGATCAATATGCAGACCGGCCTTTACGGATACAAAGGACGCATCCATTTCCAGACTTCCGCCTGTCTGAATCATGAACTGGACGAACTGAAAGAACACAATTTGCCTAAATGTGATTTGTTTACCGCCATATCGGAAACCATAGACCGGCATATACACAGCAGTTACCGCTTGTTTGCAGGTAATTATGTGGCGTGTGACCTCTTGATGGGAGACAACCGTTTCACGGCCGAGTACACAGAAGAAGAAAAAGAGCATTTTGAAAACTACATGGAACAACAGATTGCCAAAGTAGACCTTCACAATAAAGATGCCTCTTTCCTGCGCCATGCTTTGCTGACTATGTATGCCAATCCGCTCATCAATTACCTGAAAGCGGCAAAAGGATAAGAACGTTTACCGTAAAGGGTGGATTTTACAGTCCACCCTGAAAAAGAAAATTACAAACATGAGGAAAGTCGTTATTTTATCTTTTCTAGCTTCTTTGCTTCTCGGCGCGTGCGGTGAAGACGATTATGTATATCCCAATGTTCTGACAGATATGATCGACTTGAAAACCGATCATACAGGAACCGGACGATATCTGATAACGGACGAAGGGACAGAGTGGCGCATCCAGTCACGTACCGGTCTTGACGGACTGGCACCAGACACCACGTACCGCACGGTTACCATGTACGCTCCATTGACAGACTCGGAAGAAGCAGAAAAAGAAGCCATACTTTACAATACCCAACTGGTTATTTCTCCTGTTCCCTTGCCCGAATCTAAATTCAAGGAGATAAAGACCGATCCGGTGGCCATTCAAAGCATCTGGCGGGGTGGGAATTACCTGAACCTGATTTTACAAGTCAAAGTCAAAGATCAGAAGCACGGCTATCACTTTATTGAGAACAAACTGGAGAACAAAGATGGAGAACAAACATTATACTTGACACTCTATCATGACAGGAATAATGGCATCGAAGGTTTCAACCGTAAAGTCTATCTGTCTGTTCCCTTATGGCATACGCCGACAAGCTGCATAAAGGCGATAAGATTGTATTCAACATCCATACTTATAAAGAAGGTATGACCAGTCGTATCTTTTATTTTTAGCAAACAAAAACATCAAAACATTCCATTTTATGATAAAGACCATTTATTTCATATTCTTCATCTGCGCATTCTCACTAGGATTATGGGCATGTACCGGCAAAGACAGTGACAAATTCAAGAATCTTTCCTCTGACCAGTTTGAGGAAATGATACAGGACAAGACCATCCAACTGATTGATGTACGCACGGTAGCCGAATATTCCGAAGGCCATATACCGGGCAGCATCAATATCAATGTATTGGACAATGAGTTTGGTACAAACATCGAGAAGCTTCTTCAAAAAGACCGTCCCGTAGCCGTTTATTGCAAAAGTGGAAGGCGCAGCCGCAATGCGGCCAATATTTTGGTAAAAAAAGGATTCAAAGTGTATAATCTGGATAAGGGTATCCTAGACTGGAAGGAATTAGGGAAGGAAATTAAGTTTTTAACCGTTTTTTCCTTCAAATTCTTCATTATGGTTTAGCAAGTTGATTTACTGTCACTTATTATGAAGGATTTTTTTTCAATCCTTCATAAATTCTTCATCTCTGTAAGTTTGTTCCAGAGTCCCCGCCCGGTCTTCTATTTCCGAAGCGATACCTTTTCCTCTTGAATGGCAATCTTGCCACGCACTGTCTTATAATCAAGCCAAGGATACACACAGTTTTTCGTCCGATTAGAAATCACTATGCTGTTCCTTTTTAGGTTTATTCGTTTCACCTTAGTATGAAGTTTTATCACTAAGGTGATCAATTTTCATCACATGGGTGATACTGTTTCATCACACAGGTGAAACGATAAATAAAAAAGAAAGTATACGTCATTCCGACTGCCGGTTATTCCAACCCTTCCAGCATTCTCTTTAAAACAACTGTAGCAGAAATTTCCCGGTTGGCCGCTTCAGGAATAACCAACGAAGTAGGAGCTTCAATCACCTCATCGGTCACAATCATGTTTCTTCTCACCGGCAGACAATGCATAAAGAAAGCATTGTTTGTCACTGCCATGTGCGCCGCATCTACCGTCCAACTCATATCCTTGCTCAGGATCTTTCCATAGTCGGCAGGATGGGTGACACCGGGACATGCCCAGTTCTTGGCATAAATAAAGTCAGCCCCTTCAAAAGCTTTCATCTGGTTATATTCCACCTTAGCGCCACGGACAAACTTCGGGTCTAGCTCATAGCCTTCGGGATGAGTGATGACAAAATCCACATCGGCCTCGTTCATCCAGTCGGCAAACGAGTTAGGTACAGCCTGAGGTAATGCACGCGGGTGCGGCGCCCAAGTCAATACCACCTTGGGACGGTCTTTCTTTTTATATTCTTCAATAGTAATCAGGTCGGCGAAAGCCTGCAACGGATGACCGGTAGCGGCTTCCATGGAGAATACAGACTTGCCGGAATATTTTATGAACTGATTCAGAATCTTTTCAGTATAATCATCCTCGCGGTTCTCAAAATGAGCGAACGAACGCACACCGATGATATCACAATAAGAAGCCATCACCGGAATAGCCTCCAGCAAATGTTCACTCTTATCGCCATCCATAATGACACCGCGCTCTGTTTCCAGCTTCCATGCACCTTGATTCACATCGAGTACAATCACATCCATCCCCAAGTTACGAGCTGCCTTCTGGGTACTCAAACGGGTACGCAGACTGTTGTTGAAGAAAATCAACAGACAAGTCTTATGCTTTCCCAGGGTTTCATATTTGTAGCGGTCTTTCTTGATTTCGAAAGCTTCGGCAAGGGCACTCTTCAAGTCGCCCAAATCATGTACGTTTGTAAAGTATCTCATAATCCTTTCATTTATATTATTATTGTCTTATTTGTCCATCCCCCTGAATAATCCACTTGTATGTGTTCAGTTCCTCCAGGCCCATCGGACCACGGGCGTGAAGCTTCTGCGTGCTGATACCTATTTCCGCTCCCAATCCGAACTCACCTCCATCGGTAAACGAAGTAGGCACATTCACATAAACACAAGCCGCATCCACCATCTTCATAAAATAATCGGCCGCCCGGTCATTCTCCGTCACAATACATTCACTATGTCCCGAACCATAAATAGAAATGTGGCCACAGCCGCCTGTATGGTCATAGTCGCCGTCACTGCCATTTTGTAGTCCAGAAACTCTGTTCCGAAAGTATCCGTAGAAGCATGTTTCAGCAAGTGGGAAGGGTAAGAAGTTTTCAGATAATTATAACACAAGTCATCGGCATAGATTTCCACGTTGTCCTGCTGCAAATCGCTACAAAGAGTGGAAAGGTCGGTCAGCCGGTTCACATCTACAATCAGGCAGTCCAATGCGTTGCACACGCTGACACGACGTGTCTTGGCATTACGGATAATGGCGGCTCCCTTCGCCACATCACCATCCTTGTCAAAATAAACATGACACACACCAGCTCCTGTCTCGATAACGGGAATCGTGGCGTTCTGCCGCACATAATCTATCAGCCCCTTGCCGCCCCGGGGAATAATCAAATCCACATAGCCACGGGCATGGAGCAGTGCATCAGCCGAGTCATGTCCTGCCGGCAACAATGCCACCAGATAAGGAGACAAGTGGGCTACATCCAGCAATGTATTCCGGATAATCTCCACCAGAATACGGTTGGAGAAATCGGCATCGCTTCCCCCTTTTAATATACAAGCGTTGCCTGACTTGAAACAAAGTGCAAACACATCCAAAGTCACATTAGGACGAGCTTCATAAATAATGCCTATCACCCCAAAAGGCACACTTACCTTGGTCAGCTTCATGCCATTGGGACGCACAGTCTCATTCAGTATTCTCCCCGACGGAGAAGGCAACGTGGCTACTTGCCGTATGCCTCCAGTTATAGCGCGAATACGTTCCGCCGTCAGTTTCAAACGGTCATATTTGGGATTTAAGGGATCCATCGCCGCCAAATCTTTGGCGTTCTCTTCCAGAATCCGATCCGTAGCAGCCTCCACCCTGTCGGCCAATGCATACAAAGTGTCATTGATGATCTCCTCCTTGCAGAAAGCAAGAGATCCTTTTGCCTGCCGCACCTGTTTAAAAATATCTTTTATCTGTTCCATAGTCACTTCATTTTATCTAAATCATTACCACACCGCATCAGTCCAAATACAAATAATCATAGTGTACCATAGGTTTCTGCCCATGTTTCCCCTGCAATGCACGTGCTTCTGCCGAATCAAATCCGATGCGTCCCACTCCTATCTGCCTGCCCCGGTGGTCTATGATTTTCACTATATCATCTTTTTCAAATTCCCCTTCTATGCGGACCACTCCCACAGGAAGCAGGCTTACCGCCTTATGTCCTTTCAACACTTTCACGGCCTGTTCGTTCAAATGCAACTCGCCTTTCGCAAAGCCTTCGCTGTGGGCAATCCACTTCTTCACGCTGGATACTCCGCCTTCTGCCGGAATAAAGCGCGTACAGACTGTCCCTGCCGGATGTTGCAGTAAATCGACCAGAATATTGTCTTTCTTGCCATTGGCTATAATGACTGTGATACCCTCATCGGCCACTTTGCGGGCAATGGTAGTCTTTGTCAGCATACCGCCCCGGCCAAAGCCCGATTTCTCCGTCTGTATATAGTCCGAAAGATCCTTTCCCTGCTCCACCTCCCGTATCACCTGCGTACCGAGTAGAAGGAGAGCCATTGTATATGCCGTCAATATTGCTCAGTATGATTAATGCCTGCATATCCATCATAGAAGCGATCATTCCCGAAAGTTCGTCATTGTCTGTAAACATCAGTTCGGTGACCGAAATAGTATCATTCTCATTTACGATAGGTATGACACCGTTCTCCAGCATCACCATCATACAGTTGCGCTGGTTCAGGTAATGACGGCGCGTGCCAAAACTTTCTTTCGTAGTCAGCACCTGCCCGACGGGAATACCGTGTTCACGAAACAGCTCATAGTAACGGTTGATCAGCTTTGCCTGCCCCACCGCCGAGAAAAGTTGCCTTTGCTCCACACTATCTAATTTTTTGGAAGGTTTGATCTCGCTGCGTCCCGAAGCTACCGCCCAGATGAAATCAGAATGACTTCCACTCCGGCTTTGCGCAATTCCGCCACTTGGTCTACCAATGCCGACATACGCGTCACATCCAGTGTACCGTCTTTACGCGCCAACACATTACTACCTATCTTTACTGCTATTCTTGTAAACTGAACTGCCATTTCTCTTGTTATTTTAGAAACACAAATATAGATATTAAAATCAATCTGTAAAGTCAAATAAGCCAAAAATTAACCTTTATCGTATTTGTGTGCATGTATTTTAATTCTCATCTTTGCAAAATGAAAATATATAACGATAATATTCAATAGGCAAACGTATGGTTAAAGCTATTTTTTTCGATATTGACGGTACATTGGTTTCTTTTGAAACTCATAAAATTCCCGCTTCAACCCAAGAAGCATTAAAAGCACTTCGTGATAAAGGCATTAAAATATTTATTGCCACCGGACGCCCACAATGTTTAATAAACAATCTGAGTGATTTAGAGTTTGACGGGTATATCACAGTCAACGGCAGCTATTGTTTTACTGCCGGCCACCAGCCCATTTATAAAGGTTGCATCCCGCAAGAAGACATTGAACGGCTAATAACTTTTCAACAGAAATATCCGGTACCTTTCGTTTTTGTACACGGCAATGAAATGTTCGTCACTGAAGTGAATGACAGAGTACAGGCTGTTTCCGATCTGATTGAAATTCCTGTTCCCCCTGTCGCCTCCATAGAAGAAGCCCGTGGAAAAGATATCCTGCAAATAATGGGATACTTTACGGCCGAAGAGGAAAAAGAAACAGATATATTCGGCAAAGTGCTGACTCATTGCGAACCGATGCGCTGGTATCCATTGTTTGCCGATATCATTGCACGGGGCAACAGTAAAAGTACGGGAATAGACAAAGTGCTGGCATATTTTGACATTGACCTGAAAAACACAATGGCTTTCGGTGACGGCGGCAACGATATCCCCATGCTGAAACACGTAACCACAGGGATAGCTATGGGAAATGCCGAGCCCCATGTCAAAGCTGTGGCCGACTACGTGACAACCTCCGTAGATGAAGACGGGATAGCCAATGCTTTGAAACATTTCGGATTAATCTAAAGAAGATTTGATGAAAAGAAAATGAATGATGCAGAGAGTATCCTCATGAGAGATCCAAAACTAAGGTTTTTCATATCGTTTATTAATTTAAGATGTACCAAGATATTCATTTACTTCTTATTAATTCGTTTCTTGTTTTGATTTCTTGACCCATTTTTCCAGAAAACTCTTTATCTTTACACAAAATATTTATTAATTGCGAATCTATGAAGAAAACCTATTCTATCCTTTGCGCATTTGTATTGGCAGGCTCGTTCTTCGGCTGTTCCACAACACAGCAGAAGACAAGCGAAACTGACTACACGCAGTATGTTAACACGTTCATCGGAGCAGCAGACAACGGACATACCTTTCCCGGTGCCTGCCGTCCTTTCAGCATGATCCAGACAAGCCCCGTAACCGGAGCTATCGGCTGGAGATATTGCTCGGAATATGTGTACACCGACTCCCTGATATGGGGATTTACCCAAACACACCTTAATGGAACAGGGTGTATGGATTTGGGAGATATCCTGGTGATGCCAGTTACCGGCACACGCGCCCGTGCCTGGGACGCTTATCGCAGCCACTTCCCCAAAGACAAGGAAGCAGCGACTCCCGGATACTACACCGTAGAGCTGACTGATCCCGGCGTGAAAGCCGAACTGACCGCCTCTCCCCATGCCGCCCTACACCGTTATACCTATCATAACGCCGACTCGGCATCTGTATTGATTGACCTTCAGCACGGACCTGCGTGGAACGAAAACCAATATCATTCGCAAGTACAAAGTTGCGAAACCAATTGGGAAGATGCACAAACTTTGACCGGACATGTACGCAACAGCGTATGGGTGAACCAGGATTACTTTTTTGTTATGAAGTTCAATCGTCCCGTCATAGATACCCTGTATCTGCCCATGGCCGAAACAGAAAAAGGGAAACGTATCATCGCTACTTTTGACATGAAGCCGGGAGAGGAACTGCTGATGAAAGTAGCCATGTCCACCACCGGCGTGGATGGAGCCAAGAAGAATATGGAAGCGGAAATAGCGACTGGAATTTTGAAGGAGTGAAGCAAGCAGCACACGACGAATGGAATAATTATCTGAGCCGCATTGAAATAACCGGTACGGATGATGAGAAGACCAACTTCTATACCAGCTTCTACCATGCCCTGATACAGCCCAACCAAATCTCGGACGTAGACGGATGGTACCGTAATGCAGCCGATTCCATCGTTAAAGCCAGTAACGGAGCTTTTTATTCCACTTTCTCCTTATGGGACACTTACCGTGCCGCCCATCCGTTTTACACCTTAATGGTTCCTGAAAAAGTAGATGGATTCGTCAATTCATTGGTAGAACAGGCTGAAGTACAGGCTTCCTGCCTATCTGGGGACTTTGGGGAAAAGAAACATATACCATGATTGGCAACCACGGTGTTTCAGTTATCGCCGAAGCTTACCGCAAAGGCTTCCGAGGCTTTGATGCCGAGCGTGCTTCAATGCTATCAAAAATACCCAAACCGTATCTCATAAACTGAAATCCGATTGGGAAACTTATATGAAATACGGTTATTTCCCTACTGACTTGATTAAGACAGAATCAGTATCCTCTACGCTGGAATCGGTATATGATGATTACGCCGCAGCCGATATGGCCCAACGTATGGGTAAAGAGGAAGATGCCGCTTATTTTGCCAAACGTGCCGATTTTTATAAGAACCTGTTCGATACTGAAACGCAATTCATGCGTCCCCGCAATGCTGACGGGAGTTGGAAATCTCCTTTCAACCCTAGTCAGGTTGCCCACATGGAAAGTACCGGTGGAGACTATACCGAAGGTAATGCATGGCAGTACACTTGGCATGTGCAACATGATGTGCCGGGGCTTATTGAGTTATTCGGCGGAGAACAAGCATTCTTAAACAAATTGGATTCTTTATTCACCTTGAAACTGGAAACCACCCAGGCAGATGTTACCGGCTTGATCGGTCAATACGCACACGGCAATGAACCCAGCCATCACATTACTTATTTATATACGTTGGCAGGTCGCCCCGAACGTACCCAAGAACTGATCCGTGAAATCTTTGATACGCAATATCATCCCGAACCCGACGGACTCTGTGGCAATGATGACTGCGGACAGATGTCAGCATGGTATATGTTCTCTGCTATGGGGTTCTATCCGGTAGATCCGGTAAGTGGCAATTATGTATCGGCGCCCCACAGATGCCTGAAATTGTATTGAACCTGGCCGATGGAAAGACTTTCACGATCATTGCCGAAGGATTATCAAAGGAACACAAGTATGTTGACAGTATTACACTGAACGGTGAACCTTATACAAAGAATTATATCTCGCATGAAGATATCCTAAAGGGCGGGACTTTGGTGTATAAGATGAAATAAGGAATCTACCTCATTACAGGAAGAAGGTATGTATAGCTGGAGCCGACTGTCATACCCTCTTCCTGCTTTCTGTTCCTGATGCTTTTCAAAGGATCATAATGCTCCAGGTATTTATGCCTTATCCATGAAACATGATCATTATCAGCATAACTTCTGTTTTAGATATCTTGTAATTGCCATATTAAATTGTTGCCATGAACCATGTCAAGTCAGAACATGATATAATGGGCAAAACAAAAATACAACTCTTATATTTGCTCAATCCAAACTTTATTGCGTTATTTGCGTTACATGTTTTATGTAACATAAAAACTGCAATGAAGAGTATTTCTACTAATCCATTTTTAATAACCGGTTACCAAGGGCCCGACTATTTCTGTGACCGCGAAAAAGAAACAGCTTCTTTAATGTCAGCATTAAAGAATGGCAGAAATATTACATTAATCAGTCCGCGCCGTATGGGAAAGACAGGACTAATAAAGAAATGTATTTTACTATATTCAAAAAGAAAATAAATCTGCCGCCTGTTTTTATCTGGATATATTTCAACCCAGAATCTTCAGGAGTTTGTATCTCTACTGGGACGAAGTGTGTTGGGGAAATTAGATACCTTATCACAGAGTACCTTAAAAATCGCTATTCTCATTCTTTAAAAGTTGCCGTCCGGTCATCAGCGCCAATGAAATTACAGGAATGCCATCTGTAACACTCGACTTTATTCCGGAACGTTCAGAAGAAACCTTGAAAGAGATTTTCACCTACCTAAACCAATCGGGAGTAGAATGTTATATAGCCATTGACGAATTCCAGCAAATAATGGAATATCCGGAGAAAGGAGTGGAAGGCCTGTTGAGATCGTATATCCAGTTCACCCCGAATGTGCATTTTATCTTTTCGGGCAGCAAAAAGCATTTGATGGAGTCTATCTTCTTTTCCATCAAAAGACCTTTTTACCAATCTACGCAGAAACTTTTCCTGGCCCCTATTCCTTATACTCCTTACCGGGAGTTTGCCAAGAAACTGTTTGATGAAAGGAAAAAACTTTGCAGGAAAATATCTTCCATGAAATTTATCAATCGGTAAAGGACATACGTGGTATATGCAATATCTTTTAAACAGATTGTATTCATTGCCACAGCAGACTCCGACCATAGAGCTGTTGCATACACTCATCCAGGAAATCATACAGGAGGAAGAATATACTTATCAAACCTATTTCCAGTTTTTAACTTCCAATCAGATTCAGTTGCTGAAAGCTATAGCCAAAGAGGAAATTGTAAATGAGATTAACAGTGCCACATTCATAAAGAAATATGATTTAAAAGGAGCCAGCAGCATAAATGTAGCATTAAAGTCTTTAATTAATAAGGAGTTTGTCTTAAAAGAGCAGCAAGGATATATAGTATACGATCGTTTTTTGGCAATTTGGCTCAAAGGACTAGTATGATAATTAAAATCTCCATCACTATGAATACAAAAGGAATTCTTATTGCAATTCTGGCATTGGGAAGCATAACGTTGATAAATGCCCAACAACCTGCCGGCTATTTCTTCAAGGAATTTACTCCAGGAAAAGTTTTATTGAAAAACAAACAGTTTGCCAAAGGGAAATTTAACTATGACTGTATAAACAAGGAAATGCATTTTTTGAATGAATCGACAGACATGGTTATAGAGAATTTGGAAGATATTGATACAGTAGTCATTGATATACACCGCTTTATTCCGTTTGAGGGACATTTTATGGAAGTGATGACTGATCAGCATACCACTCTTTTTATAGACTGGAAAGTAAAGCCAAAAGATATCGGGAAGAAAGGAGCTATGGGAACAGTTACTCATGGCAGTGTTCAAGCAATTGATGTCAATACACGCTTCCAACGTGTTAACGGTGAACAGAATTTAGACCTTTCGGTCTATAAAATGGTAACGGAAAATGTTTATTACACTCAGATTAAAGGCAAGTTGAGAAGCTTTCGAAATATCCATTCACTTCTGAAATTGTATTCAAAAGATAAGCAACAACTTATCAAAGAGTTCATTGAAACAGAAAAGATTAAGATAGAAAAGCCCAAAGATATACTAAAAGTCTTGAAACGGTTTCAATAAAAGAAGGTGTCCGAAAAGTGAAGTGCCCTCTAAAAGTTTTATGTCTAACTTTTGGAGGCTGTCCATTTCAGACACCTTCTTTTATTATATAACTAATACTTTATTTTCCTCCACTAGATTCATATCCTGGTGTCTGCTTCAATGCCGAATTATTAGTCAATGTATTCTTATCAATAGGCCAAAGCAAACGGGTTGCTTCTGCTGTAGTATGTTCCAATACATATTCATCACCTGCTAAGCGCAGATCATACCAACGTTTTCCTTCAACCATAAACTCACGCATACGTTCTTTTAGAACAGCTTCCATTGCACCGGCATTATCCGGTTTTACAGACTTATTATCCGCATAAAGTGCGGCATCATTATCATTGGGATATTGTACTTCCGGATGTGCATTAAAATAATCTTCACCATAGGCACGTTTACGTACTGCATTAATTTCTTCCACAGGGTCCTCTCCTAAAAAAGCCTTAGCTTGAGCTAACAACAACAAGCAATCTGCATACCGATAAACAGGATAATCATCCAATGGACTACGCGTATCAGCCCCATCAAGCAATGTACCCAAAAACTTGGCCGGATACAACCCATAAAGAGATAAAGTTCCATCTTCCTTTTTTTCATAAGCAGCCTGAAGTGTGCTTCGCTTACGGGTATCGTTATCATTAAAGCATTTAGTATACACATCCTTATTAACCGGGTAACGGATCGTACCATTCACTTTCACTTTATCACCCAATGAACTAATGGGATTACCATTCTCATCCATATATCCGAATAATATATTTTGCTGTGGAAACATATTATTATTATATGTTACATCCCCCCACATATTATATTCATCGCGTGCATTGCGAATCGCAAATATTATCTCTTTATTATTCTTGTTATCATAAGAAAATACTTCAGAGAAATCCTCCAACAAACCAAATTTATCGGTTTGATTTCTCACTTCCTGCAATGCATTTTTCGCTGTTGTATAATCTTCGTTACCACCTCCCATGTGTTTTCCTCTCCACATATATACTTCACCCTTCAACATCATGGTAGCTGCTTTAGACCAAAAATAACGCTGAGAATCATTTCTAAACCCATAATTATCCCCAAAAGCAGTTTCTGAAGCCTGTAAATCATCAACAATCAATTTCATTACGTCAGCAGCAGAAGAAGCTGGTCTTGCTAAATTTCCAAGATCCAAGCTCGACCCTTCCGAGAAATCGGTCCATATCACTACATCTCCATAAGATCGTAACAACTGAAAGTAAAGGAAAGCACGGATACCATAAACTTCGCCCAGATAATATTTCTTGGTACTTTCATTCATCGACATACCTTCCACCTTGTTTATCATCAGATTAGCCTGATTAATCACCTCATATAAATTTCCAAAATTAGAAACAACCGTATTCACATCGTTCAAACTGTTGTTCCACATACGTTCATTACCCTGGGTAGCACTACCAAATGTTGACTCTCCAAAATAATAATCCGCACGAGGTTCTCCAAAAAGAAAAATGCTATAACTACATTTCTCTCTAAACTTAGAATGTAACCCCACATTAAAAGCATCCACCTGTGCTTCTGTCTGCCAATATTTATTATCGGCAATACTACTTATTGGCTCCAAATCCAAAGAATTACACCCGGTAAAAGCTATGCCAACCATTAAATATGCTAATATTTTTTTCATAATGAGTCTTGTTGATTAAAATGAAACAGATAAACCAAATAATACAGTTCTTGGAGTAGGATAACGTCCATTATCAATACCACGACCATATTCTGTACTTACAGCCGGTTCCGGAGATGTACCTTCATAACCAGTTATATAAAACAAATTCTGACCTGTGACATAAACAGAAGCATCCGTCATGAAACATTTACTGATTAGTGATTTCGGTAATGTATAACTTAATGTAAGCTCTCGCAAACACAAATAATCCCCCTTTTCATAATAATGAGAATTGTTGTTATCAGCAGCAGTTAAACCATTATTAGAACGTGTGATATTCTTTTTGATATTCTGATCGCCAAAATAATATTTAGATAAATCTGTGTTCGGATTATCTTCTGTCCACATATCTTTCACATCAGTTATAATATTCCATGTGCCTTGATACTGGCCCAATGTACGAGCCTTTAAATCATTATACAATGTATGTCCTAATGCATAATCAAAACGTCCATACAACGACCAATTTTTATAGCTGAATGTAGTAGAGAATCCACCGGTTATATTAGGAAATATATTACCAACGACATAACGGTCATATGAATCTATCACATCATTTCCATCCATATCCTCCCAACAAACATCTCCTGGTTCAATAGGTTTCCAACCTTGTTTACCTGCATATTCTGCTGCCTTACCCGGACCATACAAATTTGCGACATTATCAATTCGATTGTTTGCATATTTTTTTACATCATCCCAATCTTTAAAAATATGATTTTGTTTATAGGCAATAAGCTCACCTAACTTTCCACCTTCCTGCGGCCGCCAACCCATACTAACTCTCCTTTATTAGGATCCCATACCTGAGCACCACCTACACGGTTATTAACCTCCTTATTGTCAGGCAATTTTATAATTTTATTAGCTACAGTAGAAAGGTTTGCTGTCATATCCCAAGTGAATCCACCTTTATTTATGATATTAGCACGTACTTCCGCTTCAAAACCAGAATTACGAAGAGTACCCAAATTAGTAGCAATCTTATCAAATCCTGTATACCCTGGTAAAGCAAGATCGGTAAGCAAATCTTTTGTCTTGCGATTATAATAATCCAGAATAAAGCTCAAACGATTATTGAAGAAACCAATATCAAGTCCGGCTTCAAAGCTTTGGCTCTGTTCCCAACGTAACCCTGTATTAACCAATGCACTATTGTATATACCGGTTTCACCACCATAAGGTTTCGTTGTTGCATACTCACCATATACCGTATAATTACCTAAACCGTTCACATTACCATTCACACCATAACTAAGACGAGGTTTAAAGGTGGAAATCAAATCAGAAACGTTGGAATCCTTCCAAAACTGCTCTTCTGTAATATTCCATCCGGCAGAAACTCCAGGGAAAAATCCCCATCTATTATCCTTCAATTTAGAAATACCATCATAACGGAACACAACAGAAAGTAAGTATTTCATTTCATAGTTATAATTCAGACGTCCAAAACTAGAAAGTATTCGATAAGCACTCTTAGTAGTACTAGTTTCAGTGCGAGTTGCGCCTACATTTAAAGTAGGGATATCATCAGTAGGAGAATTTTGAGTTTTTGCCGCAAGCTTAAACTGATCATAAGTAAAATATTCACCCCCTAACATGACCTCCAAATTATGCTTATCAGCAAAAGTGTCGGTATAAGTCAATGTAGCATTATATTGCTGTTGAGTATAACGTTCCTGCTCCACAGAAGCCTCACGTGTTGTATTTGTATCTTTATTCTCCAATTGGTACGCTTTATTAAATTTTTCCACCATGTAATCATAACGATACAAAGAAGCGTTACCGTTTAACACTAATTTCTTTGGAAGAATATCCAATTTAAATCCTATATTATAAGTGCTTTTATTCGTTCCGTCAGAATACAGTAATTTATCTCTGAAATAAGCGGGATTACCATCGGAAATATTAGTATCAGCCGAATTAGGACTACCATCCTCATTCCAAGGATTCCAAGTAGGACGCATACCACGTGTACGATAAAAGAACTCATAAGTACCTGTCCATGACAATGTAGGCTGTGTAGACCAGGAATAAGTAGTTCCTGCATTTATTGTCAAAAATGGGAAGAGCTTATAGGAGCCGTTCAAGGAGCCATTAAAACGTTGATAACCAGTTCCAACGACCTGACCATCCTCATCATAATACCCTAAACTGGCAGCAAAAGTTCCTTTATCATTTCCACCATTGATACTGATATAATGATCTTGCATCAACGCAGGTGAATTAAAAATCTCATCATCCATAGCTCCATGATAATCTTTATAAACCAACTGTTTACCAGAGTAAGGATCAGTCATCGTCTGCCATCCTTGATTCACCAAATCCTCATTGCCTTCCAAATAACGTACATCATAGTTATTTTTAGTTGTACCACAACCATTCTGAGTATCAGGATTCCATCCATCACTATATCCTGCTACCGCTTGGTTAGCATTTTTAAATCCTAGTCGAGTATAATACAAATAATCACCAGCATTCAGATATTCATATCCTTTGCGGGCAAAGTTCATACCCATCTTGAATTTATAATTAACATCTACTTTTCCCTCTTTACCTTTTTTCGTTTCAATCAAGATAACACCCCCATTAGCACGAGCACCATAGATAGCCGTCGATGCAGCATCCTTCAAAACCTGGATAGATTCTATATCCGAGGAGTTAATATCTGCCATATTATTACGCACTATTCCATCAACAATAATTAATGCGGCACTATTATCCCCCGTAATTGTTGCTCCCCCACGCAAAGTTATATTAGGTGAGCTACCTGGCTGCCCTGTAGTATTGACAACACGTAATCCCGATACAGATCCTTGTAATGACTGTCCCACATTACTATAAGCCGCCTTCTTTAAGACCTGGTCATCCATTTTAGTAATAGCAGTAGTCAAAGCTGCACGTTTTTGAGAACCACCATAGCCGACAACAACAACTTCATCCAAAGTTTGAGTATCATCTTTCAAAATAACATTCAGCGGAGTTCCATTCCATTTCATTTCTTGAGTGATATAACCAACGAAAGAAATCTGAATAACATCTCCATTCTTTACATCATTTAAAGTGAAATTACCATCAAAATCTGTGATGGTACCATTGGTAGTTCCTTTTACTACCACAGATGCACCAATAACAGTTTCCCCTGTAGCATCTTTGACAACACCTGTACAAGTTCCACTCTGTTGTGTGATTTTCAAATCGGTAACGCCGGGACTGGCAACCGCGTATGCTGCTCCGGTAGAGGCACCCATTAGGAACAGCAACATACTGACTGATTTTAGTCGTTTTAACAATATGCTTAGTGTATTC
>ENA-OQJX01000420-OQJX01000420.1-human-gut-metagenome-genome-assembly--contig:-NODE-420-length-23277-cov-1.798186_pt1 | contig 23277 bp, 34 predicted proteins | sample MGYA00242615_ERZ504782 | MGnify/ENA primary metagenome ERZ504782 (study PRJEB26092, sample SAMD00036354) | human gut metagenome | host: Homo sapiens | study: EMG produced TPA metagenomics assembly of... | reverse complement strand
CGAGCGCACTGGCGGCAATACCTGTCAAAACAGCAGTTTTCCATTTTCCGCGCAGGGCATCGAGAGCGAGCATACGATAGTCGGCAGATACTTTCATAAAAGCAACCTCCTGTCTGAAAACGGCAAGAATGTGTGAAGATGATGCCGCTTTAATTCAGATACGTTTGAAGCGCTGAAAAAATTGCGACATGAATGAAAAAGAGGCTGTTGCACCGGTTTTATCCTTGTGCAACAGCCCCTTCTTTACTTCAGCAGCTTGTCCAGTTCGTCATAAATGGACTTGACCTTCGTGCCGACAATGACCTGACAGGCGTTTTTTCCCGGACGGATGATGCCTGATGCGCCTGCCGCTTTTACGGCCTGCTCATTGACCTGATTGTAGTTCTTGACCACAAAGCGCAGGCGGGTAGTGCAGTAGCTGGCAGATACTACGTTGTCTTTGCCGCCGATGCCTTTCAGAATGTCCTGTGCAACCAGTGCGTATTTGTTTGCTTCGGCAGGGTCTACTTTTTTCTCAGTCGCTTTGTTTTTCCCGGAGCGGGAATAAACAAAAACAACGGCACACACGACCACAACAGCAAGGATGATAAGTAATGTTGATGAATTCATAAAACTTCTCCTTTTACAAGCAGATAAGGCGCAGCGCGTCCTCATCAGCAATCAATATCGAATGCTCTTTGTTTACCCTAACACAACATCGCTGTTATGTCCAGTCCCTTTTCAGCTTTATACGGACATTCTTTCTTGCCTTGTGAATCGCCACAAATTGCCATTCGGTCGAAAGTCTCGGATAGTGCGTCAGGGAGGAATATGCCGCATGATTTTTATTTTCTGCCATATAGTCCTGCAAGGTCACCTTGGAAAACCGAGGGTCATGGAGCTGCGCTTCATCGGGGTGCGGCTGCTCCGATTCTACGCTCGGTTCCAATTCGATCGGTTCATCGGTCAGCCAAGTGTCCATAAGACAATATTGTTGTTCCTTTTTCTCCGGGTGAAAGCGATAATGAAGAATCACATAATTGGCGGGGTACTTGACGGGTCCCTGCTTTTTGAAAGGGTGTTCGATCACACCGTTTTCCAGCACAGTGACCGTGATCATTTCCGCTTTTTTAGTAAGCGGATTCTGAAACACGATAAGCTGTCCCGCTTCTTCGATCTTCAAAATCGGCCCCGGCACTGGTTCATCCGGTGCTTCCAGCATCAGCGTCAGTTCCTGATCGCGAACTGACAAAAGCTCGCTTTTGAAATACAGCCGGAAGATGACCCACCCGGTATTCAGATCGAATCCGTAATGCTCCACCAGCTTTCTGGCCGGATAATGTTCCTTGGGGGTAGCGGGAGACATTCGGAGCGGATTCCAGATGAACCGTTCCGAACGCCATTCATCAATACAGTCGTTCTCCGTCAAGAGATGCCCCATGGGATGAAAATGAAAGGGGTCGTATTGATCTATCATCAGCCGTTCCAGCGGTGAATGGAACCCGGCATTCCTGCGCTTTTCATAGATTGTCAGGCAGTTCTTCAGGTGATAATAAGGCAGCTTACGCACCACATCTACTACCAATCCGCCCGGAAACGGATAAACTGCCGGAATCAGCCATTCTTCATTTTTCCAACTGAACGATACGGCCATTCTGACCGCATCGTTGCTTTCGATTGATTCCCACACCATAGCAGGAGCAATCATCTGCTGGTAGTTTGTGAAGTGCTCCATAAACCTCTGTCCTCATCTGTTTTTCTAACGAAAAAGACGGCTCCGAATAACCGAAGCCGTCTTTTATCAACTGTGGAAATGGAAACTCACTGGACGAATTTCAGTTTTCCAACCATGCGTAATCAAATTCTGTAAAGTCGTGGATGTAATGCTCTGCACCAAGCTGGATCAAATCCGACCCGTCTGCTTTTTCACCGATGGCAACGATCTGACCTACGCCATTTCGTTTTGCCAGAGTGATGGCAGCCACACTATCCTCGATGACCATACATTCCGCGAACGGAACGTTCAGTCGTCTGGCAGCTTCCAAGTGCATTTCGCCTTTATTCGCATAGGTTCCATCGTCGTAGACAACATCTTCTTTCTTCAACCATTTCCCAATAGGGAAGCTGTCGAAGTAAAAGTCAACGTTTGCCTTGATAGAAGCACTTGCCAGAATAAAGGGATGCCCCGCTCATGCAAGCCTTGCATCAACTTTTCAGCACCTGCTACGAGGTGTAAACTGTCAGGATTTCTCCTACACACCTTGCGATACAGTTCCTCTTTCCGCTCCGAGTATTGCTTACGCTCCTCGGCATTGAGCCACGGTGCCATGTTCTGAATGATCGATTCGTTACACGGTCCGCAGATCAACTTAGGGTCAAGGGGATTCGGATCTTCAGGATGCAATTCATGATAGATCTCTGACCACGCCTCCATGTGAAAGCGGGTATCAAAGAACATCGTCCCATTAAAATCAAGAAGTACAGCGTGCATTGTAGCTCCCGCTTTGAATTAAGCGAAGATACCAAAGAATGCGCCGACCAGACCGATCACCAGCAGCAGAGCGATGCAGGTAACGGGCTTCCAGTTCTTCTTCTTCATCAGGAAGAACAGGCCGAGGGTCAGAGCCAGAGGAATCAGCTTGGGCAGAACGCCATCCAGAATGCTCTGGATAACGATGGGGCTGTCGCCGTTCTCGATAACGGTAGCAACGGTGGTGCCGCCGTAGTTGGAGGTCAGAGCACCAACGATGAACACGCCCAGCATGGAAGCGGCACGAGTGAACTCCTTAGCGTTTGCAGTCAGGATGTCGATTGCCTTAGTACCCAGATTATAAGACCAGTACATCAGGAAGAAGCGGCAAGCAAACTGAACGATGTTGAAGATCAGCAGGAACATGATAGGACCAGCAAGCGATCCGTTTATTGCCATGTTCGATGTAATACCTGCGGTGATAGGAACCAGAGTGAACCAGAAGATTGCGTCGCCGATACCGCCCAGAGGACCCATAGCGGCAACACGCACGGCACGGATGGTGTCGATGTCAGCCTTCTGCTGTTCCAGAGAGAGGATGATGCCCATAACGAAGGTAACGAGGAAGGGGTGAGTGTTGAAGAACTCAAGGTTATGCTCCATGGAGAGCTTCAGATCTTCCTTGTTATCGCTGTGGATCTTTTCCAGACCGGGCAGGATGCAGTACAGCCAGCCGGCAGCCTGCATACGCTCGTAGTTGAAAGATGCCTGCAGGTTCAGGGAACGGAACACCATCTTATTCAGCGTAGCCTTATCCAAAGGCTTCGCGGGAGTCAGATTGTTGTAATGAGTTGCATTAGATGCCATCTTCGTCGTCGCCTCCATTCGCAGCAAAACCAGAACCAGCAGCCTGCTTGATAGCAACGCGAGTCTGGTAGTCGTACAGAGCAATTGCAATGCCCACAAATGCGATCAGCAGCAGAGCAGAGCCGGACAGTTCGGGGATGTAGCCGATGATGGTTGCCAGAGCAAAACCAGCAAAGTAGATGCCCAAGAACTCGTTGGACAGCATGATACGCAGCAGGGTTGCGAAACCGACGAAACGCATCATACCACCGGCAGCGCCCAGACCAGCCATGACCCAGCTGAACTTCTCAGCCAGATTGCTCAGAGTGGTGCCCATTGCAGAGCCGCCCAGCATACCGAGGTGCAGACAACTGCGAACAGCAGGCCCAGCAGAGCCATTGCCATGTAGTTCAGACGGACAATGCCCTTAGTGTCGCCCTTAGCTGCCAGCTGGTCAGCCTTGGACATCATGGGGGACATGAGGGTGAACAGGAAGGTAACCATGTACTGACCGATCAGAGCAAAGGGAACTGCCAGACCGACAGCAGCGGTGGTATCCAGATGAGAAGAAATTGCGAACACGGTAGCCATGACGCCGCCGATAACGGCGTTTGGCGGCTGAGCACCGCCGACAGGCATGTTACCGATGGTCATCAGCTGGTAAGTACCACCAACGATCAGACCGGTGGGAAGGTCGCCCAAGATCGCACCGATGACAGCACCGGAAACGATAGGCTGGTACAGGGATTCCAAGAAATCAAACTGGTCGATGGCCACGATAAAGACCCACACAAAGACCAGAATGATCTGAAGTGCACTAAAGCCCATAATAAGTACTCCTTTTCAGTATTTAGGAGAGCAGCCGTCTGTTTACTTGAACAGCTTGTCGGTGCTTTCCGCATGTTCGGTAGGAACACGACGAATCTCCAGTTCCACACCGAGTTCCTGCAGCCGCTTGAAAGCAGCCACATCGGAATCGTCAACTGCAACGGAACCTGCCACCTGACGCTTGCCGTCAGCCATGTGCATATTACCGATGTTGACTTTCTTGATGGGAACGCCACCCTCCACCAGCTTCACGACATCCTGCGGATTCTCGCAGACGATGAAGATCAGCTGCTTTGCGCTTGCCTTGTGGATGGTGTCGATCGTCTTCTGGATGGTCCAGTAGCGCATAGCTGCATATGAAGGAGCAGCCATGTTCATCAGGCCCTGACGCAAGCTGTTGCCAGCCACCTCGTCATTTGCGACCAGAATCAGGTTTGCGCCGATTGCGCCGCACCACTGCGTAGCAACCTGTCCGTGAACCAGACGATTGTCGATTCGAGTTAGAACAATGTTCGGCATTTTTTTTCATTCCTCCTTGAAATTTTTGTCTGAGTTCCAATTCAGAGCATCTACATTATAGGCGATATTTGAACAAAAGTCTTTATATTTTTTAACAAAGTGTTTCTAAAAATCGGTTATTTTCGTGGCTTCTCATTACAAACTTCCAAAAGTCGTCGGAAAAAGCTGGTAATATTGAACAAAAAATGTTATACTCATTGCAGATATGAAAGAAGGAGGAATCCGGAAATGCAACGTGAAACTTCCAATGACAGCTTCTTGGAGTACGGTCAAACCTACCATGAACCATCCGTCTTGCACACCCTGACCTGATCCACCAGCACGAAACTGCTATCACCCGCCGCTATGTGTCGCAGTTCTATTGCTTTAACTGTGATACCTATATAGAGGTGCTTGAGGGCATCGGTGTTCTGCTGGTCTCCCATACGGCGGATGCTGCCGATGTACAGGAATTTGCCCTGAACCGATTGGTCCACATCAAGCCCAATGTCTATTTTGCGGTGGTTTCGACCACCCAGAAGCTGGAATACGAGCTGTACGCCAAGAGCGACTACTCTCTCCGTGTCACCGATTTTCCTTCCCAGTACGAATTCCTTGCCGTTCTGCCCCGTATTGAAATGCAGAAGATTTTAGGGTATTATTATAGAATCCGCACCCCGAACTACTGCTTTAAGGGTGAGCAGCATAACTTCTTTGAGCTGACTTATATTGATGAAGGTGAACTGGAGACCGAGGTGGACGGAACGCTGTACCACCTGAAGGACAAGGACCTGATGATCTACGGCCCCGGTCAATTTCACACCCAGTATACGGATGACAGCCACAACGCATCCTATCTGACGGTGCTGTTCGATATGCAAAACCTGACCCCTGTGGAGCAGAAGGTCTGGTATGATGCGCTGGTCAACCGGGTGTTCCACTACGATCAGAAGATCAACACCTTAATAAAAGCATTCGTCCGGGAGAGCACCACAGGCATTCCTTATATGAATAGTCTGATGCTCTGCCTTTTGTCGGAGATCGTTATCCGGCTGTTGCAGGGAACCTATGCCTCCCCCATGAACCAGCCCAACAATTCCGTGCACAAGAGCGCAATGGACGAATTGTTTGACCAGATCATCGCCTACATTGATGAAAATATTTATCTTCCGCTGACGATCCCGGAGATCTGCGAGCATTTTTCCCTGTCCCGGACGGCGTTGCAGCTGATGTTCAAGAACGCCATCGACCAGTCTCCCAAAAAGTACATCAACGATAAGAAACTGGAAAGAAGCTGTCAGATGCTGCTGGAGAACCGTTATACCATCAGCGAGATCTCCCTGCGGCTGGGCTACACCTCTATCCACTATTTTTCCAAGTTCCTTTAATATGAAGTATCATATGTCGCCCAGCGAGTTCGTAAAGCAGAATCTTCAACCCAAAAAGTGAAAGGAATCCTCTATGAATATTGGAATGGTTGGAACAGGCTCCATTGCCCACACGATGGCGAAGGAGTTTGCGCGTCTTACAACAATGCCTGTTGTTGCCGTGTATTCTCGCAACGCAGACACCGGAGTTGCAATGGCCAACGAGTTTCATATTCCCAAGGTCTATACCGAGTACAACGAAATGCTTGCCGACCCGGATGTGGAGCTGGTGTATATCGCCACCCCCAACAGCCTGCATTTTGAGCAGGCAAAGGCTGCACTGCTGGCTGGAAAGCACGTTCTCTGCGAGAAGCCCATTGTCCCTACCTTGGCGCAGCTGGATGAACTGCTCGGCCTTGCGGAAGAACGCCACTTGCACCTGCTGGAGGCTATTACGACCATTGACCAACCGAACTATGGTATGGCAAAGATAATTGCAGAGGAGATCGGTGACATCAAAGCGGTATCCTGCACCTTCTGCCAGTATTCCAGCCGGTATGATGCCTTTATGAATGGGCAGACTCACCCGGTGTTCGACCCCGCCTACTGCGGCGGAGCTTGATGGACCTTAATATTTATAACATCTATTTTGTGGTAGGGCTTTTTGGCGACCCGAAAGCCGTACACTATTACCCGAATCGCAACGCCAATGGCATTGACACCAGCGGTATCCTGATTCTGGAATACCCGAATTTTGTCTGTCAGTGTACGGCTGCAAAGGATTGCTCTGCGCACAACAGTGCCCAGATCATAGGCACTGAGGCAGCATCCTCATCGAGCCGAGCAGCAGCACCTGCCAGAAACTCGTTGCCATTCGGAAAGGAAAAGAGCCCTATATCATTGATGATAGCGACGTGACGCCTTGGTGGTTTGTAGCTCTTAGCATCTCCAACTTCCTGATCGTTCCGCAGGATACCGTCAAAGAGCGGCGCATTCGTGCAATGAGATCGGCGGTAGCCGTACTGGAAGCCGCCCGGAAAGACGCCCACCTCGACTTCTAACCGTAAAATACAAATCTTTCACCGTTTTTACTCTTGATAAATTAGTAACGACTATCTATAATAATGGTGGATGTTTGTATATCCTATCTGCCGTTACGAACAATCGGCTCTTGCAAGGCAGAGTAAATGATATGAAGGTAAATGTTTCAGGAGGGTAATTATGGCTTTAGTCACTACCAAAGAACTGATGCTTGATGCTCAGAAGAACCATTACGCAATCGGCGCATTCAATGCAGAGAACATGGAGATGGTTCAGGCCATCATGCTGCTGCAGAGGAACTGCGTGCACCCGTTATCGTCCAGACCACTCCGGGTACTCTGAAGTACGCTTCTCCGGCCATGTTCCATGCTATGGTCGCAGCTGCCGCTTCCGAGGCTACTGTTCCTGTTGTGATGCACCTTGACCACGGCAGCAGCTACGAGCTGGCTATGAAAGCATTCCGTGCAGGCTACACCTCTGTGATGATCGATGGTTCTCACCATGTTTTCGAGGAAAACATCGAGATCACCAAGGAAGTTGTTCGTGCCTGCCATGCAGCCGGCATCCCTGTGGAAGCTGAGCTGGGCAAGGTCGGCGGCAAGGAAGATGATCTGGACGGCGGCAATGGCAATGGCTACACCGTTCCTTCCGAAGCTGCTGAGTTTGTAGAGCGCACCGGTGTGGATTCTCTGGCTGTTGCTATCGGCACCGCACACGGCGTTTACAAGGGAACCCCGAAGCTGGACATCGACCGTCTGAGCGAGATCCGCAAAGTCGTTTCTGTGCCGCTGGTGCTGCACGGTACTTCCGGTGTCCCGGATGATGCCGTCCGTGAGTGCGTTGCCCGCGGTATGTGCAAGGTGAACTACGCCACCGATCTCCGCATCGCATTCAGCAAGGGTCTGAAAGAATATCTTGCAGGCGATCCCGAAGCATTTGACCCGAAGAAGTACAGCGCAGTTGGTCGTGAGCAGGTCAAGGAGTACGTCATGAGCAAGATCCTTGTTTGCGGCAGCAACGGCAAGGCATAATTCAGCATTCATCCGTCTTAACCCATATAAGACATTTCTTCCTTAAGGATTAGAGCCGCCGCTCTTTGGAGCAGCGGCTCTAATCCTTTTTCTGCAAAAGGCAAAACCCCCACAGCGGTATGGCGTCCGCTGTAGGGGTTTTGTCAACGAAAAAGAGGATCGGATGATTTCGTAAAGAATGTAAAAAGGCAGGCGGAAAGCCGCGCAGCATTCAACGCCTGTCTTTTTACGCCGGGATGGAGGGACTTTGACGAATGAAGAACTTATGATAATCTCGTGCGGAAATGAAGAAGACGCACAAGATCAACGCTATTAAAACACCAAAACAATTACTTTACAATGCTCTGGACGGCATAACGGGAAATAGTAATAACGATCTTCGGTGCAACTTCCACACGGAGAGTATCTTCATCCTCCATGCTTACGATCTTGCCGTAGATGCCACCGGCAAACATAATGCGGGAACCGACCTTCATGTCCGTATGGACTTCGCCAAGCTGCTTGCGCTTATTGCGCATATTTTTGGCAGAGATAGCATACAGGATGAGACCGATCACGCCCATAATGACTGCCAGCGTAATGCAGGTCCAAATAATTACTTCCCAATTGATCATTGTTTAGATTCCGTCGCTTTCATCAGATTCGGCTTCTTCGGCAGGAGCCTGTAACTCAAAGATTACCATACAATCCTTGCCGGTGTCAACCAGTTCTTCTGCAAGAGCGCGGGGATCATCTTCCATATCCAGCATCGTAACAGCGGTAACGAGCATCGGCAGATTCGTGCCGGCAATGACCTCGATCTTCTGATCGGGGCGTGCGTACTTGCACTCCACTGCAGTCTTGAAGGGAGAGCCGCCGGGCAGATCGGACAGAACCACAACGCCATCGCAGGTGCGGAACTCGTCGAATGCGGCGTTGAACTTCTCCGCCAGCTGCTCCGGGGACATACCTTCTTCAAAATTGATATAGCGGACATACTCGTTCTCGCCAGCGATCATCTGAGCGGAAGTGTGGATGCCATCAGCAAAATGGCCGTGGCCGGTAACTACCAAACCGATCATGTTCGTTGCCCTCCTGATTTTCTAATTACTTCAGCGTGTACGGATACAGGGTAACACCTTGACAACACGGTTCACCTCACCAGTGGGGCAGGGGTTGTCCGGGGTAATGCCCAGAGACAGAGACTTCATCAGAGCGATGGTCTGAGCAAACAGGATGAAGTCCAGACCCAGCAGAACGTTCTCCATATCCTGACCGATCTTGATCTGAACAGCGTAATCTGCCAGCTCCTCAATGCCTTCGCAATCGTGGTTGTAAACAACGACGATCTTGTTGCCCTTGCGCTGATGTGCCATCTCCTTGACCAGATCCAGCTCATAGCGGCGGCGGTACTCATCGTCACTCAGATAAGCGATGGTCAGGGTGTTATCATCAATGATGGACTTGGGACCGTGACGGAAGCCCAGCTCGGAATCGTACATGGTAGCGACCTTGCCGGCAGTCAGCTCCAGAGTCTTCAGTGCGGACTCCTGTGCAACGCCCTTCAGGCCGATGTTGCCCAGATAAACGATACGGTTGTAATCGAACTCGTCCACGATCTTCTGGACTTCACCGAACTGGTCATCGAGGAAGTGCTGACCTGCAACGGCCAGCTTCTCGACCTCGGCAGTGATCTCATCCAGCTTGTCCAGATTCAATGCCAGATAGGTTGCCAGATACATATTGCTGTAGCTGGAGGTCATGGCGAAGGACTGGTCATGGGTCTCCGGGGTCAGGTTGATAGCGAAGCAGTTCTTGCGGCTTGCAGCCATCTTGGACAGAGTGCCTCGTGGTTGCAGGTCACGAACAGGTGGTACAGGTTCTGGCAGACGACCTCTGCTGCTTCCACGTTGCCCAGAGACTCAGGAGAGTTGCCGGAACGACCAAAGTTCACCAGCAGGGTGGGCTTGGTGCGGGACAGGAAGTTCTCCGGGGAGGGAACGATATCGGTGGAAGCGTAGGACTTGACCTTGTAGTTGTACTTGGGGTTCAGAGCCTGGAACAGGGAGTTGCCAACGAACTCGCTGGTGCCTGCGCCGACCAGAACGATGTCGAAGTCATCCTGCTTGACGACCTGATCGATAAAAGCCTGCAGCTCGTCCTTGCAGCCAGCCAGCTGTGCGCAGGTCTTGCGCCAAGTTGCAGGCTGCTGATAGATCTCATGTGCAGTAAAAGTGGAAGAAGTTTCCTTCATCTTCTCATCAGTCAGATTAAAAATGCTCATGCTATTCTACCTCCTAATCGGTTGGTATTTATCCGAATCATAGACAGGGCTTACCAAAGCGCACTATCCCTTCCTTTCTGTTATATCACACCCCCATAGCAGAAAACAAGGGGGCAACTGAAAGCCATAACTTTTAGTTTGAAAAATGCAAACCGAAGCCGTGTTTTCCCTGTCAAACGGTCATTTTTAGCCATGTTTGCCGAAACAAGTAACAAGTCGATTGAAAATTATAAATATTTTTCCGAAAGAATGCGGTATAATGGCACAAGGGTAATTCACTCGGAAGGAGGACAATTCAGATGATAATCCAAAGTAAAAAAGTATGGATCGCAGATCAGTTTGTACCTGCTGCTATCGAGGTCAAAGAGGGTAAGATCGTCGGCATTTTCCCCTATGGGACAAAGGATGTAGATGACGATTACGGCGACAAGCGTATCGTCCCCGGCTTTATGGACATCCACTGCACGGTGCCTATGAGTTTGACACCAACGATGCAAACGAGGAAGGTCTGCGTTACTGGGCAGAGCACATCGTTTCTGAGGGCGTGACCAGTTTTCTGGCTACCACCATCACCCAGAGCGTTGAGGTGCTGACCAATGCCGTTGCCAACGTTGCCCGTGTCATGGAGGGCGGCTACGACGGTGCCGAGATCCTTGGCATCCACTTCGAGGGTCCTTATCTGGACATGAAGTACAAGGGTGCACAGCCGGAGCAGTTCATTGCAAAGCCCAGCGTGGAGCAGTTCAAGCACTATCAGGAAGCCGCACACGGTCACATCCGCTATGTTACGCTGGCTACCGAACAGGACGACAACTTTGAGCTGACCCGCTACCTGACTTCGCAGGGTATCGTTGTCAGCATCGGTCACAGTGCTGCCACCTACGAGCAGGCAGTCATGGCTTATGCCAATGGCGCACGCTCCATGACCCATGTCTATAATGGTATGACACCCTTCAACCACCGCGCAAACGGTCTGGTGGGTGCAGCATACCGCATCCGCACCATGTACGGTGAGATCATCTGCGACGGATGCCATTCCACCCCGGCTGCTCTGAACAACTACTTTATGAGCAAGGGTCCCGACTATTCTATCATGATCTCCGATGCGCTGATGGCAAAGGGCACCCCCGTGGGCAGCAAATACATCTTCGGCGGCAACGAAATCGTGATTTACCCGGACGGCAGCGCACACCTGACCTCTACCGGCGGTCTGGCTGGCTCTACCCTGAACATCAACAAGGGCTTGAAGATCCTTGTCGAGGATGCAATGGTACCGTTCAACTATGCGCTGAACGCCTGCACCATCAACCCGGCGCGCTGCTGCATCTGGATGACCGCAAGGTTCCATTCAGGTGGGCAAGGATGCCGACCTTGTAGTGCTGGAGGACAACTACGATGTGCTCCAGACCTATTGCAAGGGTCAGGCAAAGCTGTAAGATTTTGGAGCATTACAAAGGAGAATAGAAATGAAACATCCCCTTCAGGAAATGATGGATAAGCGCCGTCAGGGTATTCGCTGCGGCATCCCCTCTTATTGCAGTGCCAACGAACTGGTAATCGAGATCGCCCTGCGCCGTGCAAAGGAGCGCAACATCCCTGTTCTGATCGAGGCAACTGCCAATCAGGTCAACCAGTTTGGCGGCTACACCGGCATGAAGCCCGCTGATTTCTATCAGATGGTCCTGAAAATGGCAAGCGACATCGGTCTGCCCGAAAACATGATGATTCTGGCAGGCGACCACCTCGGACCTCTGACTTGGCAGAAGCTGCCGGAGTCCGAAGCAATGGAAAACTCCGTGGAACTGGTTTACCAGTATGCACGCGCCGGCTTTACCAAGATCCATCTGGATACCAGCATGAAGGTTGCTGACGACCCGGAAGGTCTGCTCCAGACCGAGGTCATCGCTCGCCGTGGCGCAAAGCTGTACAAGGCTGCTATGAAGGGCTACGAGGAGCTGAAGGCTGAAAAGCCGGATGCAATGCGCCGGTGTTCGTTATCGGCAGCGAAGTGCCATCCCCGGCGGTGCAACCGAAGCTGAGGATACGCTGGCTGTCACTAAGCCCGAAGCATTCCGTGATACCGTTTCCACCTATCAGCGCGTCTGGACTGAGGAAGGCGTTGGCGAGGGCATGAAGGACGTTATCGCAGTCGTTGTCCAGCCGGTGTGGAGTTTGGCGATGAGCAGGTGTTCGACTACAACCCCGCTGCAGCCGTTGACCTGTGCGCCGCTCTGAAGGAGTTCCCCGACATCTGCTTCGAGGGTCACTCTACCGACTACCAGACCGCAACTGATCTGTACAACATGGTCACCGACGGCATTGCTATCCTGAAGGTCGGTCCTGCTCTGACCTTTGGTCTGCGCGAGGCTCTGTTCTCTCTGAGCATGATGGAGAAGGAACTGGTACCGGAAGAAAAGCGCGCCAACTTCATCGAAACGCTGGATCAGGTCATGCTGGCTTCCCCTGCAAACTGGGAAAAGCACTACCACGGTGACGAAAAGCATCTGGCACAGTGCCGCAAGTACAGCTACTCTGACCGTGCCCGCTACTACATCGGTCAGCCGGAAGTCGTTGCAGCCATGAACAAGCTGTTCGACAACCTGCGCGAGTACCCCATCCCCATGAATATGCTGCACCAGTATATGCCCATCAGCTATGCCAAGATCCGTGAGGGTCAGCTGAAGCTCGACCCGCGTGAGCTGGCTATGGACGGCATTGTGCAGTTCATGCTGGACTACGAGAGCGCCGTCTGATCTGCCCTTTTTGCACGCTAAAGAAGAAGGAAATGAAGGAGAACCCATGAAACAGTTTACTTATACCATCAAGGACGAACTTGGTGTCCACGCCCGCCCCGCCGGTCTGCTGGTCAAGCTGGCAAAAAAGTATACCAGCAAGGTCACCATCGAAAAGGACGGCAAGGCTTGTGATATGCGCAAGCTGATGGCAGTCATGGGGCTTGGCATCAAGCAGGGCGAAACCATCACCGTCACGGTTGAGGGTGAGGATGAGACTGTCGCAGCAGAAGAAATTGCTGCATTCCTGAACGAGAACGTTTGATCGTCCACCTGATTTGACATCCACGGTAGCAGATTCCTCTGCTAAAACTGCCCGGAACGATAGGAGAAGGTCGTTCCGGGCAGTTTTTATATGATTCAGAACATTTTGATGAGCCACAGGATCAGGATAATGGCGATCGACACAGCAAGCGTGATCAGAAAGCTGTGGTCTTTCTTTCCATTTTCCGGTTTGGCAGGCTCTGCCGGCTTTTGCTCCTGTTTCAGAGAGGTGATGCCATCCCCCAGCCGCTTCTTCTTGGGATTGTTGTTGCGGCGGTAGATGCGGTTCAGCGTTCCCATGTAGCGGCTGTAATCTACGGGTGCCGAATCCTGTTGCGAGGTGGTTTCCGGCTTCTTGTTTTCTTCCATAATCATGATGTTCCTTTCCGTCCGTTCAGCAGATGCTGTATTTTCTTTTATTATAACATATCACCTGCAAAAAATCTTGTTTTTCTATCGGGATTTTTCGGATGACCTTTATTATTTTTCTCATGATAGCCGTTTTTGTTCTGCCAATAGACAGCGTTCATTTTGTATGCTAGACTAGGTGTATCAAAACGTCAGGAGGTATGCGTCTTATGAACTGCCCCATTTGTCATGCTGAAATGACGCTCCCGGATAGGAGGTACAGAACCCATGCACTTTACAACTGTTACTGTGAACCCCTGCATTGACCGCACGATTCAGGTGGATTCGGTCAACCTTGGTCATAGCCATCGCATTCAAAAAACAATTTGCGACTTTTCCGGCAAGGGCATCAATGTTTCGCTGGCACTTGCCCAGCTTGGAATGCCGGTCAAAAGCGTCTGTCTGAGCCATTCGGATGGAGAAGCGGCTGATTTCTTCAAGCAAAAAAATATGGATGCAGAGCTTATCCCCGTCCCCGGAAACGTCCGTATCAACATCAAGCTGTTTGAAACCTCTACGGGCTGCATGACGGAGTTCAACGAAAAAGGCACCCCGCTTGATCGTGAAACCGCCACGGATGTTATACGTGCCGTAAAAAATGTTCTGCCCACAACATCGGTGCTGATCCTCGGCGGCAGTGTGCCACCGGGCTTTCCTGACGACTTCTACTATGAACTGGGCAAAAGCGCACAGGAATATGATGTGCCCTTTATTTTGGACGCATCGGGGCCGCTGCTTCTGAATGGAATGGAGGCATCTCCTGTTCTGATCAAACCCAATGAAGAAGAATACTACGCCACCTTTGGCGTTCACCCCAGTGTAACGCAGGAGTTCTGCGCAAGCTATCGACAAATCCTCATGGAGCACAACATCGCCTACGGCGCGGTTTCTCTGGGGGAAAAGGGCGCGCTGCTCGTCACACCGGAAGCCGCATGGTTTTCTGAACCTGTTTCTGTCGATGTAAAAGGCGTGCAGGGTGCGGGCGACTCCATGGTGTCCGGCTTTGCCTACGCAATCGCAAAGCAACACACCCAAGGCGACCAGCTGCTTAAAATGGCAGTTTCCTGTGCACACGCTTCTCTGGAACTGCCCGGCACACAAATGTGCACCATGTCGGGCGTGGAAAAAAGATTCCCGCTTACACCTGTTAAGCAGCTCTGCACATTTTAATTTGAATCAGCTTTCTTGCAGCCACCGGTTTTGTCCTGACCGGTGGCTTTTGTTATATTGATGGTGCAGGACTTCACTGTATCGGGGCATAGCAACTACTCCTAAACTCCGTACTTATTATACGGCAAAAAGGATTATAATTTTCTGCGTAGTACGGTATAATAAGCGAAAAGTTTATTGTACGAAAGTGAGGAGTGGCGGTGGATAACATTCTTAATACCATAACCGCCTACCGTAAAGAACGCAAATGGTCGCTATACGATTTAGCGGCTCACGCCGAGCTGAAACCGTCCACCATTTCTACATGGTATAATGACAATGCGATTCCGACCATTCCTTCGCTTGTAAAGATCTGCGATGCCTTTCAGATCACGCTTTCTGAGTTTTTTGCTAAGGCAGAGGGAAGTGAATCTGCCCGGTAGCACTTACGTCCCAGCAGATGCAGGTCATTGAGAAGTGGTCGATACTTCGCCCTGACCAGCAGGAAGCTTTTTTGAATTTGCTGAATACGATTCCCTGATTCTACATGGATAGCAATAGAGTTTCGGCTCTTTTACTATTATGAAGGACATTCTGTACGTCCTTCATACTCCGCCCGCCTTGCCATCATCGACAAAGAAAGGACGAAGAACTATGAAAAGGAGATTAATCGAGTACCAATCAAGCCCCGGCAACCAAAACTTGGTTCGCCGCCGACTGTATTCCTGCACTCCGACCCTATGGCGCAGCCTGTGGCTGTCCCTTTGCTTGGTCGGAGGGCTGGCTTATGTACTTTGATTCTTACGCCACCGGCAAACGTATCCAGCACCTGCGCAAGGCCAAAGGCATGACGCAGGAGGAGTTGGCAATCAAACTGAACATCAGTGACCGCCACCTCCGTAGCCTTGAAAGAGGAGAGTACACCCCCTCGGTCGACTTGTTCGTTGAAATTGTTGAATTTTTCAACACTACGCTCGACCATTTGATTATGGGGAAATCCACTTCTGAGCAAGAAGAATTGATGAAGAAGAAAGTCAGTGCCAAACTTCAGCGCATGGCACGCAGCCTAGAGGCTCTTGCTTACGAGTTATAAATTACACACAACAGCTCCTTCGGACAGACGGCTCATACAAGCCGGTGTCCGAGAGGGCTTTTTTCTTTGAAAAAAGTTCAAAGTCGCATTTGTAAAACTGTCGAAAAATTTATGTCGTAGCATCAATGAAAAACGCTCAAAACCGGAAGCGATACTTCCGGTTTTTTGCTTAAAAACCGGAGGTACGACCTCCTAAAAAAGCATTTGGTTTTCAGGTACACTATGGTCACAGCAAGGGCAACACCCCAGACGGGAGAAGCCCGAAGCTGTAAGCCGTACCTTGAAAACTGAATATCATTCCCTCGGACAAAATAATGAAACTTCCGTAACTCGCGGCCCGGCCATAAAGAAGGCGGGGTGGCTGAAGAAGCCAATGTGGAGTGTGGGTGCAAGTCCCCACTTACCGAGGTGCATTCCAAATCCAACGGGGGTCGAGGACAAATAGGTTGGAAAAACTTAAAGCAAAACTTCAAAGCCCACCACCGGGATTCTTCTGAATCAAGGCAGTGGGCTTTTTCCATACCGAATATTCATTCTGATGACACGGAGGTAATGATTATGAGCCGTACTTTTACCCACAAGACCGATGAATCGACCCTGACCACCCTCTGCCCCCGCTGCCTGAATGCCTTTCGGAACACCCGTGCATCCGCGTCCGCCGTGCAGACCCCTATCAGCTCACCAAGGAGCCTTGCACCTACTGCCAGACCAACTTCGGCTACGACTACTACATCCAACCCACCAGCCCGAAATCCACCTATTTTAAGAAAGGACGGTTCGATGATGAATCTGAATGCGCTTAAAGTTGACCCTGAATTTCAGGCAAGATTCCACCGTTGACCTTTGAAGAACTTAACCAGCTGGAAGCCAACATCCTGCGGGATGGACGCATCATCAATCCCATCATCGTGTGGGAGGGGCTGATTGTGGACGGACACAACCGTTTCATCATCGCCAAGAAGCACCCGGAAATCCCGTTCACTGTTCACGAAACGGAGTTTGCAAACCGCTATGAAGCCATCATCTGGATTTGCAAGAATCAGCTGGGGCGGCGCAATCTCACCCCGGAACAGAAGCAAGTACCTCATTGGGAAACAATACGAAGCCGAGAAGTTAAACCATGGCGGTGATCAGAAAAGTAACCTTAAAAAATCGACTGGCCAAAATGGCCAGTCGATTGACAAACGGTGGACACGTCGACGAATCGCCGATGAAACGGTGTCAATGACAGCTTTGTAAAAAGGGCTGAGCAGTTTTCCAAGGGCGTGGATGCCGCCGAAAAAGCTGTTCCCGGCACCCGTCAGAAAGTCCTTACTGGCGAGGTAAAACCGACCGCTGCTGAGATCGCATCCGTTGCCCGCGCACCTCCCGAAGAACGTCCGGCACTGGTGGCTGAAATCTGCAAACCCAAAGACCAGAAGAAAGCCGCCATGACCAGAACAACACCGCCCCCAGCAGCCAAACCGCTTTCCGATTCCAGTACATCCGAGGAAGAATCTACGGACGAAGAACTGGTTCACACTCCGGCTCCGCAGGAGCAGACTTTTCCACAAAGAGCGAACGAACCGTTGAAAATCAACCGTCAGCAGATTCTTGAAATCGCAAACAGCCGCTATGTACCAAACGACTTGCCGATGGGACTGCGATGCTTTGCGAAGTATCGGGAGCCGCCAACAGTATGATGCGCCGCTGGGAAAGCGTTTTCCGGGAATATCCCGACATTCTGTCCGATGCAGAGAACCGTGCATCCGTAGGACGAACGATTCAGAAATTGAGAGACTACCTGAAAAATCTGGAAGATAAGATGGAGGAACTGCTATGAAGAATATGAACTGTGTCAGCACCATGCCTGAGATCATGCCCGAAATCACCGATGAAGCAATCATCGAAGCCCTTTTCGCTCAGCGGCCTTACGAAGAAAAGGTCATCAACAGTGCCTTTCTCGAAATCCCTGCGGAATATCAGCGCAAGCTGAACATTCCCAATGTCGAAAAGATGTCGGCAGAGTTCACCGAGCTGATCGCCAACCCGCCCAAGGTCAGCTACCGGGACGGTCACTACTTCGTCTTTGACGGTCAGCATACCATCGTGACCCGTCGGGCGATGAACGGCGGGCAGGATCTTCCGATTATCTGCAAAGTGTACGAGGGACTGACAGAGGAAGAAGAAGCCATGCTGTTTTCCCGGCAGACGGGCGTTTCCACGCCGCTAACCGCTGGCGCAGAGCTGCGCGCCGCTTTGGTGGGCAAAGACCCGGAATCTCTCGCATTCGTGAAAGCCACCGAAAGCACCGGTCTGCAGCTCGGTCTGGACAGCTACCGTGCCCCGTGGAAGATCATCTGCATCCGCACGGCATTCAAGGAGTACAAGACCTACGGCGCAGACCTCTACAAAGAAGCCCTGACCATGCTGGCAAAGGCTGGAGGGTGACCCCGATTCCCTCCGCTCCGGCATCCTGCAGGGCATGGTTCGCTTTGTGGCTCTGTATCAGGGCGAGTATGACCCGGAGCGTCTGGTCAAGCGGCTGCACACTGTTCATCCCATGACGTTGGTAAACGACGAGAAATCTCTGAGCGGCACGGTCAGCTACAAATATATGATGCTGATCCTGCGCACCTACAACGGCTCCAGCCGCTCTAGGAGCCTTCCTATCAAGCAGTGATGTTCTCTCCTATGGAAACAGTTCTAAAACGCCGCAAATGCCGTCCACAGGGCGGCTTTTGCCTACATAAGGAAAAGGGGGATGATTGCTACCGTTTATGTAACAAAGAATTTCGGCTTTCGCCGGGGCGAGATCTACTTTGCAGACCTTGACCCGCACTATGGTTCTGAGCAGGGAGGTAAACGCCCTATTATTGTGATTCAAAATAATACAGGGAATAAATTTGCGCCGACTGTGATCGTAGCTGCTGTGACCTCAAAAGTCTCCAAGAAGCCAAACCAGCCCACCCATGTTCTCATTGAGAAGAACCCTGCGTTCAGCCGTCCGTCTGTGGTGCTGCTGGAACAGATCTTCACCATTGACAAAGAGCGCATCAACAGTTTTATGGGGATGACCAGTGAGTGGGAGATGGTGCAAATTGAAAAAGCCCTGAAATGCAGTCTGGCTCTGAACGGAGGTCGATAATATCAACAAGGACGCCTACGCTCCCCTTTCCCCCGCTGTTCCTCCCGATGTTTTCAGCATTGATGCAACTGCACTGAAGCTGATTTCCATTTTATTCGACAACGACCTGATCTCTGCTGAGGTCTATCATCAGGTTCTTAGCAGATATGCAGCGTAATGTCAAGGATGTCGCTGACACCGGCGACATCCTACATATTCCCTTCGCAATCTTCTATACTACGGGCAAAGGAGGTACAGCGATATGAACATCACACAAAGAATGTACTTTGGGCAATTCCCATTGGACAAAGACCGTGACCGCCGCATTGTCTTTTACGGTCGTGTTTCCACCCAGCATGAAGCACAGGTCGATGCACTCGGAAATCAGATGCAGTGGTACGACGATCAGCTTCGGTATCATCCCAACTGGCAGGTCATAAACCGCTATATTGATGAGGGCATCACCGGCACCTCCGCCAAAAAGCGTCCTGCGTTTATGCAGATGATTTCCGATGCCAAACGTGGCAAATTCGACCTGATCGTCACCCGTGAGGTCTGCCGCTTTGCCCGCAACACTGTCGATACCCTTCAGCTTACCCGTGAACTCCGCAATTTCGGCGTAGAGGTCTTTTTCGTATCCGACAACATCTGGACGATGGACGGCGATGGCGAACTCCGGCTTTCCATCATGGCAACCATGGCGCAGGAAGAAAGCCGCAAGATTTCAGAGCGTGTTCTTGCCGGGCAGAAGATAAGCCGGCAGAACGGCGTGCTTTACGGCAGCGGCAACATTATCGGCTACGACCGGGATAAGGTCAACCGTACATACGTTATCAACGAGGAACAGGCTGCAACCATACGGATGGTTTTCACGCTCTACTCTCAGGGCTACGGGGAAAAGGCGATCGTCAACGAACTTTCCCGGCTGGGTCGTAAGGATGGGCACGGAAACGTCAGTTGGTCTTGTACCAAAATCAGCCGTATCCTTCGCAACGCAACGTATATGGGCTATATCTGCTACAACAAGTCCAAGGTCAACAACTATCTTGAAAAGAAGCGCATCAACAACCTTGATGAAACTTCTTTCGTCTATGTAAAAGGCAACTTTGATCCGATCGTATCAGAAGCCCTTTGGCACGAATGTGAACGCATCCGCAAATCCCGTATTTCCAGCCTGCGCCTTCCTGATGGAGAAACAAGGCGTAAAGGAGCCAGAACTACCAAGAACCTGTGGGTGTCAAAACTTCGCTGCCGCTGCGGTTCTTCCTACCGCATTTTCAACTGGCGTAAACTGAAGGACGGAACGCCGGTCTTTGGCTACCAGTGCAATATGCGAACCGTCAACCCGACCCGTTCCTTCGTTTTGGAGCACAACATGACCCAGCAGCTCAGTTGTGATGCCATTTCCATCCCGGAGTGGAAGCTGGAACTGATGGCGAAGAAGATCTTTGAAAAGGTCTGGGGCAATCAGAACAAAGCCATCCTTCGAGCTGTAAGATGATCGAAAGCTGCCAGAACGGAAAAGCTACAGCACGAATGTCCGCTGCGCCGATTCAGAGCAAGATTGAAAAAATCAAAAAACGCAAGCTGAACTACGCTGCCATGCGTGCAGACGGCGAACTGCCAAGAGAGGAATACCAAGCTCTTTGCAAACAGGCAGATGACGAGATTGCCCGCTTGGAGCAGGAGCTGAAAGCCCTCTCCCCTGCGCCCGAACCGCAGACGGTTTCTTCGGACATGAAAGCGATCTACGATTTTCTTTCCCAGAAGGTCGATGTGCACGGTGCCTGTCTTGCGCCGGAACTGATCGAGCAGTTCGTTGAAGTGGTCACCCCCATTGCCGATTACTCCTACCGCTGGAAGCTGAACACCGGCTGCAAGAAGTCCAAAGAGGAGCGCACCGATCTGATGGCTGTATCGGAAAAGCCCATCCTCACCTTCACCATCGACTTTGAAACCGCCAAGCGTTACCGGGAAGCCAACAAGATGCCCCACCAGTTCCGCCGTGCAGCGTGGACCGACCTAACTGTGGAGGTGTATCTGTGATGCTTCTGGAAAGCACCCCCGTGTTAAACGCAATTCACCTCATACATGAGCAAACAAATAAGGCTCACCGCCAAAATTGACGGTGAGCCTTATTTTACGCTCGATTTTTAACGTTAAGTCGTTATAAAACCTTATGCTCTCGGTTTTTAATAGCAGCCTGAGCGGCAGCCAGACGTGCGATAGGCACACGGAAGGGAGAGCAGCTGACGTAGTCCAGACCGACATTGTGGCAGAACTCCACGCTCGTGGGGTCGCGCCGTGCTCGCCGCAGATGCCCAGACCCAGATCGGGACGGGTCTCGCGGCCGTCGTGGGCAGCCATCTTGACCAGCTTGCCAACGCCGATCTGATCCAGATGCTGGAACGGATCGCTCTCGTAGATCTTGTTCTCGTAGTATGCGCCCAGGAACTTGGCGGCATCATCACGGCTGAAGCCGAAGGTCATCTGGGTCAGGTCGTTGGTGCCGAAGCTGAAGAACTCGGCTTCCTTGGCGATCTCGCCGGCAGTCAGGCTGCACGGGATCTCGATCATGGTACCGACCTGATACTTCATCTCAACGCCGGCAGCAGCAATCAGTTCGTCTGCGACCTTGACCACAACGTCCTTGACGAACTTCAGCTCCTTGACCTCGCCGACCAGCGGGATCATGATGTGCGGGGTGATCACATGGCCGGTCTCAGCAGAGACGTTCAGAGCAGCTTGATCACAGCGCGGGTCTGCATCGCAGCGATCTCAGGTAGGTAACAGCCAGACGGCAGCCACGGTGCCCATCATGGGGTTGAACTCGTGCAGAGAAGTAACCACGTTCTTCAGGTCATCAAAGGTCATGCCCATATCGGCAGCCAGCTCCTTGATGTCCTCGTCCTTGGTGGGCAGGAACTCGTGCAGAGGCGGATCCAGATAACGAATGGTCATCGGGCGCTCACCCATGATGCGGTACATGGCCTCGAAGTCACCCTGCTGGAACGGCTCGACCTTGGCCAGAGCAGCTTCGCGCTCTTCCACGGTACGTGCGCAGATCATCTCACGGACAGCCTTGATGCGATCCTCTGCGAAGAACATGTGCTCGGTACGGCACAGGCCGATGCCCTCAGCACCCAGATCCACTGCCTGCTGTGCGTCGCGCGGGTTATCAGCGTTGGTCATGACCAGCAGCTGACGAGCAGCGTCTGCCCAGCCCATGAAGCGGTTGAAGTTCTTATTGCCGGTAGCGGCCACGGTAGCGACCTGCTCGCCGTAGATGTTGCCGGTAGAGCCATCGATGGAGATCCAGTCGCCCTCGGCGAACTTGTGGCCATTGATTTCGAAGGTCTTTGCTTCCTCGTCGATCTTGACCTCGTTGTCATTGCCGCAGCCGGAGACACAGCAGGTGCCCATACCACGGGCAACAACGGCTGCGTGGCTGGTCATGCCGCCACGGACGGTCAGGATGCCCTGAGACACCTGCATGCCCACGATGTCCTCGGGAGAAGTCTCCAGACGGACCAGAACGACCTTCTTCATCTTGCCGGACTTGACCATCTCCTCTGCTTCCTCAGCAGTAAGACGATCTGGCCGCAGGCGGAACCGGGAGAAGCTGCCAGGCCCTTGCCGACGACTTCGGCGGCCTTCAGGGCAGCGGCATCGAACTGGGGATGCAGCAGGGTATCCAGCTGCTTGGGCTCCACGCGCAGGACAGCTTCCTGCTCGGTGATCATGCCCTCGTCCACCAGATCACATGCGATCTGCAGAGCAGCCTGAGCGGTACGCTTGCCGTTACGGGTCTGCAGCATGTACAGATGGCCGTCCTCGATGGTGAACTCCATATCCTGCATATCGCGGAAGTAGTTCTCCAGACGGGTCGCGATCTCAACGAACTGATCGTACACCTCAGGCATCTGATCCTTCAGGTGGCTGATGGGAGAAGGAGTGCGCACGCCGGCCACAACGTCCTCGCCCTGTGCATTGATCAGGTACTCGCCCATCAGCTTCTTAGCGCCGGTGGCGGGGTCACGGGTGAATGCAACGCCGGTGCCGGAGCGGTCGCCGGAGTTGCCGAATGCCATCTGCTGAACGTTGACTGCGGTGCCCCACTCGTAGGGGATCTCGTTCATCTT
>ENA-OQJX01000419-OQJX01000419.1-human-gut-metagenome-genome-assembly--contig:-NODE-419-length-23429-cov-2.306240_pt1 | contig 23429 bp, 37 predicted proteins | sample MGYA00242615_ERZ504782 | MGnify/ENA primary metagenome ERZ504782 (study PRJEB26092, sample SAMD00036354) | human gut metagenome | host: Homo sapiens | study: EMG produced TPA metagenomics assembly of... | reverse complement strand
TAAGGTGTTTTCGCTTCCGCGGGCCGACGGCTGTCGGGCGGGTTGTGGCTGCCTGCGGTGCTGCCGGCCTTCCGGCAGGGATGCAGCGTGGCCCTTGGCATCTGCTGGAAGAGCGGCGTTGCCGCTGAGGTGATCGGCCTGCCCAATGGCAGCATCGGCGATGCACTCTACCGGGCCAAGATCACCCTTTCCACCGGGGAGCTGTTCGCATGGACGTTTGTGATCATCCTGCTCAGCGCCGGGTTTGAAAAGCTGTTCCTGCTGCTTCTGGACTGCGTGACCCGCGCCGTGACCGGGGAGGTGCCGCAATGCTGACCATCGAGCATCTGACAAAACAGTTCGGGAAGAAAACGCTTTTCCGGGATCTCTGCCTCACGGTGGAAGGCCCGGCGGTGCTGTGGGCACCCAGTGGCTGGGGCAAGACCACATTGCTGCGCATCCTCATGGGGCTGGAAGAACCCACTTCTGGCATAGTACAGGGCGTTGGCCGGATGGCAGCAGTGTTTCAGGAAGACCGGCTCTGCCCGCAGCTGACAGCTGTGCAGAACGTGACGCTGGTATTGCCCGGCAGTGCAGAACAATACAAAGAGCAAATCATAAAAGACTTTCAACAGCTTGGCATGGATGCTGCCGCATTGGCCCTGCCTGCAGCACGGCTTTCCGGCGGACAGAAGCGCCGCACGGCTCTGCTGCGGGCTTTGTGGGCCGCCAGCGATACGCTGCTGTTAGACGAACCCTTTACCGGCATGGACCCGGACACCCTTGCCGCTGCTGCGGCTCTGCTGCGGGAGCGCTGCGGAGAAAAGCCTGTCTTGCTGGCTACCCACGACCGCGAAGCCATCCGCCTTCTGGGCTGGCCGGTGGTTGAGCTGGAAGATGCCTGAGCCTGCATCGATCCTATAGAATGAAAAATCGGAAAGACCAGAACGGCCTTTCCGATTTTTTGCTGCTTGGAATATTTTACTGAAAAATACGCAGGGGATACGGCGAACTGCATCAGTTCAGCAGCTTTGCCGGGTCAAGGTACTGCTCACCCTGCAGTACTTCCAGATGGATATGCGTCTCCTCGGCGCATTCGTTGGGAATGCTGCCTGCACGGCCAAGTATCTGGCCCACACTCACTTCATCGCCGGTCTGCACCGTGGGGCCGGCAGTGCCGCACACCCGCCACAGGTGCCCGGCGCTGTCCTCGATGCACACCACACTGCCCCAGCGGCTATCGGTGTCCACGGCGGTCACCTTACCGGCGGCGGGAGCACACACCTGCGCATCCTGCGCACAGGCGTAGTCCACACCGTTGTGGGTGCGCCAGTCGCCAAGGGTGCTGCTGTACACCAGCTCATCGCCGCTGTAGGCGTTCAAGACCCTGCCCGAGACGGGCTGCGTGGAGGCAGGCGCAGCTGAACTGCTGGCAGGCGAGGATGCGCCCTGCAGTGCGGAGGGTTCGTGCACCAAACCAGAGCCAGACTGCGCCCCAGAAGAGGACGCAGAGGATGCGGGCTTGGGTACATTTGCCGCAGATTCTGCGGCGTCGGTCACGGGCTGATGCCATACATCGTCCTCCTGTGGGTCAAGGGTGAGCTGCGGCTCCGGTGCAGGTTCTTCCTGCGGGGTCGTCAGGTCGTCGTAGCTCTTTTTCAGTTCATCCCGCACGGTGCGCACTGCCCACACGCCCGCCGCTGCGGCTGCGACGAGACAGGCCAGCAGTGCCAGTGTAAAGCCCCTGCTGCGCAAAAACTTTTTGATCTGCTCCATTGTCGTTACTCCCATCTGCTGCATTGTGTACGCATTGCTTCTGGGCTTAGTGTGGGACAGCAGGGCAGGTTTTATGCATTCTTTTATTTAAATGCCTTCGCGTTGCTCTGGGCATATTTAGAGGAAATGATATTTTGTAATATAGCAGCCCAGCCAGACCTGCGGGTCTGGCTGGGCTGCACTTTCACAGGAAGGGCCGCAGCCGGAAAATGCATCTTCCCTCTATGGCCTTCTGTGTTGATACCCAGAGCGAAGCGGAGGATATTCTAAATGATATTACCAAACAAAAAGGCCCTCCCTTTTCGGGAGAGCCTTTGCGGATCAAAAATCAGTTGCGGCGGCGGCTGTTCATGCCCAGCAGGCGCACAACATACAGGAAAATGTTGATGAAGTCCAGATACAACGTCAGTGCACCGTAAATGGAAGCCTTCTCGGCCAGCTCGCGTCATAGGCGTAGTAGGAGAACATCTGGCTCAGTTTCTGGGTATCATAGGCGGTCAGCAGCATGAACACCACCAGACCGACAGCGCTGTACAGCACCGTGTAAGGAAGCTCATGCCGAACAGCATGCCCACAAAGCCGGTGATGATGAGCGCGAACAGGCCCATCATCAGCTTGGGACCCCAGCCGGACAGATCCCTGTGGGTAGTAGTGCCGTAGACCGCCATCAGGCCGAAGTACAGCGAGGTGGCAAGGAAGGCCAGCACCAGAGTGCCCAGATCAAATATCAGGAAGTAGTAGCTCAGCACCATGCCGTTGAGCAGTGCATAGGCAAAGAATGTGGCTCTTGCACCGCCCACCGACATGTTCTGCACGCGGGAGCTGAGCACATACACCAGCACCAGCTCTGCGATGGTGAACACCAGATACAGCGAGTTGACAACGTACAGCAGCGGGGTAGCGGCTGTAACGAACGCCGCGGCAAAGGTGATGAGCAGGCCTGCCGCCATCCAGCGGTAGGTGCGGTTCATATAGTCAGCCGAGGTCATGGCAGGCTCCGTGTAGCCTCGATCGTAACCATTGTAATTGTAATCCATATGGGACTCCTCCAGTCTCTTTCTGCCGGAACACTTTTTTCTTGCTCCGGTCTACGGAATATAGTATACTGCATAGAAATGAACGTTTCATGAAAAAGGCTGTGATATTGTATGTCTCTTGGGCTTTATTTACACATTCCGTACTGTTTTTCCAAATGCAGATACTGCGATTTCTATTCCCATCCCGGTGAGCGCGGCGTACCGGAAGCTTATGTGGATGCTCTTTTGCGGGAGCTTTCCCGCTTTGCGCCGGAAGCACCTCTGCAGCCGGACACCCTTTATTTTGGCGGCGGCACGCCCAGCCTGCTGCGCCCGGAGCAGGCAAAACAGCTGATCGATGCGGCCCGGCCGATGCCGGGGGCCGAGATCACACTGGAAGCAAACCCGGAGACGGTGACGGAAGAAAGCCTTGCAGGCTTCCGGGAGGCGGGCGTGAACCGCATCTCTTTCGGGGTGCAGTCTGCCCGGGATACCCAGCTGCGCACACTGGGCAGGCCGCACACGGCAAAGCAGGCGCGGGCTGCATTTGCCGCCGCGCGGCGCGCAGGCTTTGCGAACATCAGCGGCGACATCATGCTGGCACTGCCGCACTACACCGAAGCCGAGTTTGACGAAACGCTGGAACTGATCGAGGGTGGTGGGGCTACCCATATTTCGGCATATCTGCTGAAGATCGAGCCGGATTCGGCCTTTGGTAAACATCCGCCCGAAGGCCTGCCCACCGGCGATGAAGCCGCCGATTTTTACCTTTATGCAGTGGAACAGCTGGAACACCACGGCTACAAACAGTACGAGATCTCCAACTTTGCAAAGCCCGGCTATGAGGCAGACACAACCTCATTTACTGGGACTGCGGCGACTATCTGGGCCTTGGCCCGGCGGCGCACTCCTGCATGGGCGGCAGACGGTTCTACTACCCGCCGGACACCGCCGCTTTCCTGAACGATGCCGCCGCCCCGGTGATGGACGGCAGCTGCGGCGCAGAGGACTACCTTATTTTACAGCTGCGTCTGCGCAAAGGCCTTTCGCTGGATGCATACAAAAAAATTACGGGAAAGAATTTTCTACCGCACAGCTGGCCTTTGTGCAAAACTGCGTCCGGGCGGGCTATGCAAGCTTTGATGGCCGCACCCTTGCCCTGACCCCGGCGGGTCTCATCGTGCAGAACAGCATCCTTGCCCAGCTGTTGTAATTGGCAGAAATATGGCAACACATTGCTTTTGTGTGTCGATTCTGGTATGATATACTCGTATTATTAGGCGATGGGAGAGAAAACGGATGGCGAAAGTATTGATCGTCGGCGCAGGCGCGGCAGGACTGATGGCGGCGGGTGCCGCCGTGCGTCAGGGGCATCAGGTGACGGTATTGGAACACATGGACAAGCCCGGCCAGAAGATCCTTGTCACCGGCAAGGGCCGCTGCAATGTGACCAACGACTGCCCGGCAGAGGAGTTTCTGCGCCATGTGCGCACGAACCCGCGCTTTCTGTATTCGTCGCTGGGGGCCTTTCCACCGGCAAAGACCATGGAACTGTTCGAGGGCCTTGGCGTGGAGCTGAAGGTGGAGCGCGGCCGCCGGGTGTTCCCGGTATCCGACAAGGCCGAGGAGATCCGGCAGGCTCTTTTGCGCTATGCGCAGGATGCTGAACTCGTGCATGACGGCGCGAAAAAGCTGCTATTGGAAGAGGTAACACCGGAGCCGGAAGCAGCTCCCGCCGCACCGGAAAACCCGCGCCACCCCAAAAAAGAAAAAGGCCAAGGCCCGGCACTGCGGTGCATCGGTGTGCGGGGCACCTCCGGCCGGGAGTACCGGGCGGATGCCGTGCTGGTGGCCACCGGCGGCGTGAGCTACCCCACCACCGGCTCTACCGGCGACGGCTACAAACTGGCCCAGCAGGCCGGGCACACCCTCATCGAGCCGGTGCCCAGTCTGGTCAGTCTTGTGAGCCATGACGCGGACTGCAAAAAGATGATGGGTTTGGCGCTGAAAAACGTCACCCTGACCCTGTTCGAGGACAGCAAGGCCATTTTTGATGAGCAGGGCGAAATGCTGTTCACTCATTTTGGCATCAGCGGCCCGCTGACTTTGAGCGCCTCCAGCCATCTGGGCGACATGAAAAAACACAAGTATCATGCGGAGATCGACCTCAAGCCCGCTCTCAGCGAAGAGCAGCTTTACGACCGCATCACGCGGGATTTTGCCCTGCTGGCAAACCATGCGGCGCAGGGCGCGCTGGTAAAGCTTTTGCCGTCCAGTATGCAGCCGGTGATGGTGGCGCGCTGGGGCATCGACCCGGCTACCAAGGCCAACCAGATCACCCGGGAACAGAAGCGGGAGCTGGTGCAGCTGATGAAGCACTGGCGGGTGTCCATTGATGCCCGGGGCGATCTGGCCCACGCGGTGATCACCAGCGGCGGCGTGTCCGTGCGGGAGGTGGACCCCAAAACCATGCAGAGCAAAAAGGCGCTGGGCCTTTACTTTGCAGGCGAAGTGCTGGATGTGGATGCCTATACCGGCGGCTACAACCTGCAGATCGCCTTCTGCACTGCACAGGCATTTGCAAATCATCTGTAATTACAGATAAAACAATTTTAAATGCCCTCCGCGCTGCTCTGGGCATATTTATAGGAATAGATTTTTTTGATTTGTATTTTGAAAAACGACTGTGGTCGTTTCAAAATACGTTTTCACAAAAAGGGTTGTTGCCGGGATAGTCTCACAGACCGCTGCGCAACTGTTCCCGAAGAACGAGCAGCAATGCAGTTCTCCGTTACGACCCCATCCGGTGAAAATGTGTTTGGAGCGCTCCGCAGAGCGCAAAAATATTAAAATGATTTTCCGCTGAAGATGGCCACAGCGAATGCGGAGGCCATTTTAAATCGTTCAGTTTAAAAAGGAGAGATACAACATGGTATCTGTTGCGATCGACGGGCCTGCAGGTGCAGGAAAATCTACGCTGGCACGCCGTTTGGCGGCTGAAATGGGCTATATTTATGTGGATACCGGTGCCATGTACCGCGCCATCGGCCTGTATGCCCTGCGCGCAGGCAAGGACCCTAAGGACAACGACGCAGTGAACGCGCTGCTTCCACAGATCGAGCTGCGGCTGGCCTCCATTGAGGGCGAGCAGCACATTTATTTAAAGGAAGAGGATGTGAGCACCGCCATCCGCACCGAGGCCGCAGGTATGGCTGCCTCTGCCGTGGGCGCAAACCCGACTGTGCGCGCCTTTCTGCTGGAACTGCAGCGGGATATGGCCAAAAAGCAGGACGTGCTGATGGACGGCCGCGACATCGGCACGGTGGTGCTGCCGGATGCCACGGTGAAGATCTTCCTCACCGCCACGCCGGAAGCCCGCGCCACACGCAGGTGGAAAGAGTATCAGCCAAAGGCATCGATACTCCCTATGAAGAGGTGCTGGCCGACGTGAAGCAGCGGGACTATCAGGACACCCACCGTGCCGCTGCACCCCTGAAGCAGGCGGACGATGCCGTGCTGCTGGACACTTCGGAGCTGGATTTTGAACAGAGCCTTGCTGCAATGAAGAAGATCATTGCGGAGAAAGTGAATAAAACGATAAAATGATATTATATTACATCTTAGTGCCTTTGCGTGGCTTTTGTGGCATATCGGCTTCCGCATCCATGTAGAGGGCCGCGAAAACCTGAAAAAGGTGCAGACAAAGGGCTGCATCCTTGCACCCACCCATGTCTCCGCCATCGACCCGGTGTTCATCGTGGTCACCCGGTGGGGTAGGCGGATGATCGTGTTCGCCAAGAAGGAACTGTTCGAGATCAACGCCCTGCTCACATGGTTCTTCCGCTGCTGCGGCGCGGTATGCGTGCGCGGCACAAAGGATGAAATGGCTGCCATTGAGCAGACCGTAGAAAAGTGCAGAAACGGCGAAACACTGCTCATCTTCCGGAGGGCACCCGCGAAAAGGACGGGAAGCTTCTGCCGCCCAAGAGCGGACTGTTCGTCATTGCGGCGGGGGCCGGGGTGGACGTAGTGCCCTGCCGCATCCTGTACGATACGCCGGATGGAAAAATGCACCTGTTCTGCAAAGTACGGGTGATCTACGGCGAGCCGATGCCTGCAGAGCAGTTTGCCATGGAGAGCCGCCGCGACACCAAAAAGCTGCGTGCCAACAAGCAGGCCCTGCTGGATGCGTGGGAAAAGATGGGGGCGTAAAAGATGGAGATCCGAGTTGCCAAAACGGCGGGGTTCTGCTTTGGTGTCAAGCGGGCGGTGGACCTGACCTATGGCCTGCTGAACGAAGGCTGCAAGGTGGCCACCCTCGGCCCGCTGATCCATAACCCGCAGGCTGTGGAGGATATGCAGAAAAAGGGTGCCCTTGTGGCGGATGCCATCGCCGATGTGCCCGCCGGGTACGAGGTGGTCATCCGCAGCCACGGCGTGCCGCGCACCGTGTACGACGAGCTGGATGCGCGCGGCATCACCTACCATGATGCCACCTGTCCCTTCGTGCAGAAGATCCAGCGCATTGCCGCCGAGGCCGAAAAGGCGGGGGCGGTGCTGCTGGTGGCAGGCGACAAGACCCATCCGGAGGTGCAGGGAATCGTGGGCCACACCCGCGGAGAGGTGTTCGTTTTTGCCGATCTGGCCGAGTTGAAGGCATGGAAAGGCCCCTCTGACCCGCAAAAACCCCTGTTTGCAGTTGCACAGACCACATTTCAGGTTACAAAATGGCAAGAAAGTTCGGAGTTTCTCAAAAAAGCCTATACAAACGCCCGAATTTTTGATACAATATGTAATGCGACGTGGGCGAGGCAACAGGAAGCGGAAGACCTCAGCCAAAAATGCGACATCATTGTTGTCATTGGCGGTCATCATTCTTCCAATACCCAAAAGCTGGTACAGGTCGCCGCAAAACACACGCGTGCCGTAACGGTCGAGACAGCGAGCGAACTTCGGCCGGAATGGTTTGCAGATGTTAAAGTGGCGGGCGTGACAGCCGGGGCTTCAACGCCATCGTCTATTATTGAGGAGGTACTTAACAGTATGAGCGCAGAAATCAATGACAGCATGAGCTTTGAGGAGATGCTGAATGCATCCGAGGAAAAGCGTGTTCATGCAGGCAGTATTGTGAAAGGAATCGTGACCAGCATCTCTGCCAACGAGATCCAGGTGGATATCGGAGCGAAGCAGACCGGCTTTGTCAAGCTGAGCGAGCTGACCGATGATTCCTCCGCCAAGGTCGAAGACCTGGTGAAGGTTGGCGATGAGCTGGACCTCATCGTCGAGAAGGTTATGGATCAGGATGGCGTCATCCAGCTCTCCCGCAAGAAGCTCGCATCTCGCAAGGGCATGGAAGAGATCGCTAAGGCCGCTGAGTCCGGCGAGGTCGTCGAAGGCGATGTCACCGAGTTCAACAAGGGCGGCGTTGTGGTCAACGTCAAGGGCGTCAAGGTGTTCGTTCCTCGTTCTCAGGCTACTATGCGCCGTGATGAGGACTACACCGCTCTGGTTGGCCAGCACGTTCAGCTGGTTGTCACCGAGTGCTCCGGCCGCAAGATCGTCGGCAGCATCAACAAGGTGACCGCTGAGCAGAACAAGGCAAAGCGTGAAGAGTTCTGGGCAAACGTTGAGGTGGGCAAGACCTACACCGGCGTTGTCAAGAGCCTGACTTCTTACGGTGCATTCGTCGATATCGGCGGTGTGGACGGTCTGTGCCACATCAGCGAGCTGAGCTGGAACCGCATCAAGCATCCCTCCGAGGTCGTCTCCGTTGGCGATACCATCGAGGTGTATGTGAAGGACATCGACACCGAGAACCACAAGGTCTCTCTGGCTACAAGAAGGCCGAGGACAACCCCTGGGAGCAGCTGAAGAACAACTACCCCATCGGCAGCACCTTCCATGCTCCGGTCGTCTCTCTGACCAAGTTCGGTGCATTCGTCCGCATCCTGCCGGGTGTTGATGGTCTGGTCCACATCAGCGAGATCAGCAATGACCGCGTTGAGAAGGTCTCTGACGTACTGAAGGTCGGCGATATGGTCGATGTGAAGCTGCTGGATGTCGACTTCGACAAGAAGCGCATCAGCCTGTCTATGAAGGCCCTGCTGAACGACGACGCTGAGTAATCAGCCTTTCGTTCGGAAGAAAAGCTTCTGACACAATGCGATCAACAGCCCCGTTGCCGGGAAAACGGCGGCGGGGCTGTTTTTGTTAAGGAGAGAACCCTCTCAGTCACCTGCGGTGACAGCTCCCCCGAAGGGGAGAGCTTTTGGCAAAAGAGGGCAGGCTCGCCGCGCCCGCAATAAAACCTCGCCCTTCGGGAGAGGTGGACGCGAGCAGCGCGAGCGGACGGAGAGGGTTTGACGAACTATGATAAATTTTTCAAGAAACACTGGGAAGTGCTGAGCTATCTGGTTTTCGGCGTGCTGTGCACCCTGCTGAACATTGTGCTGTATGCGCTGTTCAACAAGCTGTTTGGCTATACAGCCGCCAACAGCTGGGGCAATGTACTGGATAACATCATCTGCATCCTGTTTGCCTACTGCACCAACCGCGCCTTTGTGTTCCGCAGCAAAACGCATGGCAAGGCCATGGCGAGGGAATTTGGTGCATTCGTCACCTGTCGTCTGGGTACAATGCTGCTGGACACTGCAATTATGCTGGTGCTGGGCAATCTGCTGGCTGCGCAGGGTGCAGCGCTGATGGACGAGCTGATGCAGGGGGTGCTGAGCGTGGTGGCCCACTGGCTTGGCCCGGATACGGCCATCCAGATGGCAGCTCCTATGCAGGCACACCGGCGGGGGTCACGGATGGCTCTGCCGCCATTGCCGTCATCGGCGGTGCAGACGGCCCCACGGCGATCTTCGTTACCAGCCGCTACAATGCGCAGGCACTGTGGGGCCTTGCCGTGAAGGTCTTTTCCAATGTACTGGTGATCGTGCTGAACTATGTGTTCAGCAAGCTGATCATCTTTAAAAATCGCAAGTGAGATATTTTCTCCGCCGCAGGCGGAGAAAATATCCAATATAATTTAGGAGGTACGGTTTTATGAAGCGTGGTCTGAAAGGTTTTGCATTTCTGGTCTCCGGTCTGGTGCTGGGCATCATTGGTGCAACGGTCTCAGCAACTGCAATTGCCCTGAGCGCTGTCGGCATGGCAAAGGTGCGCCGTGCCAGCAAGTAAAAGGAGAAACAAACATGACTCGTGAAGAAATTCTCTCCCATGTCGATCACACCCTGCTGAAGCCGGAGGCTACCTGGCCCCAGATCCAGACCCTGTGTGACGAAGCCATTGCAAACCACACCGCATCCGTCTGCATCAACACCTGCTACGTCAGGCAGGCGGTGGAGTATATGGCGGGCCGCATCCCGGTATGCTGCGTGGTAGGCTTCCCTCTGGGTGCCATGGATACCGCCAGCAAGGCGTTTGAAGCCAAGACTGCCATTGAGAATGGTGCCGCCGAGGTGGATATGGTCATCAACATCGGTCGCCTGAAGAACAAGGAGTACGATGCCGTGCGCGAGGACATCCGCGCCGTGAAGCAGGCGGTGGGCGACAAGGTCCTGAAGGTCATCATCGAGACCTGCCTGCTGACCGACGAGGAAAAGGAAAAGATGTGCGATATCGTCTGCGAGGCAGGCGCGGACTACATCAAGACCAGCACCGGCTTCTCCACCGCAGGCGCAAACTTTCACGATGTGGAGCTGATGGTCAAGGGCGTGCATGGCCGCTGCAAGGTCAAGGCTGCCGGCGGCATTTCTACCGTGGAGGACATGGAGACCTTCCTTGCGCTGGGTGCTGACCGTCTGGGCACCTCCCGCGCTGTCAAAATTCTGAACGGCGAGCAGGCAAAGGGCTATTGATCTTTCTGCGAAAAAATGCAATTATAAATAATATTTCCGCAGAACAGAACCAGAGCGCACGCGGAGGCTGTTCTGGATCGTCTGTTTTTCCCAAGGGCCGCTGCACAAATTGCTGTGCAGCGGCCCTTTTTGATACCAACCTTGCAAGCAGGGCGCGGCAGGGTATATAATACAGATAGATACTGTATAAAACAGGGGCAGTCTGCCTTGTGGGATAAGGCGGGCAGGGGAGGAAATGCAATGAATATACCGAGATCCTTGTGGCCAATGGCACAGGGGCGGTGCTGGTATGCTTTCTGTTTCTGCTGCGAGTGCGCGGCGAGAGTAAAAACAGTGTTGGAAGTGAGCTGTTCTGCCAGATGCTGGTGGTGACTCTGCTGGCACAGGCGACAGAGACGATCAGCTTTCTGCTGGACGGCGTGCCCGGCGCGGCAAGCCGGTTCTGGCTGTACCTCATGAACACCGTCTGCACCGGCGCTGCCGTGAGCGTGGGCTTTGCGTGGTGTTTGTATGTGGACTTCCGGGTCTACCGCAGCACCGGACGCCTGCGCAGAAGGCATCTGTTTCTGGGTGCGCCGCTGCTGGCTGTTCTGGCGCTGCTGGCGGCGAACCTTTTCGGCACAGGATGGATCTTTACCATCTCCGCGGACAACGTTTACCATCGCGGTCCGCTGAACAGTTTGCTTTACCTGCTGCTGTTCGGCTATTATGCCGAGAGCGTGTGGCAGGTGCATAAGGCCAAGCGCGATGGCGTTACGGTGGAGTTTTTCTCGGTGTACTACTTTGTGATCACCTGTGCGGTGGGCACGGTGCTGCAGGGTGCGTTCTACGGTATGGCCTTCGGCTGGCTGTCGGTGGCCATCGCCTTTGTGTTTGTGGACAGTCAGCTCCGCAGTCTGCGCAGCTATATCGACGAGCTGTCCGGCCTGTTTGGCCGCAAGTACATGAACTACTGTCTGGAGCGCATCCACGCCACGCAGGAAAAGGATATTTACGGCATCATGATGGACGTGAACTGCTTCAAGGAGATCAACGACACCTACGGTCATGGTGCGGGCGACCGCGCTATTCAGGAGATCGGTCACATCCTGTCCGGGGCGCTGGTGGCAAACTCGGTAGCTATCCGCATAAGCGGCGATGAGTTCATGGTGCTGATCCGGCACGGCTCGGAGGAGATCCTGAATAAGATCTGTGCCGCCATCGAGCAGCGGGTGCAGCGCTATAACGCCGCCGCCCCGGCGGGCAGCTTTCAGCTGTCTTTCTCCACCGGTGTGGCAAAGTATGAGGGCGGCAGCGTGGAGAAATTTCTGGTGGAACTGGACGAGCGGATGTATGCGGAAAAGCGCGCCTTCCACGCCGCCCGGAACGGCCATGCCGTACCGGAGCAGGGGAATGCTCCATCAATTTCAGAATAATGTCTAAAAAGAGTGATACTCTTCTTGACAATCTGACGAAGCAATGATAGAATACTGAACGTACCAACTGAATACCAACTTATCAAGAGCGGCTGAGGGGACAGGCCCTGTGAAGCCCGACAACCTGCGCGTGAGCGCAAGGTGCCAAATCCTGCGGGAAACCGAGAGATAAGAGTGCAACGCTCAGAGCTTTCGGGCTCTGGGCGCTTTTATTTTTCGCGCAAAAAAGCTTGAACGGAATGTTGGAGCAAGAAATACACACCCTGCTGTAAAAACTTTAGGAGGCAAAACAAATGGCAAGACACCTGTTTACTTCTGAGTCCGTCACCGAAGGACATCCCGACAAGATCTGCGACCAGATCTCGGATGCCATTCTGGACGAAATTCTGACCCACGACCCCGATGCCCGTGTGGCCTGCGAGACCTGTGCATCCACGGGCCTTGTGCACATCATGGGCGAGATCACCACCAACTGCTATGTGGATTTCCAGAAGGTCGTCCGCGAGGTGGTGGCAGATATCGGCTACACCCGCGCAAAGTTCGGCTTTGATGCCGACACCTGTGCCGTCATCTCCAACATCGACGGCCAGAGCCCCGACATCGCACTGGGCACCAACGATCAGGTGGGCGGTGCAGGCGATCAGGCATGATGTTCGGTTATGCCTGCGATGAGACCCCGGAGCTGATGCCTATGCCCATCAGTCTGGCTCACAAGCTGGCAAAGCGCCTGACCGAGGTGCGCAAGAACGGCGAGATGGACTATCTGCGTCCGGATGGCAAGAGCCAGGTCACTGTGGAGTACGATGAGAACAACAAGCCCGTGCGTGTGGATGCTGTGGTCATCTCCAGCCAGCACAGCGAGAGCGTCAGCATGGAACAGCTGCGCGCCGATGTGATGGAGAAGGTCATCAAGGCCACCATCCTGCCGAGCTGCTGGACGAGAACACCAAATACTACATTAACCCCACCGGCCGATTCGTTGTGGGCGGCCCGCAGGGTGACACCGGCCTGACCGGCCGCAAGATCATCGTGGACACCTACGGCGGCTATGCACGCCACGGCGGCGGTGCCTTCTCCGGCAAGGACCCAGCAAGGTGGACCGCAGCGCAGCCTATGCGACCCGCTGGGTGGCAAAGAACATCGTGGCTGCAGGTCTTGCCAAGCAGTGCGAAGTGCAGGTGGCGTATGCCATCGGCGTGGCAAAGCCTGTGTCCATCATGGTGGATACCTTTGGCACCGGCACCGTCTCGGATGAGAAGATCGAGCAGGCTGTGGAGAAGGTGTTCGACCTGACCCCCGCCGCCATCATCCGCGAACTCGACCTGCGCAAGCCCATCTACCGCAAGCTGGCCGCATACGGCCACATGGGCCGCGAGGATCTGGGCGTGAAGTGGGAGAACACCGACCGCGTGGATGCCCTGAAGGCTGCGGTCGCTGCCCTGTAGCGGAACACAAAGCACCTATCGCAATCATATAAAATAAGAAGGCATCTGCAACGATCGCTTCTGAGCTTCTGAAGCTCAGCAAATTTGCTGCAGATGCCTTTGTTTTTGCGGCTCTGCCGGGGAGGGCGAACGAGCGAAAACAGCAGCATCTCCGCTGCCCGGCACACTGCATTTTTATCTCCCGGAAGAGCGATCCCGGCAGACTGCTCAGGCAAAGAAAAGTCTTACTTTTCCACGAAAATCAGCCGAAATTTGCGAAATGGCAAAGAATCGGCTGTCTTTTTGTCGAAAACACACATTCTCTTTGAGAAAAAAGAAAAACAGCTGTGCAAGGCGCAGAAAATCCTGACATGAAACAAATTGATATGGCAGAATCGACGAAATGTGATAAAATAAAACTAGATATGCGCTCTTGTGTGCATGATACGGATCGTAAACAGCAATAAGGAGTTATGACTATGTCTATTGAAATTTCCCCGAAGTCGTTCTTTGAGCAGCCCAGCGTGGCAGATATGCGGCTGATCTCCTGCCCCGGTGCAGAGGAACTGACCGGCCTGATCGACAAGCATCTGGTCCGCTGGGCCAAGGCTGCCGGAATTGACAAAGAGACCTTCATTATTCCTTGCGACTGCCCCCGCTTCCAGAGTGGCGATGCCAAGGGTCTGGTGAAGGAGTCGGTGCGCGGCGACGATATCTTCATCGTGGTCGATCCCGGCAACTACAGTGTGACCTACAAGCTGTTCAACTACGAGAACCACATGTCTCCGGACGATCACTTCGCCAACCTGAAGCGCCTGATCCAGGCAGTGGCCGGCAAGGCACACCGTGTGTCGGTTATTATGCCCAGCCTGTACGGCGGCCGTCAGCATCGCCGTGTGGTGCGCGAAAGTCTGGACTGCGCTGTGGCCCTGCAGGAGCTGCAGACCATGGGTGTGCGCAACATCATCACTTTTGATGCTCATGACCCCCGCGTGCAGAACGCTGTGCCGCTGATGAGCTTTGATAACGCAATGCCCACCTATCAGGTGCTGAAGAGCCTGCTGAAGAAGGACCCGGACCTGTCCTTTGATAAGAGCAAGTTTACCGTGGTCAGCCCGGACGAGGGCGCCATGAACCGCAACATGTACTTCTCCAGCGTGCTGGGCTGCAATCTGGGCATGTTCTACAAGCGCCGCGATTACACCCGCGTGGTGAATGGCCGCAACCCCATCGTGGCCCACGAGTATCTGGGCGAGAGCGTGGAAGGCAAGACCGTCTTTATCGCAGACGACATCATTGCTTCCGGCGAGAGCATGCTGGAGGTCGCCAGCAACCTGAAGGAGCGCGGCGCTGCCAACATCATCGCCAACGCCACCTTCCCCCTGTTCACCAGCGGTCTGGAGAAGTTCGACAAGGCTGTGGCCGAGGGCAAGCTGACCTATGTTGTGGGCACCAACCTGACCTACCGTATGCCTGAGCTGCTCACCCGCGACTGGTATGTGGATGTGGATGTTTCCAAGTACGCTGCATACTTTGTGGTGGCTCTGAACCACGACATGTCTGTTTCCAGCATCATCGATCCGCTGAAGAAGATCGAGAACCTGCTGGCAAGCCGCAAGTAAGTTTAATACGAAAAAGGCTCTGCATCCTTGCGATGCAGAGCCTTTTCGTATCACAAATCCAATAAACGATCATAACTCGTCTCCATGGCTGCGCAGATACCGCACCAGCATGGGCAGCTCGTAGAGCAGCATGACGACCCAGCCCACCGCATAGCTGTAAGGCAGAGCTTCGATCTCCATTTTCCACACCAGCACGAACACCGCAGCTGCCGCCGCACGGAACACCATGTTGAAGGTGCTGGACACCAGCGTGACCTTCAGATCGCCAATGCCGCGGAAGAAGCCCTGAATGCCATTGGTGGCTGCGGGCATCAGGTAGAACAGGGACACGGTGCGCAGGAAGCGCACGCCCAGATGGATGACCTCCGGGTCGGTGACGAACAGCTTCATGATAAAGGGCGCACCGGCAAAGCATACAACGGCGATCAGCACGCCGTAAGCGCCTCGATGCGCATACCGCAGTGGAAGCCTGCTTCACACGGTCGTGCTTGCCGGCACCCCGGTTCTGCGCCATGAGGGTGGTCATGGCGTGGCCGATGTTCTGCTGCGGGGTATAGGCAAAGTCGTCAATGCGGGAAGCAGCGGTAAAGGCGGCCATGGCGTTGACACCCATGGTGTTCACGATGGCCTGCACCGCGATCTTGCCAAGCTGCACGGTGGCTTGCTGCATGGCGCTGGCCCAGCCGTAGCTGACCGTTTTGCGCAGCAGCTTGCCGTCAAACACCAGCCAGCGCCTGCCCAGCTGCAGGATGGGCACCTTCCAGCGGATGTACAGTACGCACAGCACGCAGCACAGTGCTTCGCTGACCACGGTGGAAAGGGCGCAGCCGTTGCTGCCCCAGTTCAGCACCTGCACAAAGAACAGGTCGCCGCCGATGTTCAGCACAGAGCTGATCATCAGGAAATACAAGGCACTCTTGCTGTCGCCCAGTGCACGCATGGTGGCGGCAAGGAAGTTATAGAAGAAGGTGAAAATCAGGCCTGCAAACACGATGCGCAGGTAGCTGACCGCAATGGGCAGGATATCGGCGGGCACCTGCATCAGCTGCAGCAGGGGCGTGGCCAGAATGACGCACAGCGCCGAGAATGCCAGAGAAAACACGGTGCCTGCAATGGCGGTGGTGGACACCTGACGCTCCATCAGCTGGGTATTACCGGCACCGAATGCGGTACTGACCAGAATGCCGGCACCCAGACACATGCCGTTGATAAACAGGATGGCCAGAGTCATGAGCGGGTTGGAGGTGCCGACGGCGGCAAGGGCTTCCTCGCCCACGAACTTGCCCACGATGATGCTGTCGGCGGCGTTGTAGGTGAGCTGGAACAGGTTGCCAAGTACCAGCGGAATGGTAAAACGGATCAGGAGCGGAGTAATGGCTCCCTTTGTCATGTCGTTTGTCATGGGAACTCTATGATTTCTCCTTATAACGTATTTACGATCTGCCGTCCGGGCAGGATGGCAAGGGCAGAGCGGCTGGCACCTACATGGATGAGCTGTGCGGCCGCCTGCAAAACGGCACCGGATGCCACCGAAGCCGGGATGGCATCGGTGCGCAGCACCTTTTGCGCGGCCCGCTGCGCATCGGTGGTGTTCACCGCCACCACGTTGTCCACCACATAGGCGTTGAAGTTTTCCGGCACAAAGCCGTAGCCAGATCACTGATGCCGTGGGGGCCGGTCAGGCCGCCGCCCAGCGCCTGCGATTCGTAAGGCTCCACGGCGGCGATGCGCACATCGTTCGTCCATGCTTGATGGTCTCGCCCACGCCGGTCACGGTGCCGCCGCTGCCCACGCCGATCACGATAGCGTCCACGGCGCTTTTGCCCTCCCGCGCGATGCTTTGCACAATGGCAGGGCCGGTAACGCGGCGGTGGTACTCCGGGTTATCATCGTTGGCAAGCCAGTCCATGTAGTACCAGCCGTTGGCGGCGGCGGTCTGTGCCGCCAGACGGCGGGCACCGTTCACACCGCTGCGGGCCGGGCTATGGCGGATCTGCGCACCCAGCCGCAGCGAGGTCTCTTGCCGCAGGCGGGGCATCCTCCGGCATCACCAGAACCACCGGGTGACCGGCGGTCAGGCCCGCCAGCGTGAGCGCAGCGGCAAACGGCCGGAGGCCGCTTCAATGATGGGCTGACCGGAGATCAGCTTCTTTTTTTCAATGGCAAGGGCCAGCATCCCTTCGGCAAGGCCGTCCCGGGCCGTGCCGGTGGGGCCTGCAAAGTCCAGATAGCATACAGCCGTCCCTTCAGCCCGCAGGCGGCAGCATAGCCGCGCAGCTCCACGATGGGGCAGGCGCTGAGCGTCTGGTAAAAATTGGGGTAGATCGGCACGAAGACCCTCCTTTCATGGGATACAACAATATTATCCTAACGCAAAAGGACTGCGCGCGTCAAGATGCGTTTTAGCAAAAACGGCGAATTTTTGGCGGATTTTCTGGAAAAATCTCCGAAAGGCTCTTGACAGGATGCGGTGCATCTGCTATACTTCATCCGTAAAGCAAATGAACTTTACATCGCTTCTCGAAAGTACAGGCACAAAACCGGGGGATCAGAGGATGGCAAAAGATCTGGAAATGGGCTATCTGCTGGACTTCTACGGTGAGGTGCTCACCGAGAAACAGCGCGAAATGCTGCGCCAGTATTACAACGATGACCTTTCGCTGAGCGAGATCGGCGAGAACTTCGGCATCACCCGTCAGGGTGCGCGGGATGCCATCAAGCATGGCGAGAACGCGCTGAAGGAGCTGGAGGAAAAGGTCGGCTTTGCGGCGCGTTACCGCCGCGTGCAGCAGAAGCTGGAAGAGCTGGAGCAAATGGTGATCGATGCACGGTTCGAGTGCACCGGCCCGCAGGGCCTGACTACCACCGAGTACGAACACCAGCTGACCAAAATGTTAAAGCTCATCCGCTCCATCGACGAAGCAAACGAGAGCTGAAACCTGTGAAAGGAGCACCGTACAATGGCATTTGAATCCCTTACCGACCGCCTTGCCGGTGTGTTCAAAAAGCTGCGCGGTCACGGCAAGCTGACCGAGGCAGATATCAAGGCCGCGATGCGTGAGGTGCGCATGGCCCTGCTGGAAGCCGATGTCAACTACAAGGTTGCCAAGGACTTCTGTGCAAAGGTGTCCGAGCGCGCCATGGGTCAGGAGGTCATGGAGAGCCTGACCCCGGCACAGCAGGTGGTCAAGATCGTCAACGAAGAGCTGGTTGCCCTGATGGGCGGCAGCGAAGCGGCCCGCCTGAACATCAAGAACAAGGGCCAGACGATCATCATGCTCTGCGGCCTGCAGGGCAACGGTAAAACCACCCACGCCGCAAAGCTGGCAAAGTACTTTATCAAACAGGCCGCCGCCCCATGCTGGTGGCCTGCGATATTTACCGCCCTGCGGCCATCGATCAGCTGCAGGTGGTGGGCAAACAGGCGGGCGCACCGGTGTTCACGCTGCCGGGCGCAAAGCCGCCGGAAATTGCAAAGAAGGCGCTGGCACACGCCAAGGATTACGGCAATGACATCGTGATCCTGGATACCGCCGGTCGTCTGCAGATCGACGATGTGCTCATGCAGGAGCTGGTGGACATCAAGGAAGCCGTTCCTGTGGACGAGACCCTGCTGGTGGTGGATGCCATGGCCGGTCAGGATGCCGTGAACGTTGCCAAGACCTTCAATGAGAAGGTGAGCATCGACGGCATCATCCTCACCAAGACCGACGGCGATACCCGCGGCGGTGCGGCACTTTCAGTGCTGGCCGTTACCGGCAAGCCCATCAAGTTCCAGGGCACCGGCGAAAAGCTGGACGATCTGGATGTGTTCCACCCGGACCGCATGGCAAGCCGCATCCTTGGCATGGGCGATGTGCTGAGCCTGATCGAGCGCGCACAGGAGACAGCAGACGAAAAGGCTGCCGAAGAGACCGCCAAGCGGATGATGGAGAACAAGTTCGACATGAACGACATGCTGGACCAGTTCGCACAGATCCGCAAGATGGGCGGTGCAGGCGCGATGCTGAGCATGCTGCCTGGCGGCAGCGGCATCGATCCCAGTCAGGTCGATGAAAAGGCGTTCGACCGCATCGAGGCCATGATCTATTCCATGACCAAGGAAGAACGCGAGAAGCCTCCATCATCAACCCAAAGCGCAAGCGCCGCATTGCAGCAGGCAGCGGTACCACCGTGGCGGATGTGAACAAGCTGCTCAAGCAGTTTGAGATGATGCAGAAGATGATGAAGCAGTTCAAGAAAAGCCCCAAGGGCTTTGCCCGCCGCCTGGGCGGCATGATGGGCAACCCCAATGCCTTCCGCGGACTGAAATAATTTTTGTGATACAACCCCCTTGCGGGTTTGTACAATATAATCAACATGCGCCCGCAAGGGCCGCACAAAACAATTTTTGGAGGATATTTACCATGGCAGTTAAGATTCGTCTGCGCCGCGTTGGCGCCAAGAAGGCTCCCTTCTATCGTGTTGTTGTTGCTGACAGCCGCTTCCCCCGTGATGGCCGTTTCATCGAAGAGATCGGCACCTACGATCCCAACAAGGAGCCTTCCGAGATCAAGATCGACGCTGAGAAGGCAAAGCAGTGGATCGCCAACGGCGCACAGCCCACTGATACCGTTCGCGTCCTGCTGAAGAAGTCCAACGTTCTGTAAGTAGGGAGGGCTGACTCATGCAGGAGCTGTTGCTGGCAGTTGCCCGCGGTCTCGTGGAGGATAAGGAAGCCGTTAAGGTCACGGTGGACGAGCCTCGCGAGGACGGCACCATCGTCTACCACCTGAGCGTGGCAGAGGGAGATATGGGCCGTGTCATCGGCAAGCAGGGCCGGATCGCAAAAGCCATTCGTGTGGTGATGCGCGCGGCTGCTGTGCGGGTCGATGAAAAGGTCCTTGTTGAGATCGACTGAGCACCCTACAGGCCCTTTGCCCTTGCGGCAAGGGGCCTTTTTGATTATAGGAGCAAGATTATGCAGCAATATCTGGAAGCGGGCAAGGTCGTGACCACCCACGGCGTGCGCGGCGAAATGAAGCTGGAGCTTTGGTGCGACGGCGTCAACTTTCTGAAAAAGGTGGGCAGGCTGTATGCATCGGCCCAGGGCGGCAGGGCCTATAAGATCGTGTCCATCCGCGCACAGGGCCAGATGGCTCTGCTGCAGCTGGAAGGCGTGGACGATATGGATGCTGCCCGTGCGCTGCGTGGGCAGGTGTTCTACTTTGACCGCAATGATGCCACCCTGCCCGCAGGCCGCTGGTATGTGGCCGACCTGATCGGGTGCGAAGTGCGGGATGCCGACAACGGCAGGGTGTACGGCGTTGTGACCAGCGTGGATCACCCCGGTGCACAGGATATCTACACCGTCAAAGCACCGAACGGCAAGGAATACATGTTCCCGGGCGTGGATGCTTTTCTGAAAGAGCGCAACCCGCCGGAGGGCTATCTCCTCGTCACCCCCATTCCGGGCCTGCTGGACGATGACTTTGACAGCGAACGGGAGGAAGAGTGAGCCATGGGAATGCGTGTGGACATCGTGACCCTGTTCCCGGAAATGTGCCAGCAGGTGCTGGATGCCAGCATCATCGGGCGCGCGGCAAAGAAGGGCTTTATTGAGACCCACTGCCACCAGATCCGGGACTACACCCTGAACAAACAGAAGCAGACCGACGATTACCCTACGGCGGCGGCTGCGGCATGGTGCTGTATGCTCAGCCCATCGCAGACTGTCTGCGTGCTGTGCAGCAGGAAGTGGCTTCACAGGGCCGTCCGGCCCCGCATATCGTGTTCCTGACGGCAGGCGGCCAGCGCTACACCGAGGAACACGCAAAGCGGCTGGCCCAGTACGATAACCTGACACTGGTATGCGGCCACTATGAGGGCATCGACGAGCGTGTGATCGATGCTTTTGCGGATGAAGAAATCTCCATCGGTGACTACATCCTCACCGGCGGCGAGCTGGCCAGCCTTGTGGTGGCGGACAGTGTGCTGCGCCTGAAGCCCGGCGTGCTGGCTGAGCAGAAGGGCTACGAGGAAGAAAGCTACTGGGACGGCCTGCTGGAGTATCCCCAATACACCCGTCCGAGGTGTGGGAAGGCCGCGCCGTGCCGCAGGTGCTGCTGGGCGGCGACCACCAGAAGATCGATGCATGGCGCGGGGAACAGAGCCGGGAGCGCACCCGCCTGCGCCGCCCGGAGCTGTACGAGAAGTGGTGTGAGACCCACCCTGTGACCGAGCTGCCCAAGTGGAAGCGCGGCGAGAACATGCGCCTTGTCAAGACCGACGAGCAGTTTGCTGCTGCTGCCCGCATCTTTGTGGAGGGCCGCCGCACCACCTGTGCCGAGAACTGGACCCCGGAATACTGTGCCAGCCTCAACGAGGAAGAATATCTTTTGCAGCTGCGGCAGGAAAAGGCCGCAGGCTGGGTGTGCTACCTGCACACCACCAAGGATGTGCCGGACGGCATCGTGAGCATCAACCACAAGGTGGGGCACATCGAACATCTGTTCGTCACTGAAAAAGCCCGCGGCAGGGGCATTGGCATGAAGATGCTGGACTTTGCCCGCAGGAAGCTCAGCGAGCACGAGCACCCGGTGCTGAGCGTGCTGAACACCAACACCCGCGCCATAGCGCTTTACACCCGCATGGGCTGGAAGCTGACCAGCGGCACCGAGCTGGAGTTCACGCCGGAGCAATATCCGGCTGTGGTGAAAAAGTGTGCTCTGGTCTGGATGCGGTACGAGGGCAGCGCACAGAAGTAACTCCGGGCGGCAGCTGCAGGTGCATCGGACAGCGAAAAAGACACGAAAATGGATACTCGGACCGGAGGGTATGGTGCTGGAAACGCACAAAAACGGCCGAGATATTGCCCGATGGTCGAAAAAATGTTGAAAACTTTTGTATCTACCCTCTAACCTTCGGGGAATAATTTTATTATCTTTGTATAAATAATGAAAAATGGGCCGCTTTTCATTGGAGAAACCGCCAAAAATGCGCCGGGGGGCTGTACAACCGTTTCGACTTGCGCTAAAATAATCGTAACGCAACAGGCACAGGATACAGATTCTATACCCAAAACGATATTAGATAGGAGCGCTTTACTATGTACGTGAAAGAAGTTACCGTTGAAAATCAGGTTGGTCTGCACGCTCGTCCGGCTACCTTCTTCATCCAGAAGGCTAACGAGTTCAAGTCTTCCATCTGGGTCGAGAAGGAAGAACGCCGCGTGAACGCAAAGAGCCTGCTGGGCGTTCTGTCTCTGGGCATCGTGGGCGGTACCACCATCCGCATCATCGCTGACGGCGCTGATGAGCAGGCTGCTGTTGACGGCCTGATCAAGCTGGTGGAGTCCGGTTTTGCTGAGTAATTTGTGTCTATAAATGGAGCGGCGGGGGAACCTGCCGCTTTTTGTTTTTCAAGGAGAATCCATGACCAAAGCTGAACTGTATCAGAAAGCCTGTATGCTGCCGCTGCTGCCCGGCGTGTATATCATCCGGGATAAGACGGACACCATCATTTATATCGGCAAGGCAAAGCGGCTGCGCATCCGGGTGAGCCAGTATTTCCGCGAGGGCGTGCCCCACGACAACAAGGTCAGCCAGATGATCGCCCATGCCTATGCCTTTGACGTGATCGTCTGCCAGAGCGAGTTTGAAGCGCTGGTGCTGGAAGCCAGCCAGATCAAGCCCACACGCCGAAGTATAACATCCTGCTCAAGGATGATAAAGGCTACAGCTATATCAAGGTGACAAAGGAGCCATGGCCCCGGCTCTCCTTCGTGCTGCAAAAGGAGGAGGACGATGCTGAGTATATCGGCCCCTATACCTCCAGCTTTGCGGCGCGGCAGATGGCAGAAACCGCCATGGATGCCTTTCTGCTGCCGCGCTGCAATAAGCGCTTCCCGCAGGAGATCGGCAGGGGCCGCCCCTGCCTGAATGCGCACATCGGCAAGTGCATGGCAGTGTGCAGCGGCAGGATCAGCTGCGAAAACTACAATCAGGCCGTCAAGAGCGCTGTGCACCTGATTCGCTACGGCAAAAAGGACATCCTGAAGATCCTCAACGAGCGGATGCAGGAGCCTCGGACCGGCTGGAATTTGAGACGGCGGCGCTGCTGCGGGACCAGATCGCAGCCATCACCAAGGTGAGCGCTGGGCAGAAGGTCATTGTGGACCCGGATGTGGAGATGGATGTGGTGGCACTGGCAGGCACGCCGGACAGCGTGTGTGCGGCGGTGCTGCGCTTCCGGGACGGACGGCTGACCGATAAGCGGGAGTTTTGTTCCACGATACCTCGGACATTGCCGCCGTGCGGGAGGAATTTCTGCCCCGGTATTATCTGGATGACGAACG
>ENA-OQJX01000418-OQJX01000418.1-human-gut-metagenome-genome-assembly--contig:-NODE-418-length-23488-cov-3.056119_pt1 | contig 23488 bp, 18 predicted proteins | sample MGYA00242615_ERZ504782 | MGnify/ENA primary metagenome ERZ504782 (study PRJEB26092, sample SAMD00036354) | human gut metagenome | host: Homo sapiens | study: EMG produced TPA metagenomics assembly of... | reverse complement strand
GAAAAAAAGAAGTATAAAAGATATAGAGTCTCTATTTCGCAGTGTGAAACCAGTGACTGGGAGATTTGAAAAATGGCTGGAATACGAGGTGTTAAAAGAAAGTCAATATATTTTCTATCAGTATTCCAGAAGAAAGATGATAGATTGCACATGTAGTCATTGTAAATCGGAATATCAATTGGAGAGATCTATACCAAGGCATAACAAAGAATATGTGTGTCCCATTTGCAAGCGGAAATCAATTTTTAAAGCAAAAGGAAAATCAGGATATTTTTCTGATTATTCAGAAGCAGTTAAAATTGAAAAAGCATCAGATAGAATCATACTACGTCATTTTGAAGTTAGAAAATCTTATGCTGCGCATGGTACGGGAGAATATACATTATCTTATCATGAAGACTATCGGGCTGTATTTCAGGAAAAATTCCATTTTTATTACCCGGTTTATAGCTGTTTGGCTCATAAGAATGTATGGAAAGAGAAATATATAGATCCGTATTTTCACTACAGATATCATTTGAATTATACGATAAAAGCATATCAGACGATAACCCAAATGCCTGGAATGGTGTATCCATATAATTTGAAAAATGTTTTTAAAGGAACTCCATTTGAGTATTGCTCTTTAGATTATTTTGTTAAACATAATCGTTCTGTAGAATTTCCGGTTGTATATTATTTGAAGACATATTTGAACTTCCCATTGCTTGAACAGTTCGTGAAGCAGAATATGTTTTATTTTGCTTTGGAATGTCTATATCACCTTCCAAGTGAGTGGAAAGAAACAAATGAAACAAATATCAGGCATCTATTGGGAATAAATTCACGTTTTTGTTCTATTCTGAGCAGGTATAATATGGGAATGAAGGAATTGGACGTTTTGAAAAAAATGGAGAAACTAAATATCCATTTGTCTGAACAGGAAATCTTTGGGTATTGTAAAATTTTTGAGAGTAATAAAGATTTTTTGGAATTACACCAGTATGCATCTATTCGGAAAATTGTGAATTATCTAGCAAAACAGATTGCGAAGAAAGAAAAAGGAAAAGCATATCAGTTGTCCAGTGATGTGTCTTGTATCAGTAGTGATGAAATGAAATGCTATCAGACATATATAAGAAGCTGGAAAGATTATATTGGATGGGCAGAAAAGTTGGAATATGATCTGAAAAGCCGATACGTTCTGTTTCCGAAAAATTTCAAAGATGTTCACGACAAGACTTTTCGGGAGTATCAAAAACAACAAGATAAGATGGAAAGAAAAAAACAGGCAAAAGAAAGACGAACCGTGAACCGCCTTTTAAAGAAAGATATAAAACTACTGGATACACAAATTCAGGATAAGAACTATATCTTAAAAGTTCCTGGAAATTATCAGGAAATCCAAAAAGAAGGACAGGCGTTAGGACATTGTGTAGGAAGTTATATCCCTCATATTGCCAATCGGGAATGTGATGTGTATTTTATCCGGAAAAAGACCGATCCGGATAAGCCCTTTTTTACGGTTGACTGGAGAAGAGGGAAGATTGTGCAATGTCAGGGGAAAGGGCGGATTCGTTATCCGCAGGAAATGGTAGAATTTGTTCATTATGCAGAAGAAAAATTAAGGCTTCTAAAAGGAGAAGAAGAAAAAAAGGCTGCATAGGAATATAAAAATTTTAAGAGAATAGAAACACAGGCAGAAGGATTAGAACATTCTTCTGCCTTTTCTTATGAAGAGAAAGGAACAGAGATATGAATGATGTATTGGAAAAATTACAACGTGTCAAAATCCAAAATAAGACCAGGCTGTCCAAAGAAGACCAGCAATTTTGTCAGATACAGCAAAAATTATATGACAGTACCAGAAATCATTTTTTAAGTATGTTTGTAGATATGGAAACACTGCACCAGCAGGAACTGACCTTTTATGGAAAGGTACAGAAATATGCAGATAGGGTGTACAAACAGAACCTGATTTGTATGGATAAAAAGAAACAAATAGAACTGATGGAAAAGGTACATAATCATTTTATCAGAACCATTATTTCCTTCTTTAACCGGAAATATGGTCTTGCCATACAGAAACATTCGTATGAACGCTATATTTCCCTGCAGGATTCTGCAGAACCCGTATTACATAAGCGGATTTCTTCTTTAACAGAAGAAGAGAAGCAAATTTATCGGGAAGAAAGGAAGAAATGCTGTAAACAGAAAGAAGAAAATCTTCATGAAGTTTTGTTTGCCAGAATTGAGTATCCGTTGATTTTGGATGATATTTTTTCTTATCTGGGCGGTTTTAGTTTTCAGGAGAAAGTGGAGCAGGAGATTAAAACAGATGCAAAAGCAGGAGTGACCTATGCAAAATATAAATTGCAAAGTAAAAAACTGTCCATTCAAAACCTGTTATGCAGCAAAACAGATCTTTGGGGAGAATACGAAATCTGTCTGGATAGTGAAAATATAAAGCGCTTTTACGGGCATTGACTTTTTTTGACTCCAGTAAAGAACAAGTTTCTATTTATGATGGCTGGCTGGAAAGATTTGTAAGTTTTTCATATAGCGGGAAAAAGGAGAAAGAAGGGATTTTTGATGAACACCCTGCGCTTGGAAAGAAAGTTGTTAAATTTAAGTATTTTAAAAATGGCAGATGGGATATTGTTTTTGTCAGTGGTGTACATGCATTGTCTTTTGCCAAAGAGTATCTCGGCTATAAGGAGGCGGCCTAATGGGAAAATACAAAAGAGATAAGGGACTTCAAATACCAATGGAGCAAAGGCAAAAATTGAATGCGAAAATTCTGTATCTAGTGGAAAACCATGAAGCAGAACTATATGGGATCACACCAGAGGATATTTTTAATGTATATATGGGAAATGGTGGGCTGCATGGACTGGACAGGAAAGACTTTCAAAATTTTCATGCTTATACAGAAGCGAAAAAAGAAATAGAGCAGGGACAGTTTTTTACACCAGCGGAAATATGTGAATTTCTTGTTGCCTGCGTCAAACCGGAACCGAAGGATATAATTTATGATTTGACTTATGGTAAAGGAGATTTTTTTAATTATCTTCCTACAGAAAGTAATATCTATGGAACAGAAATTGATATGAAAGCGGTGAAGATTGCCCAGTACCTCTACCCGAAGGCAAACCTGCAATATGGCGATATCCGGCAGTATTCCCCTGTTTTAAGCGGGGATATTGTGTTTGGAAATCCGCCCTTTCATCTGGAATGGGGAACAAAAGAAGCACCGGTATCTTCCCAGATGTATTACTGCAAAAAAGCATATCAGGTACTGAAAAACGGGGGTCTTTTGGTTTTGCTGGTCTCGGAAAGTTTCCTTTCAGATGATTTTTCAAATAAAGGGGATATTGAAGAAATCAATCACATGTTTAATTTGATTGTACAATTTTCTTTGCCGGCAGATGCATTCAAAGAGTATGGTGTGACATCTTTTCGGACAAAAGCAATGATTTTGCAGAAAAAGAGTCAGTATGTAACAGAAAGACCATACACTACAGAGTTGGAAGTTCTGAAGCGGCCACAGGAAATTTATCAAACTTATGTGTTACCGGTTCTTCAGGAACGAAGAAAAAATGCTGCAAATATTTATTTTGAATGTCAGAATACAGATTTAGAGGCAAAGCAGAAACAGGTATTTCAGGAAAAAACGGTGAAACTTTTGTTTGATATCAAAAGAAATCGAAATATCGCTCATAAAGCTGGACTGGCAGAAGCGATTTTGCAGAAATACCTGAAGCAGACGAAACCGGAGGAACTCTCCTGGCAGGAGTGGGAAAAAATTAAAATACAGCCGGAAGATGTTTTACGGAAATTAAAGGGGATTTTATCTTCTGCGAATAAGACATACAGGAATGAAATCCGGATTGTAAAGACAACTTATGGATTTAAAGAAAAGGATTATCGGGAAAATGGGACCGATATGAATTTGGGTTCTATCAATTCTTTTGTATTATCCAAAAGAGAAGTTCCTGGATTTGAGCAGTTCTTAAAGAAGAAACGGCGAGAATTTGCATTGCAGGAAACATCTTTTGAGAAAATGAAGCAGGATGACAAAATTGCAGAATATCTGGAAAATTGGCATGTAACAAGTCAAATGACAGGGGAGGTCAAATATCTGAATGCTGTACAGAAAAAAGAAGTGAATAAACTGCTGCAGAAACGATACGTTGCCCTACAGTTTTCTATGGGAACTGGAAAAAGCCTTTGTACACTGGCAATGGCGCAGTACAGAATGAAATATAATTCTGTCCGGAATATATTCATTGTCGGCACAGCCCTGGCAATCAATAATACATGGGAAGAAATATTGGAAGACTATCAGATTGATTTTTACCGTATTCGGAAGAGGGAGGACATAAAAAGGGTACAGAGAGGACAGATTGTGCTCTTGACTATCAATCTGCTTACGGAATTAAAAAGGGAGATGAAAAAACTGTTACGTATCCGCTGTCAGAAAGTCATGTTGATTTTTGATGAAAGTGATGCAATTACCAACGGAAGTTCAAAACGTACAAAAGCAATGCTTTCTGTTTTTCGAAAATGCAGATATAAAGTGCTGGCAACAGGAACACTGACAAGAAATAACGTGGTAGAAGCAGCACCTCAATTAGAACTGCTTTATAACAACTCTATTCATTATCTGGCAAAGAATGAATGGATCTACCGATTCAAAAACGGACAGATGGAAAAAAATAGGAACTTCTTTTTGAATCAGCCATTTCCAGCTTATAAAAGAGGGTATGAACTGTTTTCTTATTCCTATTTACCAAAGAAGATTACAGTGTTTGGTCTGGAGAAGGCAAATCAGGATATTTATAATGCATCATTTTTAGATGAATTATTAGAAAAAACAGTCATAACAAAAAATTTTGAAGAAGTGGTAGGAAGGAAAATTTATAAGATTTACCAGGGAACCTGTTCTTTTAGCGAAAGGGAAAAAGAAGTGTATCGAATAGCAGTAAAAGAGTTTGATAAAATCCGCAGGAAGTATTTTGTAGCTTACGGCAATGCACGAAAGGATTCCATGTTTCGGATTTTGCAGCAACTGCTGCTCCTTCTGAAGATATGTGCAGATCCTTCTCTTGCATACGAATACGATAGCAATGAAGTACCTACGAAGGTAAAAAAAGCAATCCGTCTTTTGCAGATGTGGAAGTATGAGAAGGTTGCGATTGGAGTACGCAGAATAGAAGTGGCAGATTCCTATTACCGATATTTAAAGCAGGCATTTCCAGAAAGGCAGATCTTTTATATCACAGGGGATAAAGTTCCATGCAAGCAGCGGCAGAGGATTGTAGAAAAACTAAGAAAGACAGAAAATGGGATATTACTTTCTACGCAGCAAAGCTTGTCAGAATCTATGAATATAGATGATGTGGATAAAATTATCCTACCAGAGCTTCATTACAATCATGCGGCTATGGAACAGTATTATTTTCGGTTTATCCGGTATACGTCCAGAAATTTTAAGCAGGTGGTATTTTTAATTTATGAAAATTCCATTGAAGTGAACCTGCTAAAGATGATACTGGCGAAGGAGAAAATTAACCTGTTTATGAAAAATCAATTGCTAGAAAACGGAGAACTATATGAAAGATTCGGCATCAATCCCCAGATATTTTCCCTTTTGATGACAACCAGTGTGGACCAGGAAGGAAAACTTCAGATTCAATGGGGCGAACAGAAGATTAGTTAGTATTTTCTTATTTGACAACAGATATAGATAATCGTAGTTTTATAATAGAATTTTTATTTGAAGAAATTCAAATATATTACAGATTTGCTCTGCTAATGACAGAGTATCATAATTTTGAAATTGTTATTCCTATAATTCTTTAGAAAGACATCAAACAGATTTAGTTTTGGTGTCTTTTTCTTAAATTTTTCTCAAAATGAATCCAACAGTTGCAAGAACAAATCCTAAATAGCTGAAATTATAGTTCATAGAATGGCATACAAAGCTTCGAACTTTTGTGTGCTCTTTTGTGAAGTGAGTTTAAGAAACTAGAAACAGGATACATAGATGTCATTTAAATTGGGAAGGAGGTGGAATATGGCAGATATGGAGGTTACCAAAAAAGTATATAGCGCGGATGAAATACAAGTGATTTTAGGAATTGGAAGGAGTAAGGTATATGAATTTCTGGATTCTGTAAATAAAAAGCAGGAACCGTTTCGGGTTATAAAAATAGGAAGAATATATCGGGTGCCTAAGGATTCTTTTGATAGATGGATGAATGGAGAAACTATATAGAGCAGAGGTGAAAGAATGGTTAAGAAAGTAAAAAAATATCCACATGCATTTTTTGAGAGAAATACCTGGAATCATAGAACAAAAAAATTATTGCCGGATTATACAATCAAATATGGGAAAAAGGGTGGATTTGAAACAGCTGAAGAAGCAGAAAAAGCGTATCAGGAACATATAAAAGAATTTGATAGGAAGATGAATATGACCTTTTTAGAAGTGGATAAAGAGGTAACATTAAAAAACTTCTTACTTTATTGGTATGTGAGTATCTTTTCCGAAAGAGTACAGTCAACTACCCGATATTTAGTATCCTATGTGCTATATGGAATGCTATTACCTAATATAGATGAAAAAATAAAATTGAAGTTTGTCAGCACAGATTATTTGAATGAGTTATTGGATAAAGTGGCAAAATACTGCAAATCGGCAGGATTCAAAAGCAGGGAAACATTATATATTGCAATGAAAGATGCACAGTTTCTTCGTTTAATAGATAATAATCCAGTAAAAGCAACGAAAACATATCCAAGACCCAAAAGAAAGATTACCGTTTTAAATAAAAGTCAGACAAGATGCTTTTTGACAGCCGCAAAAGAAAGAAATTGGTTTTTAGAGATTATTTTGGGGTTATATTGTGGCCTGAGAAAAGGGGAAATATTAGGACTGAAATTTGACGATTTTGATTTTGAAGAAAGAACGGTCACAGTTCAAAGACAGTTGGTAGCTGATATAGAAACCAAGGAGGGAACTTATGAAATTATAAAGTATCAGAGTATTTTACGTGATCCAAAAAGCGAAAGTGGAAAACGCAGATTAAAAGTGCCCGAAATTATATTGGTGGAAGTCGAACGCAGAAAAGATAGAATTCAATTACTGAAGGAAAGAATGGGAGAAGACTTTCAAGATCAGAATTTTATTTCTTGTCAGAAAAATGGAAATCCAAGAGGGTTGTGTTCTTTAAATACAGAAATCAGGAGACTATGTGAAAGAAATGGATTGCCACATATTACAGTGCATGGATTAAGACATATGTATGCTACAATTCTAGCTGAGAGAGGAGTGCCTTTAACGAAAATATCAGCATTGCTGGGGCATCATTCCGTACATACAACATTTGAATTTTACCTGGAAGTAATTGAGGGTGGAAATCAGATTACAGATTTTTGAATTAAGGAATTTCTAGCAGAGGAGGCAGCGTATGGATCTAAATAAAATAAAACTCAGAGCGTATGTAGATTATCGTGTTGGCAATGTGATAAAAATTAAAGGAAAGTTTGGATTTCGTGTAACTGTGATATTTGATGATATGGAAGAAAAGGAATCCCAACATTCTGGTTTTGCAAAGAAAGAAGAGGCAGAAAAAGAAAGAAATCATGTAATTGCTCAATTACACGATAAGAAATATGTTGTTTATAAAAATATAAAAGTGGAAGAGCTACTGACGTATTGGTTGGAAAATATTATAAGAAGCAAGGAAGGTGTAAGTGCTTGTACTTACAATACTTATAAAAATTGTATTGAAAAGCACATTATTCCAGAATTGGGAAAATTAACTTTAGTAAAGTTAAATCAGGGGCACATTTCAAAATTGTATAAAAAGTTGGTTGAAAAATATAGTTCCATTCCAAGAATAGCTAAGCCGATTTTGAATACCTCATTAGAATTTGCACTTTCTAAAAATTTGATTACATATAATCCGGCGGAGGGATTAAATCTTCCTAAAGGTGCGAAAAAGGTTCCATACCATGAAATCGTAATTGATGAATCAAAAACGTACGCGTTGGAGCAGGTAAAGCATTTAATAAAAGTAGCAAAAGATACACGTATTTATCTGTATATATTATTTGCACTCTTAATGGGATTAAGGAAAAGTGAAATCAGTGGAATAAAGTACACAGATATAGATTATGAAAATCGCACATTAAAAATAGAACGGCAATTAGGAAGAAGTTTAGAGGTAGACGAAAATGAAATAGCACCAAAGACACGAACAAAGCAGGAAATTGATGTGAAGACACCTGCAAGTAATCGTGTGGAGAAAATTCCTAATTTTTTATTTAGCGAAATACTAGAAGAAAGGAAAAAATATGAGAAAAACCGAAGCAGGAGACAGCATGGAAGATGGGTATTTCAAGATATGGATTACATTTGTTGTTCTAGTTATGGAAGACCAAGATCTACCACATACATATATACCCATTATAAAAAACTAATAGAAGAAGCAGGATTGCCATATATACGATTTCATGATTTACGTCATACGTATACCACATTATTAATGAAGAATGATATCAATCAAAAGGCAATAGCAGCGTCGTTAGGACATTCCAAATCGATTATTACATTTGATGTCTATACAGACAAGCAGGCATTAATAGAAGGAGGGGTAGAGGAGATTGATGCATTTATAGATGAAGTGCATCCATATGATAGTGAAGATATTCAAATACTAAAAGAAAATATGGAAAGAAAGTTCTGCATAGATTGGCTTAATCTATATGGGAAATCAATAGAAAAGGGTATACTGCAGGTTATTTGCTGTATGCTCTTTTTTTACGGGAAAGAGAAAAGTAGATAGTAGAAAAATTCTTTTATTGACGAAATACACAAGAACAGATATACTAAAATTGAACGTATGTTCGTGCATAAGAATACAATATATGGAATAAAAATGCAGAAAAATATCAGTAATGCTGTTCTGTGTGCTTAGGTATTATGATTGACTAATAGGTCTTTATAGTTTTGAAAAGGGATAAATTGTGGTATACTGTAGTATCAAATCATGGAGGATAGTACGAGGTGTTGCGAACCGGAAAATATCCACTTGGGTGACCAAATTCGTACATTGGCGTTTTTTTACCTATTTTTCAGCAAAATTGGAACGTATTTTTCACCTGACATGTACGAATTTTCGGGTTAATAATGAAAATAGTAAGGAGGTTTTTGACTATGGATCACTTCGAACTGGTATCAGAATATGCTCCTACAGGAGATCAACCGCAGGCTATCGAACAGCTTGTGAAAGGTTTCCAGGAAGGCAACCAATGCCAGACTTTACTAGGGGTTACGGGGTCTGGCAAGACTTTTACAATGGCAAATGTTATCAAGGAATTAAATAGGCCAACACTCATTATTGCACATAATAAAACGCTGGCTGCACAGCTTTATAGCGAATTCAAAGAATTCTTTCCGAATAATGCAGTTGAGTATTTTGTCTCCTACTACGACTACTATCAGCGAAGCTACGTCCCATCCTCGGATACCTACATCGCCAAGGATTCAGCAATCAATGATGAGATTGATAAGCTGCGGTTATCTGCTACGATGGCACTGGCAGAGCGCAGAGATGTGATCATTGTGGCGAGTGTTTCCTGTATCTATGGACTGGGAAGTCCGGTAGACTATCAGAACATGGTGATTTCTCTTCGTCCGGGGATGATCAAGGACAGAGATGAAGTTGTAGCAAAGCTGATTGAGATTCAGTATGACAGAAACGACATGGACTTTCATCGTGGAACATTCCGGGTTCGGGGAGATGTTTTGGAAGTGATTCCGGCATATGAGTCAGACGTTGCGATCCGAATTGAATTTTTTGGTGATGAAGTGGATAGAATCACAGAGGTGGACATTCTTACAGGAGAGATCAAAGACGAGTTAAAGCATGTAGCGATTTTCCCGGCATCTCATTATGTGGTGGATAAAGAGAATATCAACCGCGCCGTCAAGGCGATTGAAGAAGAGCTGGAAGAGCGCGTCAAAGAATTTAAAAGACAGGATAAGCTGTTAGAAGCGCAGCGGATTGCTGAGCGGACAAATTTTGATATTGAGATGATGAAAGAGACAGGATTTTGCTCTGGGATTGAAAACTATTCCCGTCATCTGGCAGGATTGGCGCCCGGACAGGCTCCATATACACTGATTGATTATTTCCCGGATGATTTTGTAATTATGATCGATGAGTCTCATAAGACGATTCCGCAGATTGGAGGAATGTATTCCGGGGATCAGTCGAGAAAGTCGACGTTGGTGGATTATGGATTCCGTCTTCCTTCTGCGAAAGACAACCGCCCGTTGAATTTTGAAGAGTTTGAAAGTAAGATCAATCAGGTATTGTTTGTGTCAGCAACCCCGGGAGTTTATGAAGAGGAGCATGAGCTTCTGCGGGCAGAGCAGGTGATTCGTCCGACAGGGCTTTTAGATCCGGAAGTAGAAGTGCGTCCGGTAGAAGGTCAGATTGATGATCTGATCGGTGAGATCAATCAGGAAATTTCCAGGAAAAATAAAGTGCTGGTTACAACTCTGACAAAACGGATGGCAGAGGATCTGACAGATTATATGCGGGAAATCGGGATTCGCGTAAAATATTTGCATTCCGATGTGGATACATTAGAACGGACGGAGATCATCCGTGATATGCGTCTGGATGTATTTGATGTACTCGTGGGAATTAATCTTTTGAGAGAAGGTCTGGATATTCCGGAGATTACGCTGGTGGCAATTCTGGACGCAGATAAAGAAGGATTTTTACGTTCCGAGACTTCTCTGATTCAGACGATCGGGCGTGCGGCACGAAATTCGGAAGGTCACGTGATCATGTACGCAGACAAACTGACAGACTCGATGCGTCTGGCAATTGATGAGACGGAAAGACGACGCAAGATTCAGATGGCATACAATGAAGAACATGGCATTACGCCAAAGACCATTCAGAAGGCGGTCCGCGATCAGATCAGTATTTCCAAAAAAGTAGCAGCAGAAGAACTGAAGCTGGAGAAAGATCCAGAGTCTATGAGCAGGAAAGAACTGGAGAAGTTGATCGGAGAAGTTACGAAGCGAATGAAGAAAGCGGCAGCAGAGCTGGATTTCGAATCAGCGGCAGAATTAAGAGATAAATTGATTGAGCTGAAACAGATATTGAATGAGATCGAATAATTATGATATAAATGGGAAAGGAATTTTACATGGGAAAAAAGATGGACGCCAGACAGTATATCAGAATACGCGGCGCGAATGAGAATAATTTGAAAAATATAGATGTTGACATCCCCAGAAATGAACTGGTAGTGCTGACAGGACTGAGTGGTTCGGGAAAATCATCCCTGGCTTTTGATACAATTTATGCCGAGGGGCAGAGAAGATATATGGAATCGCTTTCTTCCTATGCAAGGCAGTTTCTTGGTCAGATGGAGAAACCGGATGTGGAAAGTATAGAAGGGCTTTCTCCGGCGATTTCTATTGATCAGAAATCGACCAATCACAATCCTCGCTCTACCGTGGGTACAGTGACAGAGATCTATGATTATTTCCGACTGCTCTATGCGAGAATCGGGATTCCACATTGTCCGAAATGCGGAAAAGAGATTAAAAAGCAGACGGTGGATCAGATGGTAGATCAGGTGATGGCACTTCCGGAAGGTACAAAGATCCAGTTGCTTGCTCCTGTCGTAAGAGGCAGGAAAGGAACCCATGCAAAGCTGTTTGAACGGGCAAAGAAGTCAGGATATGTGCGTGTTCGTGTAGACGGGAATCTGTATGAATTGTCAGAGGATATCGCACTGGATAAAAATATCAAACATAATATTGAGATTATTGTAGACCGTCTTGTTGTGAAACCGGGAAGTGAAAAACGAATGACAGATTCCGTGGAAAGTGTACTTTCACTTGCGGAAGGGCTTCTGATCGTAGATATCATCGGCGGAGAACCGATGAATTTCAGTCAGAGTTTTTCCTGCCCGGACTGTGGAATTAGTATTGAAGAAATTGAGCCGAGAAGTTTCTCGTTCAACAATCCGTTTGGTGCCTGCCCGACTTGTTTTGGGCTGGGATACAAGATGGAATTTGATGAGGATTTGATGATACCGGATCCGACACTCAGCATTCAGCAGGGAGCAATCGCAGTGATGGGCTGGCAGTCCTGTACAGAAAAATCAAGCTTTACACGTGCAATTTTAGATGCGTTGTGTGAAGAATACCATTTTGATCTGGAGACGCCGTTTCAGGACTATCCGAAAGAGATTCACGATGTTTTGATTTACGGAACAAACGGGAAATCTGTGAAAGTACATTACAAAGGACAGCGTGGAGAAGGTGTTTATGATGTGGTCTTTGAAGGACTGATCAAAAATGTGGAGCGCCGCTATCGCGAAACGGGGTCTGAGACAATGAAGGCAGAGTATGAGACTTTTATGCGGATTACTCCATGTTCCGAATGTAAAGGTCAGAGATTGAAAAAAGGTTCTCTTGCGGTAACTGTGGGAGAGAAAAATATTGCAGAACTCACAGCATTTTCAATCGATAAGCTGCAGAAATTTTTACAGGGGCTGGAACTGACAGAGACGCAGCTGCTGATCGGAGAACAGATCTTAAAAGAAATCAAAGCGCGGATTCAGTTTTTGCTGGATGTAGGACTGGACTATCTGACGCTTGCCAGAGCGACAGGGACACTGTCCGGCGGGGAAGCGCAGAGAATCCGGCTGGCAACTCAGATTGGTTCCGGACTTGTTGGTGTGGCCTATATTCTGGATGAACCGAGTATCGGATTGCATCAGCGGGACAACGACAAGTTACTTGCCACATTGAAGCATCTCCGCGATTTGGGAAATTCTCTGATTGTAGTGGAGCATGACGAAGATACGATGCTGGCGGCTGACTGCATTGTGGATATCGGTCCGGGAGCTGGAGAGCATGGTGGACAGGTTGTTGCAGTGGGAACGGCTCAAGAGTTGATGGCAAACGAAAAATCAGTGACCGGAGCGTATCTGAGCGGACGCCTCAAGATCCCGGTTCCGGAAAAAAGAGAGAAACCGACCGGATATTTGAAAGTAGTAGGCGCAAAAGAAAATAACCTGAAAAATATCGATGTCAAGTTTCCGTTGGGAATCATGACATGTGTGACAGGAGTGTCCGGTTCCGGAAAAAGTTCTCTTGTCAATGAGATTTTATACAAAACACTTGCCAAAAAACTGAACCATGCAAGAACAATTCCGGGAAGGCATACGAGAATTGAAGGGCTGGAGCAGGTAGATAAAGTGATCGACATTGATCAGTCTCCGATTGGAAGAACACCGCGTTCCAATCCGGCAACATATACGGGTGTATTTGATTTGATTCGTGATTTGTTCGCAGCAACACCGGATGCAAAAGCGAGAGGCTATAAAAAAGGAAGATTTAGCTTCAATGTGAAGGGCGGACGCTGTGAGGCCTGCAGCGGAGATGGAATCATTAAGATTGAGATGCATTTCCTGCCGGATGTATACGTACCGTGTGAAGTGTGTGGAGGAAAACGCTATAACAGAGAAACTCTGGAAGTGAAATATAAAGGAAAGACAATTTATGATGTATTGAACATGACGGTGGAAGAGGCGTTGGAATTTTTTGAACATGTTCCGAGTATCCGGAGAAAAATGGAAACACTCAATGATGTTGGTCTGTCTTATATCCGACTGGGACAGCCATCTACGACATTATCCGGAGGAGAAGCCCAGAGAATCAAACTGGCAACAGAGTTAAGCCGCAGAAGTACAGGAAAGACGGTATATATTCTGGATGAGCTACAACAGGACTACATTTTGCAGATGTGCATAAGCTGACAGAGATTTTGCGACGTTTATCAGGTGACGGCAATACGGTGATCGTGATTGAACATAATCTGGATGTGATCAAAACAGCAGATTATATTATCGATATTGGTCCGGAAGGCGGAGATAAAGGTGGTACAGTCGTAGCGAGCGGGACACCGGAAGAAATTGCAGCAAATGAGAAATCGTATACAGCAAATATATTGCCGCAATTCTGAATAAAAATAAAAATGTGCAAAAGGGGTTTCCAAGTGAAATAAATTTTATTATACTTAACTATGCGAGTATCTGAAGCCGAAGAGAAGACAGATTATAAATGAACTGAGAAATACAAAAGAGGGGAAAAAGAATTTGTAAGGCTGGAGGAGAAAAGATGGCTGTAGATATCGGAATAGATTTGGGAACCGCAAGTGTTCTTGTATACGTGAAAGGAAAAGGGGTTGTTTTAAAAGAACCATCTGTAGTAGCGTTTGACAGAGATACGAATGTAATAAGAGCGATCGGAGAGGAAGCACGGCTGATGTTAGGCAGAACACCGGGCAATATTGTAGCAGTACGTCCTCTCAGGCAGGGTGTGATCTCAGATTATACAGTAACTGAAAAGATGATTCAGTACTTTGTAAGAAAAGCAATCGGAAAAAGAACGTTTAAGAAGCCAAGAATCAGCATTTGTGTACCGAGCGGTGTGACAGAAGTAGAAAAAAGAGCTGTAGAAGAAGCTGCGTTTGCGGCAGGAGCAAGAGAAGTACATCTCATTGAAGAGCCGGTGGCAGCAGCAATCGGAGCAGGAATAGATATCGGAAAGCCATGTGGTAATATGATCGTGGATATTGGAGGCGGAACTGCAGATATTGCTGTAATTTCGCTGGGTGGCGCGGTCGTGCATACCTCGATTAAAATTGCCGGGGATGATTTTGATGAAGCAATTGTACGGTATATGCGGAAAAAGCATAACCTTCTGATCGGGGAGCGGACTGCTGAAGATATTAAGATCAAAGTCGGCACGACATATCCTCTGATTGAGGAAGAGAGTATGGAGGTCAGAGGGAGGAATCTGGTGACAGGGCTTCCAAAGACGGTAACAGTGACTTCCTCGGAGACAGAAGAAGCACTTCGCGAGACATCAGGGAAGATTGTGGAAGCGGTTGTTTCGGTATTGGAACAGACTCCGCCGGAGCTGTCTGCCGACATTCTGGATCGGGGGATTGTTCTGACTGGCGGTGGGGCAATGCTGCGAGGTCTGGAAGACTGATAGAGGAAAAGACAGGTATCAATACAATGACGGCAGAAGATCCGATGAAAGTAGTAGCGATCGGAACCGGACAGTTTGTGGAATTTATGAGTGGCAGGAAGGATTTCTGAGAAGAAATCAGGATGGGACAGGCTGCTTCGGCAACAGAATGAAGATTCTGTATGTCGGGGGAGTCTGTCTTCTATTGTAGGACTGTTAAACAGAAAAAATATGCAAGAATACATGTATACAATGTTGAGGCTGCATAAAATGGGAGGAAGAAGTGGAGATTGTAACAGGATACGTGGAACATATTGTGTTTCGCAATGAAGAAAATGGATATACAGTATTTCAGCTGGAAAGTGAAGCGGGCGAAGTAACCTGTGTAGGAACCTGAATTTTATCAGCGAAGGAGAGCGCCTGGAAATTAAGGGAGATTATGTGAATCACAATATTTACGGAAGCCAGTTGAAAATCAGTCTTACGAGATGAAGGAACCGGAAGATCTGATCTCCATAGAGCGGTATCTTGGTTCCGGTGCGATCAAAGGAGTCGGTGCAGCTCTGGCAGGAAGAATTGTAAGGAAGTTTAAAACAGACACCTTTCGTATTATAGAAGAAGAGCCGGAACGGCTTGCAGAAGTGAATGGAATCAGCGAACGCAAAGCAAGGGAGATCGCGCTGCAGGTGGATGAGAAAAAAGGAATGCGCAAAGTGATGATTTATTTACAGAACTTTGGAATCAGTACAGCACTGGCAGCAAAAATCTATCAGAAGTATGGCAGTAAAGTGTATGAGATCCTGGAAACCAATCCTTACAAACTTGCGGATGATATCGAAGGTGTTGGGTTTAAAACTGCGGATGAGATTGCGGCAAAGATTGGAATACATACAGACTCTGATTTCCGGATCCAAAGCGGGATTTTTTATGTGCTTCAGCAGTCCATGACAGAAGGACATGTATATTTGCCGAAGAATGTTTTAGAGGGAAGGACCTCCAGGCTTCTTGGTGTTGAGATTGAAGGAATTGAAAAATATATCATGGATCTTTGCATGGAACGAAAGACAGTTATGAAAGAAATAGAAGGAGAGATCCGTATCTACCCGTCCCGCTTTTATTATATGGAACTGAATGTTGCCCGTATGCTGAATGATCTGGATATTGACTGCGCGATGCCGGAAGATATGAATGAAAAACGACTGCGAAAAGTGGAGGAGCTGGAACAGATTTCACTGGATCCAATGCAGCATCAGGCGGTGATCGAATCGATCAAGCATGGACTTTTGATCCTGACAGGAGGACCCGGAACCGGAAAGACAACAACAATCAACACCATGATTCAGTTTTTTGAGAGCGAGGGGATGAGTATTCTTCTGGCAGCGCCGACAGGGCGTGCAGCAAAGCGCATGACAGAAGCGACAGGTTATGAAGCGCAGACGATTCATCGTCTGCTTGAAGTCAGCGGAAATCCAGAAGAAGAAGGAAATGTCAATGGATTTTTAAGAAATCGCGACAATCCACTGGAAACAGATGTGCTGATCATTGATGAAATGTCCATGGTAGATCTGACCTTGATGCATGCACTCCTTACAGCAGTTGTGCCCGGAACAAGATTGATTTTGGTGGGGGATGTCAATCAGCTGCCGTCGGTAGGACCGGGAAGTGTATTAAAAGATACGATTGCATCGAATAAATTTCATGTGGTTACACTGACAAAGATTTTCCGTCAGGCGGGAGAAAGTGATATCGTACTGAATGCGCATAAGATTAATGCGGGTGAGCGCGTGATCATAAATAACAAAAGTCGTGATTTCTTTTTCCTGAAGCGACAGGAGGCGGATGTGATCATAGGAGTTGTGATCACACTGATCCAGAAGAAACTTCCGAAATATGTGGATGCATCTCCGTTTGATATTCAGGTGATGACACCGACAAGAAAAGGTCTGCTTGGAGTAGAGCGTCTGAATGTGATTTTGCAGAGATATTTAAATCCTCCGGATCCGAAGAAGGAAGAAAAGGAAGCAAACGGAAGGATTTTCCGTACCGGTGATAAAGTGATGCAGATCAAGAATAATTATCAGCTGGAGTGGGAAGTTTGTACAAAGTATGGGGTGACGGTAGATAAAGGAATGGGGATTTTCAATGGGGATATGGGAATCATCCGGGAGATCAGCTCCTATAAAGAAACTCTGACTGTTGAGTATGATGAGAAGCGACAGGTAGAATATCCGTTTGAGCTGTTGGATGAACTGGAACTGGCGTATGCGATCACGGTTCACAAATCCCAGGGAAGCGAATATCCGGCGGTGGTAATTCCGCTGCTTCCGGGACCAAAGCTGTTATATAATCGGAATTTATTGTATACAGCAGTGACAAGGGCAAAAAAATGTTTAACGATAGTTGGGAGTGAAGATACATTTCAGGAAATGATAAAAAACAAAAACGAACAGGAACGATACACAAGTTTGGACGAGCGTATACAAGAGTTTTAGAGCTGTTGTACCCTTCAGTTTGTCCATTTTGCGAAAATGTATACAAGTATGGAATCTGTCCTTCCTGTAAAGAAAAGATCGTGTATATCCGTCAGCCAAGATGCATGAAATGCGGAAAGCCATTGAGAAAGGAAGAGCAGGAGTACTGCCGTGATTGCCAAAAAAAGAAGTATGCCTTTGAAGCCGGGAAGAGTATCTGGGTGCATAAAGCACCGGTTTCGCAGGGAATTTACAGATTTAAATACAAAAACAGAAGATGTTATGGAGAAATTTTTGCTGCGGAAATGGCTGCAGAATTAGGAGATGCTGTGAAACAATGGAAAATAGAAGAAATTATACCAGTTCCGCTTCACAGATCCAGACAGAGGATAAGAGGTTACAATCAGGCACAAATTCTGGCGGAAGAACTTGGGAAAAGGCTGGATCTTCCCGTGAACAAAGATGCAGTAAAAAGAATTCAGAAAACGCGACCTCAGAAAGTGCTTGGGAGCAGAGACAGGATTCGAAATCTAAAAGGAGCATTTGGTGTCACAAAATCCTGGATTCCGAAAAAATGTGTGCTGGTCATCGATGATATTTATACAACCGGAAATACCATACACAGAGTGGCAAAGGTGTTGAAAAATGCAGGAGCACAAAAAGTATATTTTTTGACCATAAGCATTGGACAAGGACTCTGACAGTATGATATACTAAAAATGATGTTTAAAAGGCAATGGATCGAGGTGGAAACATGTTGGATAAAAGAAAAATACGATTGATGATCAAGATGGCTTCTTATGAAAAGCAGGGAGCAGAAGAGGATCTGAAAATCAGCAGTTATTATAAAAAGGATTATGTGAGTATGAATGTGTGGGCTACGGCAATCTGGTTTACCATCGGTTATGCAATCGTAGCGGCACTGATCGCATTCTGCACGTTGGAGCAGATTCTGGAAAAGCTTACGATACTAAAGCTTCTTCTCTTGATGGGAACGGCAGTAGGCGGTTATCTGATTCTTTTGATTCTTTATTGTACCGGTGCAAGGATGTTCTACAAGAGAAAACACAATCTTGCCAAGCAGCATGTGAAAAAATATTATCGGGATCTGTCCCGTCTTGAAAAGATAAACATGAAGGAGAAAAAATAATATGAGCACATTACTTGTATGGAAGGATCAGATAGAAAAAATTTATGCCAGATATTCTTTTTATATTGTAAAGATACTGCAGTTCGTGTTGGGATTATGTGTATTCGGACTGATCAATTCCAATATAGGATTTATGAAAGCATTATCCTCTACAGTTTGTACAGTTGGTCTTGCTGCTGTTACGGCCTTTCTTCCGGTCGGGATGCTGGCACTTGTAGCAGCCCTGCTTGTTCTGGTACATCTGTATGCACTGTCTTTGCCGGTAGCGGGATTATGTCTGGCAATTTTTCTGGTGATGTATATTTTTTATGTAAGATTTACACCTAAAAAATCATGGCTGGTGGTAGTGGCGGCAGTAGCAGTTGCTCTGAAGGTCCCATATGTGATCCCGGTTGTATTTGGGTTGCTCGGAGCGCCTTCATTTGCAGTTTCGATGATGCTGGGGACGATTGTTTATTATATGCTCCACACAGTAAAGCTGACGGCATCGGCATTTCAGAGCGGAGGGGTAAAAGAACTTCTGGATGGAATCATGGTATTTACAAAACAGATACTGGCCAACAAAGAGATGTGGATGATGGTAGTTGTTCTGCTCCTGGCGATGATGGTAGTATATGGGGTGAGAACAAGAGGCATCAGTCATGCGTGGAAGACAGCTTCCGTTGCGGGAGCAATCGTGGCGGCAGTGCTTCAGGTGTCAGGCTGTATGACATTGGATGTTTCCTTCCAGGCAAGTTTTATTTTACTGGATCTTGTGGTGACAGTAGCAGCAGGTCTGATAGCAGAATTTTTCTTCCTTTCTGTGGATTATTCAAGAACAGAGACATTACAGTTTGAGGACGATGAGTATTACTACTATGTAAAAGCGGTGCCGAAAGTAGGGGTTACATTACCTGAAAAACAGGTGAAGCATATTACAGAGCCTCATGAAGAACAGCCAAAGGAAGCAAAAGCAGCAGTAAATCTGAAGCCGGAGCCGATGGTTCAGGAAACGGTGGCGATTGATACGAGCCAGATCCAGGAAGCAGATCTGGAGAAAAATGTAGATGAGCTTCTGCTGACGCAAAGTTTAAATGAAGAATTGAGACAGAATCAGAACGAGCCGGAGGATGACTTGAGTCTTACAAAAAGTCTTGGAGATTTGTGGACCAAGAAACCTGGTTCTGGAGAATAGGATGAGGAGGTGACTGGATGGGAGACCGGATCAGAATTTTTTTAAACAATTACATAAATGGTTTATACTTTCCAACGGTACACCTGACAGATGTGATAGAGATATTGATCATTACAGTGATCGTGTATGAGATCATGCTGTGGATCAAGAATACAAAAGCGTGGATGCTCTTAAAAGGGATGATCATGCTGGGGGCATTCTTTTTGCTTGCCGCGATCTTTAAGATGCATACGATTTTATTTGTGGCAAAGGAGTCGATCAGCGTACTTGCAATAGCGGCAGTTGTCGTGTTCCAGCCGGAACTTAGAAGAGCTCTTGAAAAGCTGGGCGAAAAGAATTTTCTTACGAATGTTACTCTTTTTGATAAAAGCAAAGAAAATCAGCGCTTTTCCGATGAAACCCGAGACGGATCGTGCGCGCATGCTTTGAGATGGGCAGTGTCTGCACAGGAGCGTTGATCGTTGTAGAGCAGGCGATTCATCTGACAGAGTATGAGGTGACGGGAATTGAACTGGATTGCAAGATCTCTTCACAGGTATTGGTCAATATATTTGAGCATAACACACCGCTTCATGACGGAGCAGTGATCATACGGGGAAATCGGATTACCTCAGCAACGTGTTACCTTCCTCTTTCAGATAATATGCAGATCAGCAAAGAACTGGGAACAAGACACAGAGCGGCGCTCGGAATGAGTGAGGTCTGTGATGCGCTGGTGATCGCAGTTTCGGAAGAGACAGGTCAGGTATCTGTTGCAATGGGCGGACAATTAGAGAGAGGAGTGTCAAAGGAGAGGCTTACAGAACGACTGAATCGGATTCAGTACAGATCAGCAGAGAAGAAAGCAAAAAAATGGAAAGGATGGCGCAGGAATGAAAAAGCATAAATACATGGAAAATCTGAGCTTGAAAGTGATTGCCCTGTTCTTCGCTGTATTTCTGTGGCTGATCGTGATAAACATTGATGATCCTGTTGACACACAGACGTTTGATAATATTCCGGTGGAAGTAAAAAACGAGCAGGTTGTAAAAAGTAAAGGAAAAATGTATCAGATTTTGGATGGGACAGAGAATGTAAGTGTAAAAGTGACGGCAAAGCGTGAAATACTGGAGAAACTGACATCTTCAGATTTCAGCGCGGTTGCTGACATGCAGGAAATGCAGATCAACAGTCTGATCCCGATCAAAGTTTCTGTAAAGCGATATAGCAGTGAGTGTAAAGCTGAGGCTTCGCCGAATAACCTGGTAGTGGAGATCAATGATGTCAAACAGAAGGTATTTCCTTTGACAGTCAGTGTGTCAGGAACGCCGCAGAATGGATGTATCATTGGCAACATGACTGTAAATCCTGAAAAGATTACGATCAAAGGCTCAGAACCGCTTGTAGAAAGCATTGAAAAAGCAGTGGTTAAAGTGGATGTAACGGGACGCGCAGATTCGGGAACTGTTCAGGGAAATCTGGTACTTTATGACAGTCAGGGCAATATTGTGGATCAGAGCAAGTTGAGCAATAACCTGAACACGGAGAAGGGAATTCAGGTAGAGATCCAGATGCTGAATACAAAAGATGTACCGATTACATATCAGCAGCCGGAGAATCTGAAAGAGAATTATATTTGCACAGGATGGACCTGTGAGCCGCAGACAATACAAGTCAGCGGTACAAAAGAGATGCTGGATACGATATCGGAGATAGAAATTCCGACATCGGAAATTGATGTCAGTGATGCTACTAAAAAAGTAGAAAAGACAGTGGATATCACGCAGTATCTTCCGGAGGGAATCAAACTGGTGGATGAGAATGCCAATACGATTTTGATCACTGTTATGATTGAGAAGGAGGGTTCCAGGATTATAGAATTCCCGGTAGAAGGAATTCAGGTTAATAATCTGAAAGACAAATATGAGCTTACGTTTGAATCAGATGAAGTGATCGAATTGAAGTTTATCGGAGAACAGACAACACTTGATCAGCTGGATATTACAAATGCAGTTTCGATTGATCTGCAGGACTGTAAATCTACAGGAGAGTATGAGGTTCCGGTATCGATTGAAGTGCCTGACGGAGTAGAATTGGAAAAACAGCCTACAATAAAAGTAAAGCTGACAGAAAAGGAAGATGAAACAGATCAGAAAGCCGATAAGAAATCTGACAGTACACAGGAGAAATCGGAAAAATAAGGGAGGAGACATAAAATGGTCAGTGGAAAGACAAAAATCAAGAATCCTACAGGACTGCATTTACGTCCGGCAGGATTATTCTGCAAAACAGCAATGCAGTTTGCAAGTAAGATCACGGTCAGAAAGCAGGCTCGAAATGAGGAGGTCACTGCCAATGCAAAAAGTGTACTGAGTGTACTTGGGGCATGTATCAAAAGCGGAGATGAGATCGAAGTGATCTGTGAAGGCTCGGATGAGACAGCAGCTCTTGCAGAGATGATCAGGATCATTGAGGATGGACTGGGAGAATAAAGGTTACAGAGCAAAGGAGAAAAACATGAACAAAGCAACATTAGTCGTAATGGCGGCAGGGATTGGAAGCAGATTTGGCGGCGGAATCAAACAGCTGGAACCGGTGGGACCAAACGGAGAGATTATTATGGATTACTCCATTTATGATGCAATGGAAGCCGGATTTGATAAGGTTGTATTTGTAATCAGAAAGGATCTGGAAAAAGATTTTAAAGAAGTGATCGGAAACCGGATTGAAAAGGTTGTAGAGGTTGCTTACGCATATCAGGAGGTAGATGATATTCCGCAGGCGTATCGGGAACGTTTTTCAGGTCGCACAAAGCCATGGGGAACCGGACAGGCAATTCTCTGCTGTAAGGATGTTGTAGACAGTCCGTTTCTGGTCATTAATGCAGATGATTACTATGGAAAGCAGGCATATGTGGAAGCGTACGAGTACCTTACAAGAGAGACAACATCAAAGGATGAGATCTGTATGGTCAGCTTTGTTTTGAAAAATACACTGAGTGATAACGGCGGGGTAACACGCGGAGTCTGTAAAGTAAATGAAAACGGATATCTTGCAGATATTGTGGAGACGTCCAATATTGAGAAATATGAGAGCGGAGCAGCCGTTCACAAGAGAGAAGAGTACATTCCAATCGATATTGAATCCAGCGTTTCCATGAATATGTGGGGACTTACGCCAGAGTTCTTCCAGATTCTGGAAAGTGGATTTGAGACATTTGTAGCAAATACCCCGGCAGATAACTTGAAAGCAGAATATTTACTGCCGACGATCATTGGTGATCTTTTGGCGGAGAAAAAGCTTGCAGTAAAAGTGTTGACATCAAAAGATAAATGGTTTGGTGTGACTTATAAAGAAGATAAGGATTCCGTTGTTTCGGAATTGCAGGCTTTGATTCATGCGGGAGTTTATCCGAAAAAGTTATTCTGAAATAAAAAATAAGAGAGGGGACGCAGCAAATCAGGTTGCGTTCCCTTTTGCCGCGTAAAAGTGGTCAGTATAAAAGTTGGAATTAAGGAGAGGACATAAGATTGCAGGAGTTAAAAGAAAAAGCGCAGAAGAAAGAGGCCGAAAAAATGAGGTTAGAACAGAGGGGCGCAAAAAGAGCAGAAGGAATACTGAACGGATATAACGGAAGAACAGTTGAAAGG
>ENA-OQJX01000417-OQJX01000417.1-human-gut-metagenome-genome-assembly--contig:-NODE-417-length-23495-cov-4.090252_pt1 | contig 23495 bp, 29 predicted proteins | sample MGYA00242615_ERZ504782 | MGnify/ENA primary metagenome ERZ504782 (study PRJEB26092, sample SAMD00036354) | human gut metagenome | host: Homo sapiens | study: EMG produced TPA metagenomics assembly of... | reverse complement strand
CTTGGAGATTGACACCCACAGACCCGACACCAAAGGGAAAACGGGAAAAACCCTCACTTCGTGAACTGGAACAGCAGATAAGACGGGATATTGAGGACGGTATCGACAGCACAGGCAAGAAAATGACGCTTTGCCAACTCTATGCCAAACAGAACGCACAGAGGGCAAATGTGAAGAAAAGCACAATAAAACAACGGGAACAACTCATGCGGTTATTGAAAGAGGATAAGTTAGGTGCTAGGAGCATTGATACGATAAAACCCTCTGACGCTAAAGAATGGGCGTTACGCATGAAAGACAAAGGCTTTTCCTACAATACCATTAACAACCATAAACGCTCGTTAAAAGCGTCATTCTATATCGCCATACAAGACGATTGCGTAAGGAAAAATCCCTTTGATTTCAAGTTAAGTGAAGTCCTAGAAAATGATACCAAAGAGAAAGTTGCATTGACAGAGGAACAGGAACAAGCCTTACTCTCATTCATCAAGACGGACAATGTGTATCACAAGTATTATGATGATGTGCTGATACTGTTAAAAACAGGACTTCGTATCTCGGAACTGTGCGGACTGACAGTAGCCGATATTGATTTCAAGAATGAAGTTGTGATTATCGACCACCAGTTACTAAAGAGCAAGGAACAAGGCTATTATATTGAAACGCCTAAGACGAAAAGCGGAATAAGGCAAGTACCATTAAGCAGAGAAACGATACAGGCATTTCAACGGGTTATGAAGAAACGCCCAAAGGCAGAACCATTTGTGATAGACGGACGGGGCAATTTCCTATTTGTCAATCATAAGGACAAGCCAAAAGTTGCGATTGATTACAACGCCTTATTTGTCCGTATGGTAAAGAAATACAACAAGCACCACAAGGACAATCCCTTGCCACATATCACACCGCATACGCTACGCCATACGTTCTGCACAAGGCTGGCAAGCAAGAACATGAACCCAAAAGATTTACAGTATATCATGGGGCATTCAAACATTAGTATCACAATGAATTGGTACGCTCATGCGTCCATAGATACCGCAAAATCAGAGGTTCAGCGTCTAATTGCATAGAAGTATTTACCACGATTTTAACCACGCTTGATAGCGAAAATATAAGAAGATAGACCTAGATATGTGAGGTTTACCACAAAAGCAAAATGCCCGTAGAGCCGATAAAATAAGGCTTTGCGGACATTTAAGAAGATATAAAAAGATAGTCAAAAAGACATATATAATTTATTTACCAAATACTATAACGTATGTTTTTATTTGGCTTTTCAGAGAGGGAAGGACGAGATAAATAAACAATGTTTGGTAAAAAGGATAGAGTCGGGGGCAGCTACGAATATGAAAGAAATAGCCGGATGGTGTGATGCTCATAAGATTCCGTTTGCTACAAAATTCAAATATAGAAAAGATTTCCCTTTAAAAGCAAATATTTGGAATCTATATTCTTATTTTAGATTTTTGTATACAAGAAAAACAGTATTAGAGAAATAATATATCTGCCAGTTTTGAAGGCGGGTAATTGGTAAGTTTGATGAATAGATATTCTCCGTGTAATACGGTATTGTGTGTCATGAAACACAGATTATCCAATATGCGGAGAATAAGGAATGAAAAGCAAACTATTTTTTTCGGAAATATATCCAGGACAAGAGAAGAACTTTCAGAATGATAGCTTTTATGATCTCTCCTCATTTCAATATGAGTCATTAAGACAGGAAATCATTAATTACATTTATTTCCGAGACAGAAATATGTCTATACAGGAAATGGAACGTAAAAAAATTATGATTGAATTTTTGGGAGAATTTTGTTTTTCACATAAACCTATGATTAATGCATTGGCAGACTATCCTTATACTGAATTACTTCATGATTTTAAAAGCTGGTGTACTGAAACACAAATAAGTAAATTGAATTATAGGTATCAAAGGAAAGGATATAAAGACTTGGTGGATTGCAATATAGTACTGGAAAATTTTAAAGATATTGTCAGATATAGCTTCGAACATGATATGCGAGTGGAAATTGAAAAGGCTAGGTGGGATATCCGTAAACTTGAGCTGCCTTACCAGAGTGAAAATATACCAAATAATTTTATTGTTAATTTTTCTAAAATTACTCAGTTACAAATTCACTGTGCCATGAAGAGAGCAGTCCTTCTCTGGATCAGATACCTGTCATTATCCACTGTACAACAACGGATTTTAGCAATGAGCAAATTTTCATTATATCTACTGGAATTTTATCCTGATGTTCAAACAATCTATCAGCTAGATAGAGATATCATAGAAGATTATCTTATATATAGAAAAACAGAAAGTAAAAAACAAAATAATCTTGCTGTAGAATTAAAAGGACTAAAAGCAACATTTGAAGAGTTTTCAAAAATTTATGAAAATAAGCAGTTTACTAATCTAATGCTTAATACAGATATACCAAGCAGTCCGAAAATTAGTTTTCAGACATATTCGATAAGAGAACAAGAGGCTTGGATGAAGGCAGTTCCCTATATGGAAAAACAGGTAGGAAGAGCATTTCTATTACATATACTTTTAGGAACTAGAATTTCTGAAATATTAACATTAAAACAGGACTGTATATCAAAAAAAGAGATGCCTATTGGATTCGTATTGACAGTAAAAAAGGCAGAACTTATTCAAAACCAATCACAAAAGAAATTCAAAACCTTGTACAAGCATCAATTGAATATACTAAGCAGGAATATGGTGTAGAAGAGTATATCTTTGTAAGTAAAAAAAATCCAGAAAAATCCATGACATATGCAACGATGACTTACCATCTACGAAAATCAATTCGAGAATTAAATTTAAGGGATGACCAGGGAAATTTGTTTACACCCAAGACACATATTTTAGACATTGTTATGGAGTTAAACTTACGGAGCTGCATATACCGGATGAAACAATTGCTGAGTTGCTAGGACATAAGAATACTAATAGTGTGTCGTACTATAGGAAAATCAGTAATAAGGTGATGGCTGAAGAAACCAGAAAGAGTAGAGAAAAGATGGATGATATTTTGAGAGATATTATAAATCAATGGGATGGATATGAAGTTGTAGAATAGATCTCAAAAAGATAAAAAAATAGTTATGGTGTTTTAAAATGTGGTAAAATTATTCTGCAATCTAAATTTATAAGGAATATTTTAGGAGAATACTATGGGTACAACCATTATAAGCGCAAAATTGGCAAAACGAATAATTGCTAAAATAAGTGAACTTGTAGGCTCTTCAATTGAAGAAAAGGTGAAAGGGCATATAGAAACAAAAAGAACGGAATTATTTATTAAGAACTATCAAAAAAAATTAGAAGAAGAATAATTGGAAGATTATGGCAACGAAATTATATATGATGAATTATGGGATATTTTGAGCCAAGATAAAAACATCGAAAAATTATTGGAGAGATGTTATAACCTAGCTTCGGATGATAAATTAACAGACGAAGAATTTGTAAATGATATAATGAAAAGTTTTAAAATAAGTATTTATAACAGGGAAAGTATAAAAAGAATTTTAATTCAGATTAGCAAGAAGGCTTTTGAAAGCTTTAATGAATTAAGAGATCCTGAAAATATAAAACTTAAAAATTGTGTCATTAAAGAAATCCACGAAAACAGGTACCAAATCATAAAGCTTCAAAATAATATGGAAAGGATAATCGAAGATAAAGAAAATCTTTCTAGGGATGTGCATGAAATTAAGGATGGAGTTCAGCAGATATTACTTTCTCAAGAAAAAGGAAATAGAATAATAAATACAGGAACACTTTCAGAAGAAGATATAGAATTAATACAGGATGGAAATTATAGCATTAAACTTGCAGCAAAAACCCAAGAAGACTATTTTTGTATTTCGACAAAAATAAAAGTTAAACTAAGCGAATTCAATTTTGACAGCTTTGAGGAATTTATTTCTTATCTAAGGTTTACCGGAAAACAAGCGGAATTCGAAGTTTATCATATGCGAATTGAAAATCATAATGGGAAAATAATAAAAGAGTATAAGGATGAAAATTATAAAGACTTTAGTATAAATCTTCCACTTGTATATGTAAGAGAGGTAGAATTAAACAAATTTAATTTTCAAAGTATGCGAGTCTTAATTAAGCCGCAATTTGATTATATAAAATTACAATTAGAAAATGAAGAAGGAGATGTGCTGGTTCCAAATAAGAAATATAAAATTGAAAGAGAAAATAAAGGGGACTCCATTGTGGCGCATATGCTGGATGAATTTAGTGATGGACAATTAATTACTAACTTTGAAATTGAGATTTCAAGTACTGATCCTTTAAGAATTGTAACACGCATTCAAATAAATCAAAGAATCCCAGGTAGGGTATCTGGAACGATAGAATTATATAATTTACTAGAAAAAATATATAGTTCAGAAGAAGTTGTTGGCAGAGATATAGAAAAAGATAGAATTGTTATGAAAGGTTCGCTGCCGAATGATAAGGAAACAGAAAAATGCTTGAAAGAAACGAGAAAGTTTTATAAAAAGTTGAGAAAGTTAGAAAATGATTTTAATGTACGATTTAATATTCCTGAAACAATAGATGAGGAAGAAATTACTAATGTTTTTGAAATTTGTGATTTGCTTGAAAAGGGAGTAGTTAAAACTAGTGGTGGCAAAATAACAATTAAGTCAGATCAAATTCAAATTGAACAAGGTTCCATTGAAGATTTGATTAAACAAAAATATATTGCTTTGATGTATCATTATCAAAAAATAGAAGTATTAAATGTTGAGCTTCCAATAGCAAATTTTTTGCGCATTGTACATTTTTCGGATGATATGTCTTTGAATTCTGATGGTGACATAGAAATGAATTGTAATAGAGTGTATGCCTATAATGAAAAAAAGGCAACACTTACGGAAGCAGAAATCATCAATAACCTGGCTAATGAAAAATTAGTAATTACCAGGTGAAAATAGATGAAGAAAGTGTCCGATACCGAATTACAAGACATAAAACAATCTTACCCTAATTTGGTGGAAGACTACGAAAACTAAATAGTTAGCCAACGTGATGAAAGACCGGTTAAGTAAGGCCGGTCTTTTTTCATAGATATGGAAAAAGGATACAATAAATTCATGTTGAAAAAGAACATACGTTCTGTTAAACTAATAAGAACAGAAAGGGGAATTCAAATGAAAAAGATGTTTTCAAAACTGTCCGATTTACCAGTCTGATCGTTTTGAGATAAGAAAGATGGAAATGAAAGATGCACATGAATTATTTCGGTGTTACAGTAATCCCCAGGCTGCCCGATATTTTAACGGTGACTGCTGTGGAGATGATTTTTATTATACAGACTATGAGAAATTTTTAGAATGTATGAAGTTTTGGGAAAGCAGATACCAAGTGAGGGATTTTGTACGTTTTACCATTGTAGATCAGAAACAAAAAGAAATTGCTGGAATGGTAGAGATCTGTCCGTCTTATAAATATTCTGCAGATGGTTCTAAGATTGGGATTTTGAGAATCGATCTATTACCGGAATATGAAAATGAAAAGATGCTTAATGAATTGCTTACTCTGATCTTAGAGCATATCTATGAGGATTTTGAAGTACAGGCAGTTTTGATAAAAGCACAGGAATATGCAACTGCAAGAAGAAGTATATTAAAACAGTTTCATTTTGTAGCAGCAATGGACGAATGTAACATTTCTTTTAGGGATTATTTTATCCGGTTCTGAATGAAAATAACTGAAAAATGCGGATACTAATCTGGAGGAGGTGGGAACATGCAAAAGGATAGAACCTATGTCTGTATTGATCTGAAATCCTTTTATGCATCTGTGGAATGCCGGGAAAGAGGATTAGATCCCATGACTACGAATCTTGTAGTAGCAGATCCAGAAAGGTCAGATAAAACTATCTGTCTTGCGGTTTCCCCGGCAATGAAAAAACTGGGCGTTCCAGGTCGATGTCGGGTTTTTGAAATACCCAAAGGGATTGAATATATAATGGCTCCACCAAGGATGCAGCTTTATATTGATTATTCGGCAGAGATTTATGCGATTTATCTGAAATACATTTCCAAAGAAGAACATACATGTTACAGTATCGATGAAGTGTTTATGGATGTAACGGATTATCTGGCAATGTATCAGATGTCTGCAAAAGAACTGAGTGTAAGGATCATGGAAGATATTCTTGAACATACCGGGATTACTGCGACTGCGGGATTGGAACAAATCTGTATCTGGCCAAAGTTGCATTGGATATCACAGCAAAGCATGTAGAGGATCATATTGGGATACTGGATGAAGAATCCTATTGCAAGACTTTGTGGAATCATAAGCCGCTGACAGATTTTTGGAGAATCGGAAAAGGGATTGCTAACCGGCTGGAGCAGTCAGGTATCCGGACAATAGGAGAGATTGCCCATGCAGATGAAGACATGCTTTACCGGATGTTTGGGGTAGATGCGGAATTACTGATCGATCACGCCTGGGGCAGGGAAAGCACTACCATGCAGGATATCAAATCTTACAGACCAAAGACCAATTCCCTTTCCAGCGGGCAGGTATTGGAGTGCGATTATACCTTTGAAAAAGGGAAACTTGTGGTGAAAGAGATGGCTGACCTTCTTTGTCTGGAATTGGTGGAGAAAGGATTGGTCACAGATTCCATCACCCTGCATGTAGGATACAGTAACCGGCTGGAGAAGAAACCTGCACACGGACCATAGGGTTACGGAATAGTACCAGTTCAGCCAGACAAATTATTGCGGCTACGGAAAAATTATATTGTCAGATTGTAGATCCGTATACTTCCGTCCGGCGAATGACTGTAACCTTTAACCAGGTGGTAGATGAGCAGTATCAGCAGTATGACCTGTTCACAGATCCGGCGGAATTAGAACGGGAACATCGGATGCAGGAGGCAATCTTGGATATTAAAGAAAAGTTCGGGAAAAACGCTATCTTGAAAGGGATGGACCTGCAGGCAGGAGCCACTACGATGGAACGGAACCGTCAGATAGGAGGGCATAAAAGTGGAACATAGAGGACGTATGAACCGAGAAGACCGAGCAAAACAATTTATGCCATTTGCTGCTTTAAAAGGTTATCCAGAAGCGCTTCGAAAAAAAGAGAAAATCGTAGTACCCAAAATAGAACTGCCGGAAGAGTACCAGGAAGAGCTGGATCGGAAACTTCGACAGATTAAGAAAAATGATGTAGTCACGGCAGTGTTTTTCTTCAAAGGAGAATATCTGCAGAAAAAAGGGATGGTGTCCCGAATAGATACATCCGCCAGAGTGATACAGATCGTCAATACGAAAATCTGTATTGATGATTTATATGATATTGACAAAGAAAATGAGATGATGTGAAGCAGCCTAAAATGAGCATGAGCTTGGACAGGCTGTTTTTCTTTTGGAGAAAGGGGGATAGTCTGCTGATAGAAAAGAGAGAACAGGATTTGTTTGAAAGAATGAAAAATTGTATTGGCTGTACCTATATTTCTGATCTACCAGATACCGATATGAAGTATGGGAGAAGATGAAACGTATATCATTGGATCAATATACGTTAAAACAGCTGGACGATTTTTGCGAGTATGTGTTTGGAATCCGATATTGGATGGTAAAACAAATGCAGGAAAGGGAGGGTACTTTTGAAAAATCAGAATGTAAATAAGCTGGATAGTTGCTACAAAAGAGAGCAGATTCTTTGTGTAGTATTGTGAATAGCTTTCTGGCACAAATATGGTATCCTGTTGTGCTGGAAAGGAGGATGTGCCTATGAAACTGTCACCGGAAGAAGCATGGGCAGGGACTTTAGAGTCTATGGTGGATAGTCGGGTAGTGTTCTATTTGAAAGATATAATAGAGATTATCAAGACTATTCCAGGCAAATGAAAGAACTGTGTGAAAAGTATCCAGCTATCATACAACTGATCGATGGAAATAACGGGGTAACCTTAAATGATGAGGAATACCAGGTATTTAAAACCTACAGCGAGCTGTCATCTAACCGGGAAATGCTGGAACGGGCATACTATTATTACTTTGGGCAAGCAGATATGTTCCATTACCAAAAGTTATTAAAAGAGATCTCAGAAACGAAGGAAAGGGAACTGGAACAAAGAAAAAAGGAAATTTTGGAATGTATGAGGCAGTTCCGATTGGAAGAAGCAGAAAAGGAGTTCCGCTTTGATCCAAAATATCAAAAAGAAAGGGATGAAGTGTTTCAATATGAACAAAAACTGCGTAGTATGGGGCTTTCAGAAGAAATCATTATAGTCATTGATAATTATCTCTCTGCTCTCAATGCCGAGTGGCTGAGATACGGGGAGTTAGCTTATCAATATGGCATGGAAGATATTTTAGCAATGATAAAAGAATAAGAAGAGTAATGAAGAAATGCCGTCCTTTCGGGGGCGGTGTTTTTGTCTGTAAAAAGGAGGAATTGCATGATTATTGGAGTAGATCATGGCTATTCTGCCATGAAAACAGCGCATATTTGTTTCCCATCAGGGATTGTAAGATATGAACATGAACCTATACCAATCGTGGAGTGTTGAAGATAGAAGGGAAATATTATGTGTGCGGTACAGGGAGACAGCCGCTTTTGCGTACCAAGACCGAGAATGAGCAGTACTATTTATTGACACTTGCAGCTATCGCACAGGAAATCCGATTCCGGAAGGCTCCCCGGAAAGCGGAGGTGGTGCTGGCCGCTGGCCTCCCGCTTACCAGTTTCGGACGGGAAAAGAAAAATTTTCGGGATTACCTGCTGGAAAGAAAAAATCCGGTAGTGTTTGAATACGAAGGGGAAATCTATGAAATCCGGGTTTTGGATGTCAGACTGTTTCCACAGGGCTATTCTGTCGTAGCAATGCACCCGGAGATCATTCGGGATGAACCTTCTGTTCTTTTGGTAGACATTGGCGGTTGGACTATTGACATTATGCGACTGGATAATGGTGTTCCAAATGCAGCAACCTGCAGGAGTCTGGAAATGGGAGTCATCCGTTGCCAAGACGAGATTCTGGAACAAGTCCGCAGAGATACGGGGCTGTCGATCACAGAAGTACAGGTGGAACGTGTTCTGAACGGAAAGAGCTGCAGCATCTCTGAAGAGGCAAAGAATATCATACTTACTTATGGAAAGCAGTATGTGAAACGGATCGTGTCTGCCATCATGGAGGCAGGATTTGATCTGCAGGCAGTCCCAGCTGTATTCCTAGGAGGGGAGCGAGCCTTTTTGAACGCAACGTAAGCCCCCAGGACCGCCTGTGTCGGCTTATCACCCTGCCAGACGTATGTTTAAACGCTGCAGGGTTTGAAAGGCTTGCAGGGCAGATTTTGAAACGATGAAACGTCCCGTATTTTCTTTCCGGCCTAATAGGAAAGACCGAAACCATAGAAAAGCATGGAGCATTCTGGAGAAAGTGCCGGAAGGAGAGAAAAGCCAGTTTCTTGTGGATGCAATTTTATTCTATGACCAGGCAGATGCACTGGAACAGCTGATCCGGAAAAGTGTTCGAGAAGAACTAAAATGTGGCGATATGCGACAAACTGCTGCAACTGCAGAGCCAGAGGAGCTGCCGGATCAGGTATTGGATTTTATCTCGATGCTGCAAGAGGAATAGAAAGATCACGAGGAAAGGAGGGGTGCCATGAGCAGAATGGTAGTTGTAACGTTACCGGAAGACCAGGTAACCCAGCTGGAATTTCTGGCAAAAGAAGAATCCAACCGGATTGGAAAAGAAGTAACCATGACGGATCTTGCGGAGCGGGCTGTCCGTCAGCAGATCAAACGGATGAAACAAAAGGATAGAAAAAGGTAGGATTTTAGTGGAGAAAGTGTGTGAAAAGGAGAGGAGGGGTGCCTATTGAGAGCAGGAAAAATATGATTATGTAATGTGCTTCGTTTGCAGAGCATTTCTTTGTCGGGTATTGTGAATAGCTTTGTGATGACCTTTGGAGTATGTTGATTGTAACAAAAGGAAAGGAGATCATGCCTATGGAAACCAAAAACATTTGTGGCAAGATACCAGTCGAGTTACATGAGAAGGTCAGGGAAGAACTGGAAGGAACAGAAATGACAATTCCTCAGTTTTTACAAAAGGTTATCGAAGAGCATTTTATGAAAAAAGGAGTGGAAAAAATGGAAGCAAAAACATTGGCAGTACAAGTATCCGAGGAATTATTCAACCGCTTAAAAGAGAGAGTAGAAAAGGAAAAACGCCAAAGACGCGGGCGTTTCACTCAGAAAGACTATCTGATCGAAATTATTACCCAGGCACTGGATGCAGCGGATGAACTGGAAAAACAAGATGAGGATGAACCGGAACTTCATGTAACACAGCCTGAAGAATTGGAATTAGAGAATGAAGAGCGTCTGCAAGAGGCAGAATCAGAGGAAGAAACAGAATAAATAAGGAAACTGTATAAAAAGTGCGGGTATGCCCGTACTTTTTTTCGTTGAAGGGAGTGGTCAGAAAAAATATTCGATTTTTTGATATGTTCAGCGGTATAGGGGGATTTCGGGAAGGGCTCAACAGGGCTGGTGGTTTTTCCTGTGTTGGACATTGCGAAATCGATAAGTATGCAGACCGAAGTTATCGAGCAATTTTTAACACAGAAGGAGAGTGGTTTTGTAATGACGCAAAAAAAATACGCCCAGAAGAACTACCAGAGTTTGATCTCTTGTGCGGAGGATTTCCGTGCCAGGCTTTTTCAGTTGCTGGAAAAAGACAAGGTTTTGAAGATGCCAGAGGAACTTTATTCTTTGAAATTGCCAGACTGGTTAAAGCAAGACGACCTCCGTATCTTTTACTTGAAAATGTACCCGGATTGTTATCGCATAACAAAGGCGCGACGTTTAACACCATCTTATATACGCTTTATGAACTGGGGTATCATGTGGAATGGCAAGTGCTTAACAGCAAGGATTTCGGAGTCCCTCAGTCCAGAAAAAGAGTGTATCTTATCGGATATCTTGATGAAAGATGTGCCGGAAAAATATTACCTTTCACCGGAGCAAACAAGAAGGCTCTTGTTCAAATCGTCCCAGGCTGCCAAGGGAGCAGAGTTTATTCCAAAGACGGATTAAGCTGTACTATCACTTCCACTGCAGGAGGGATGGGAGGAAAAACAGGGCTTTATGATGTTGGGGTACCCATTAAGGAAAATACCAAAAAAGGTTATAAGATGGCATATGAAGGCGACAGCATTGATCTGGGATATGCCGGGATGAATACCGACGGGGAAGAGTGGGGCATCAGGTTGCCCATACGCTGACAACGGGCAGTACCCAGGGAACCGTGCATTTTGTAGATCTGGATTCCAGACTGCGTGTAACCGAAGTGGCACGCTGTATCACAACAAGGCAGAATAGCCTTAGTGACAAACATCTGGGGGAACGCTCCGGAGCATTGGAAGAAGAGGGACCAAGAGCTGTTTTGACACCCGAAAGGGAAAACGTCCGTCAACAGGGACGTAGGATGAAAGCACCAGAGGAAGAAATGTTCACTTTAACTGCACAGGACCGGCATGGGGTGTGTTATGAAGGAAGAATCCGGAGACTGACACCACGGGAATGCTTGAGATTACAGGGATATTATGAGGAACAGATCGACAAGATCCTGGAACTTAATTCTGATGCACAGGCATATAAGCAGGCCGGAAACGGGGTAACCGTTAATGTGATCGAAGCCATAGGAAGACGCTTGTTTCAGGTACATTCCGGTATCCATGTTCTGCAGTAAGGTGGTGTCAGGATGGATCTGAAAGAACAATACTTTGGAACCGAAATAGAAATGACGGGGATTACCAGAGAAGAGGCAGCAAACGCAGTAGGAGAATTGTTTGGAACACAGCCATATTATATCGGAACCTACTACAGTACTTGGGGAGTCAGAGATCTGGAAGGAAAAGAGTGGAAGTTTACCTACGATGGGAGCATCCATACACAGCGAAGAAATGGAAACCGTTATGTTTATGCAGATAGTGAGTACAGCACAGAAATGGTCAGTCCGAAACTGGAATATGGCGAAATGGAAAAACTGCAACAGGTTGTCCGCTGTTTAAGAAGCATGGGGGAAAAGTCAATTCCTCCTGTGGAATGCATGTTCATGTGGATGCCTCCAATCATACACCACGAAGTTTAAAGAATGCGCTCACGATCATGTATTCCAAAGAAGATATTTTATTTAAAGCATTGCAGGTAAACCCCAGCCGGTGGAACAATGGTGTAAAAAAGTCCGTGAAAATGTGCTAGAAGATATCCGGAAAATGCCTTCCGGGAATATGTCCATGGATAAATTTCGTCAGCTGTGGTATGAGGAAAGAAGAATGGGAGGAAGATCGCATAGTCACTATGATGATACCAGGTACTATGCGCTGAACCTGCATGCTGTGTTTGATAAGGGAACGGTGGAATGGCGGTGTTTTAACAGTACCCTCCATGCAGGAAAAGTACGTGCAAATATCACTCTTGCTTTAGCAATTTCTGCTCAAGCTATCAATCAGAAATGTACCCATATGAGAAAGACGGAGATTTCTGAAAATCCCTGTTTTACTTTTCGGACCTTTCTTCTTCGGCTTGGCTGATCGGACAGAATATAAGAATGTGCGGAAACACTTATTGGATCATCTGGAAGGGGACAAAGCATGGAGATATGACAAGAACACCTATGAATGTCTGAAGAGAAAGCAGGAAGAGCGATAAAGGAGGGAAAGTTATCAAAGAACGTTTGTATTTTGCGTATGGAAGCAACATGAATTTGGATCAAATGGAATTTCGATGCCCGGATGCAGAAGTAATAGGAAATGTAGTGGTGAAAGATTACCGCTTGGTATTCCGGGGGAATAGCAGGGGAAATGGAGTAGCCAGTATCCTGCCGGAGCAAGGGGAACAGGTATCGGGTGTGTTATGGAGTATTACAGAAAAATGCGAAAAAAGCCTGGATTACTATGAAGGATATCCATATCTATATGGAAAACAGGATATTCTTGTGCAGTGTGAAGATGGGCAGGAACTTTATGCAGCTGTATATATTATGAATGAACCCTACCAGAGCCAACCGGCACTTCCGGGCAAATTATATCTGGAAGGGATTCTGGAAGGATGCAGGCAGAATGGATTATCGGAAAATGAGATTCAAAAAGCTGTCCATACGACCAGAAAAGAAATGAAGAAGCAAGAGAAGAAAAAAGAGTCTCATGGTCGGGAAGTGGGACGATAAGGATAAAGGAGAAAGAATGATTATGAAAGGAAAATGGAAAACCAGAGCCATGGCATTTGTCATGGCTTTTAGTATGGGAATGAGTTCGATGATTTCTTCATCCGTTTATGCTGCGGCGGAACAGCCGGAGACAAAAGTAGAAACGGAAACGCAGGTATTTGAGGAACAGACAGAAGAGAAGGTAAGAGCAGAAGATATTGTAAAAGATGTCTCAGATAAAGAGTTCCGGGTAGAAACTTCTATGGAAGGGATTTCTTATGACCCGGAGCGGGAGAGTGTCCTGCTGTCTGAAATCAAAGATCAGGATGGAGCTCTTTCCAGCCGGAAAACCCAGGTGTTTATTACGCACAGTATCTGGTTACCCCAAAAGATGGAAGTGAGCCATATATGATTGGACGGACCATCACATTGACCGATACGGAAGGGCTGGCACACTCGGAATCCAATGGCGGGGAGAAACAGAAGGAAGATACGTCTTCTGAAGAAGAGTCGGAGCAGCCTCTTCCTGTAGAGATTACCAGTTCCCAGCCGGAAGATACCCCGGATGTCCTTGCAGAACTGGAAAGAGATATTGAAGAGGGAAATGTGATGATGTTTTCTGCTGCAGATGGTATGGGAAAAAGTGAAACAGTCCATCTGAATAAAGGACGGACCATTTACTATCCGGATTATTTAGGTAATTATCTGACATGCTTATTTACGGTGAATGGAAAACTGGCGTACTGTCTGGAATCCCACCGTGCATCACCGCCTACTGGTGACTATGTTGCGGATATTCTGGAAAGTAATAAGAATCTTCAGAAAGTTCTTTATTATGGATATGGTGGAGCTGGAGATATCACAGGCAGTTACCTGTCCGGGAAAAGTGATGACGAAAAGTATGTTTATACCCATCTTGCAGCATCTTATGCCTATTGTGGGGATCTGGCATTTACAGGATGCCCGTATGAAAACCTGGTCAATGCAGGTGTGATTGCTTATATCAATCACTTATTTGGCATGGAAGAGCCGCCAAAAGGTGAGCTGTCTTTTTCCAATGCAAATGTGACTGCAGTAAGAGAAGGTGATATCCAGAAAACACCAGATATTACATTGAACGGTGACCATCGGAATAAGATTACCATTCCTGTTCCACAGGGTGTAACCGGATATAACAAGTCAAAAGGAACAAATGTAAGCGGCGGAAATCTGGAAGTTTATGGGGGAGATACGTTTTATTTGCAGGCACCTCTTACGGTAACTGGGAAATGGGAAAGCGGGCAGCTTTATGGTTCTGTCCGTGAGAGCTGGAAAACATTGGTTTTAACTTCCACCGGAGGAAACAATCAGGATATCGGAGCATTTATTTCTGAAAAAGCAGCTCCGGTATCTTTTGATATCCAGTGGCTAAATCTTGCCAGAGTTAAGATTCTGAAAAAGGATGCGGAGACAGGGAACCCGTTAGATGGTGCAGTCTATGGCGTTTATAAAAACAGTACCTGTACGGACCAGCTGTTGACCATTGCTATGACAGGTGAAGACGGTATCAGTTACAGTGACTATTTTGATGCAGCATTAGAAACTGTTTATGTAAAAGAGATTACAGCGCCTAATGGATATGCAATCAATAAGACTGTATATCCGGTTCATGTGTCCGCTGGATCAAGTGTAGAGGTAGAAGCAGTAAATACCTCGGTAAAAGGCAAGATTACAGTTAAGAAACAGGACGTGGATACGGGAGATTTCCTTCCGCAGGGAGATGCAAAACTGGACGGTGCTGTTTACGGGCTGTATGCGAAAGAAGATATCCAGAAACCAGATGGAACTGGAGTTTTATACAAAGCAGGAAGCCTGATCCAGGAAAAAACCTTTGGAAAGAGCGGAGAAATCGTATTTGAGAATGTATACCTTGGAGCAATGTATGTGAAAGAAATCGCTGCACCAGAAGGATACCTTCTGGACGAAACGGAATATGATGCAACGCTTATTTATGAAGGACAGGAAAAACCGATTGTAGTAAAGGCGCTGACTGTCAAGGAAAAAGTTAAGAAACAGGCGTTTCAGATCATTAAGATTTCAGAGGATGGAGATCAGACGGAGACAGATTTAGTGGAGGGAGCAGAATTTACCATATATCTGGTCAGCAATCTCTCCAAAGTAAAAGACGGTACCTTAAAACCGGGAAATGGTTCTGAATTTACCCCGGAAGATTTTATTGGTTATGATTTTACAGACGAAGAAGTGGCAGTCACATATGAGGATGGGAAAGAAATAGAAGTACCTGTCCTTGTAACAGATAAAAAAGGATATGCCAAGAGCGTGGAACTTCCATATGGACAGTATGTGGTTGCAGAGACCAAAACACCGGAAAATCTGAAACAAGTCCATCCGTTTTTGGTAACTGTAAACGAAGACAGCAGAGATCCGCAGGAATGGAGAGTCTTTGATGACCGCCCATTTGAATTCATGCTGAAGATCATAAAGAAAGATGCGGAAACATACCATAATGTATTAAATAATTCTGCAACTTATAAGATTTGGGATTTTGAGAAAAAAGCATATGTGGAACAAATGGTATATTATCCAGAGAAAGAGAAAATCTCTGAGTTTTCCACTAATGCAGACGGATATCTGATCCTGCCAGAAGAATTAAAGGCAGGGCATTATCGGATTGAAGAAATCCAGGCACCGGATGGATATGTGAGACAAGGGTATGAGGAAGAACAAACAAAGGCTATTGAAATTGTGATTAATTCTGACACGCCTCATCAGATCGATCCGGATACAGGCGCTTATATTGTGGAAGTCGTACAGTATAATGAGGTGCAGACAGGTCATCTTACTTTGCAAAAAGTAGGAGAACAGCTAAAAACAGTCAAAGATGAGAACCTGCTGGAAAAAGCAAAAAAATTCTTTGTAACATTGAAAGATATGGTTATGGGGGAAGTTTCAGTTGAATCTGGACTGGAAAAGAAGTTTATCTATGAGGAATCCGGTGTGGAAGGAGCTGTTTTTGAACTTCATGCGAAAGAAACCATCTATACGCCAGACGGAGCTGTAGATGAGAATGGAAACCGCATCATCCGTTATGAAAAAGATGCACTTGTGGCAACGCTGACTACAGATGAAGATGGGAAAGCGGAAATAGGAGAGTTGCCATTAGGAAGTTATTATTTAAAAGAAACGACAGCTGGTGACCATTTTGTCTTAAATCCTGAACAGAAGGAGTTCACACTTTCTGCAGAAGATGACACAGTATCCGTTGTTTATGAAGGTGTTACTTATAAGAATGAGCGGCAGAAAATCCAAATTTCTGTGGAGAAGAAAAATTCCGTAACCAAAGAAGCACTGGAGGGTGTGGTGTTTGGTTTGTATGCCGGGGAAGATATCAAAAATATGCAGGGCAAGGTTGTGGTGGAAAAAGATACGCTGCTTGAAACAAAAGCGACAGATCAGGAAGGCAGACTTACCTTTGAAAGTGACCTGTGGCATGGACATTATTATGTAAAAGAAGACCAGCATCTGCCGGGATATCTGCCAAATGATGAAATCTGGGAAATTGATGCAACGTATGAAGACCAGAATCTTCCGGCTATCCTTCTGGAAAAGGAAGTAGAGAACCAGCCGACAGAAAGCTATTTTACAAAGACAGATATTGTAACCGGTGAACCGGTAGAAGGTGCAAAACTGCAGATTCTGGATGAAGAAGGAACCGTTGTCCGTGAATGGATCACAACCAAGGAAGAACATCTGGAATATGCACTTCCGGCAGGAAACTATTTCCTTCATGAAGAACTTCCACCGTTAGAGGATGGATATGTAAGTGCAGAGGATGTGTCTTTTGAGGTTAAAGAAGATGGAACGATCACAAAAGTGGAAATGCAGGATGATTTTTCAAAAGTGGATATCAGCAAAACGGATATTACTGGAGATACCGAGCTTGTAGGTGTGAAACTTCAGGTATTAAACAGCAAAGAAGAAGTGCTGGATGAATGGATTTCTGATGGAACAGAACATCGGATTGAATATCTGCCAGTGGGAGAAGAACTGACGCTTCGTGAAACCCAGACAATTTCTGGATACACGCTGGCGGAGGATGTGAAGTTTACTTTAGAGGATACGGGTGAAGTACAGAAGGTATCCATGAAAAATGAATTTGTCTATGGAAAAATCTTTTTAAGAAAAACAGACCTTCAAAGCGGGGATGCCCTTGCAGGTGCAGAATTTGAAATCCGGAATAAAACGACCAATGAAGTGGCCGGAGTTCTTAAGACAGACCAGAACGGGCAGGCAGAAAGTGAAGAACTGCTGATCGGAAGTTACAACGAGAAAGGAATCAAAGAACTGTTCCAGTATGAAGTCGTGGAGACAAAGGCTCCAGAGGGATACCAGCTGGATTCCACGCCACATCCGGTTACCTTTGATTTAGAAGGAGAAAAGGATGGGGAGATTTTAGTGGAGCTGGATGTGACCAATCAGAGAATCCCAACAGATGCTCCAAAAACAGGGGATGATACGGTATCACCAATGCTGCTTCTTGGTATTTGTGCGGTTTGTGCAGGAATACTGATTGGATGCTTTGTTTATCGCAAGAAAAAGCAGGAAACAGATGAAAAAGAAGAAAACTAAACAATAGCGGTATTTCAAAACAGCCGGGAAATTCCCGGCTGTTCGGGGAAATAGGAAAACCGGCTGGAAAAAAGGTATCCCAGAAGTGTTCGAAATCCATGATCTCTCATCCTCTCTTCCAGCAGGAAGTGTTCAAAACAAGGAGAAGTGCAACAGGGTGTTGACGAGTCTTCCTGTGTGTAGTCTGTTCTTACATGCAAAAAAGCGCCAGGATCTTTCTGATGTAGGGCAGAAAAAAGAGATTTAAAGATGGGAATTCTTGTATTGGTGAGGCGGACGGAATATAATGAAATTAACTAGGAGATTCTGTGTGAAAATGCAAGGGGGAATGTTCGTGAAGTCTCTATTTTCTTATGCTGACGCATATATTAAGAACTGTACGTGGAAGGATTTGGCACTCGTTAAATTCTGCTTATGTGCCATCGGAGTCATGATTGGGTTGAGTGTTCCAAAGGAGAAAAGGAAGATTCCGTTTCTGGGGGCACTTCTCGTTTTTCTGGTGACTTATTTCCCTTTGATGGGGAAATTTATCCGTGTTATAAAAGTAGAACGGAAAAAACAAACAGCATAAATCCAGCCTGTAAAAAGGCGGGGTAAAAAAGAGAAAAATAAACAGCAGGAATGCGGTAAGTATCGTGTTCCTGCTGTTTTTGTCTGAAAGGAGAAAAAGATATGAAACGATTTTATACAGCGGAATCTGTAACAGAAGGGCATCCGGATAAACTCTGTGATCTGATTGCAGATAGTATTCTGGATGAGTGTTTGAAAGGGGATCCAGAAGCAAGAGTAGCCTGTGAGGTACTTGCAACAAAGGGAACGGTACTTCTGGCCGGGGAAATTACAAGTAAGTATGAGCCGGATGTTTTGGCGGTTGCTGAAGATGTAGTAGAAAAAGTCGGATACCAGGCAGGAGAAATCCTCTTTGATGCCTTGATCCATCAGCAAAGCCCGGATATCGCACAGGGTGTTCAAAACTCCATGGAATCCAGAAAGCAGCATGTAGCTGGCGAAGAATGGAAAATGGGAGCCGGAGATCAGGGAGTCATGACGGGGTATGCATGCAGTGAAACGAAACAATTTCTGCCACTTCCCGTGGTACTGGCACATCGGATTGTCCGGGAATTGTCGGCTTGCAGGATCAGTGAATATATCCGGGGATTACTGCCAGATGGGAAAGCACAGATAACCGTGGAATATGAAGATGGGAAACCTGTCCGTCTGGATACGGTCATTGTGTCCTGCCAGCATGCTGAAGAAAAGTCCCAAAAAGATCTGGAACGGGAGATTCGGCAGAAAGTGTTACGCCCGGCACTGCGGCTGCTTCCACCAGATGAGGATACCAGGATTTTGATCAATCCGTCAGGGAAATTTGTGGTGGGCGGTCTGGATGCAGATACGGGGCTGACAGGAAGGAAATTAATGGTGGACTGTTATGGTAGCATAGCGCCACATGGAGGCGGTGCCTTTTCTGGAAAAGACGCAACAAAGGTGGATCGTTCAGGGGCATATATGGCAAGGTATATTGCCAAAAACATGGTGGCTGCCGGATTGGCTGAAAAGTGTTTGGTTTCGCTTGCTTATGCAATTGGTGTGGCAGAACCTGTGATGGTGCAGGTAGATACTTTTGGTACTGGAATTGTGTGTGCGGATGACTGTCTGGCTGCAGCCATTCCGCTGGTGTTTGGTTTGACGCCAAAACAGATCATAGACCATTTCAAGCTGCAACGTCCAATCTATAGCCAAACAGCGGTGTTTGGACATTTTGGAAGAAAGGAGTTTCCGTGGGAACGTACCGATAAGGTAGAAGCACTACGGTCAGCACTATTGTAATGCCGTGGTATGAAAAAGAAGATTTGGAAAAGGCCAGGGAAATGACAGCGATTGAATACTTAAAACGATATGAACCACAGCGGCTGAAACCATGCAGAGGGCTTCGACATGAATATGAGCTGACCGATCATGACAGCTTCAAGATCAATGAGATCACCAGCCAGTGGCATTGGAAATCCAGGGATATCGGAGGAATCAGTGCATTGAATTTTCTGGTTCATGTGAATGGGATGTCTTTTCTGGATGCAGTTGGTTTTTTGCTGGAGCAGAACCCATCTTATATACCGCCTAACATACAGGAACGTGAAATGGCAAAGAAGCCATTTGCTCTTCCAGAACGTGCGAAGGATGTGAACCGTATCTGGAATTATCTGAAACACAGGGGAATCAGCAGGGAAACTTTTGTGTACTGTGTGAACCAAGGGATTCTCTATGAAAGCCTGCCATATCATAATGTTGTTTTTGTTGGCAGGGATGAAAAAGGACAAGCCCGGTATGCTTTCCTGCGGGGAATCTATGACCGGGGGAAACCCTTTAAGATGGAACAGTCAGGAAGTGATAAAGCATATAGTTTTTGTGTTCCACCAAGTGGGAAGTGTTGCAGAGTGGCGGTATATGAAGCGGCAATCGAAACCTTAGCACACATGACGCTGGAGGGAAATCGTACAGATAAATATCGCTTGTCCGTTGGGGGGATTTATGCTCCAAAAGATGGCAGGCGAAAAAAAGAGGAAAAACCGCCACTGGCATTGGAACATTTTCTGGAGAACCATCCGGAGGTTACGCAGATTGAAATCTGTACCAATAATGACGGACCAGGCAGATATGCGTGTGAAACTATGAAAAGAACATATCGGGATAGATATGAGATTTTGATAAACTTACCGGAGCGTGAAGGGGCAGACTATGCAGACCTGTCAAAGGAAGCATGGGAAAAGAAAGAAAAAATCGAATGGAAAGGTAGGAGTCTCTATGGAACGAAAACTATATTTATTATCACCATTACAGGCAGAATTTTATGAAACGAGAGTGACCGGATGTACCCGGATGACGTGATGGATGGCCGTGCACTGGCAGTATATGGAGCAGACATTCTACAGAAGATGCAGGAGAGAGCGGATCATGTAGGAGAAGATCTGATGGAATATTACGATGAAAAGGATTCCGTCAAAGAAAAAGTTACAAATCTGGAGTTGTCGGTTGTCTTAAAGGATGGAGAACTTATGGGATGTGCGGAAGTTACCATCCAAGCGCCCTTAGATCGATGGGAAATGAATCGACTGGAAACTTATCTGACTGGGCAATATTCCGATGGCTGGGGAGAAGGATTTGAACAACAGGATATTCCGGTAGAAGATGGTGTTTTAAATGTTCATTTCTGGAATAGTGACTATTTCCGGATGGATATCCTGCACAAGATTCCGGAGCAGATAAAACCGGAATGTGCAATAAAACCAAAGTTAAAACTGCTTGGACATGATGGAAATGTTTTTTCTATTTTAGGTGATGCCAGCAGGCTTTTAAAACAGAATGGACAGCCAGAAGCCGCAAAAGAGATGTTTGACAGAGTCACGTCTTCCCAAAGTTATGAGCAGGCACTTGCGATCATCAGCGAATACGTGGAAACGGAACTGAGCAGAAATATGGATCAACCAAAGCCGGAGAAACAAGGAAAAAAGAAAACAGAAAGGGAAAGGTAAACCTATGGAATATGCTGTATTTAAACAACAGATCATGGAACAAGCAAAAAGGATTCTGCCACAAGAAGAAGGTTATGTAATCACTATTGTGGATCAAACAGAGTACGGGCTTGGCGAGATGTTGATCATCAATAAGTCTGACAAGGAAGTTGTACCAGGTATCTCTATGGAGGAGATGTATCAGGATTTTTCACAGAACAAAAAAAGTATAGAAGAAGTTATAGAAACTATACAAGATACAGTAAATACTGCATTTATGATGATCCCAGAGATAGATGGTACGCAAGGAATTGATTTCAGAGATTATGATTGCATAAAAGATCTGCTGGTGGTAGAACTGGAACGTTCTGAGTTCAACGGAGAACATTTATCTCATGGAATTTTCGAAAAGCAGCCTATTGGGGCATTGGTTCTGTATCTTAGATTGGAACAGAAGAACCAGCTGGTTATGGCAAGACTGGGAAGGGATGTATTGGAAGTTTGTGGCGTGAGTCAAAGCACCATGATGAAGCAGGCCATGGAAAATACGATAAAAATAAATCCTCCTGTGGTGATGCCAGTAGATACGAATGGCAGATTCCCTTACTTTATCCTTTCAAACAGAGAAGGGAGAAATGGAGCGACTGCCATCACATATCCGGGAATGTTAGAACAATTAAGGAAAATGGCAGGTATGGATTTTTATGTGATCCCAGCCAATATCCATGAAGTTTTGATTGTAGGAAAAACCGAGAATGCGCCGATAAAATATCTTAGAGAGGCGTTGAAACAAAGGAACCGTGAAATGGGTATCCAGCAGATGTTAAGTGATCATGTCTATGAGTACAGTGGAAGAGATAAAAAATTGAAACGTTGTCTCGATGAAAAGAAAAAAAATCGGGAGCGATAAGAGAAAAGTAAACTCGAAAAAGCGGTTAATTCGTTGAAGAGAAAGGATGATGCCTATGGAACATACCCTGCAGTTAGGGGAAATATTGAAAGATGGAATGTATCCTGTGGAGTCTGAAGGAGGAGACAACTGGAGGATCTTACACGGAGATACACTGAAATTAGTAAAAGCGTTTCAACCGGGAACTTTTGATGCAGTGATCACAGATCCGCCCTACGCATCGGGCGGTACAAAGCAGAACGAAAGGAACCGGACAACCAATCAGAAATACAGCAGTATGTCACCGGAAAAAGCCCTGCCAGATTTTGACGGAGACAGAAAGATCAGCGTTCCTGGACCCATTGGATGGCAGAGTGGCTGTATGATGTGAGAAAAGCATGTAAAAGTGGTGCTCCGATCTGCCTTTTTATTGATTGGAGACAGTATCCATCGATGACGGATGCTCTTCAATGGGCGGGGTGGATCTGGAGAGGAACAGCGGTCTGGGATAAGACAAACAGCCGGCCACAAAAGGGAAGGTTCCGCCAGCAGACAGAGTTTATCATATGGGGAAGCAACGGACCTATGCCGATCAGCCGTCCGGTTTCCTGTCTTCCAGGTGTGTTCCGATATGGGAATCCCCAGAACCGGGTGCATGTGACAGAGAAACCGCTGCAGTTGATGAAGGACGTGGTGCAGATATGCGAACCAGGCGGAAGAATCTTAGATCCTTTTGCCGGAGCAGGTACTACGATTCTTGCGGCTGCCCAGCAGGGATACCAGGCAGTGGGGATTGAAGTGACAGATGCCTACTTCCAATTGGGAACGGAAAGAGTGAGAGAAGCATTGAAAGAAGAAGTGGATGTCCAATAGGATGTCCGTTTTTTGTGATAGAAATTTAGGGCATCCATAAGGATGCCTGCCGAAAGGAGATGAGATATGGATCGAGCGTTTGCGTATGTGAGCTGCTCTGAAGAGGACAGCAGAGTAAAGGTGCAGAAATACTGCAGAAAGATTTATGAACTGGGGTATATTCCAATCTGTCCCAGATTTGGATTTGTGCCATTTTTGGATGAGAGTAATGCAGAAGACCAGCAGGGGCTTGCACAGATGTCCGTGCGACTTGTTGTCGTACAAACTCTAATGTGGGATAAACCCTGTATTAGAACTAAAATCGACGGCTGAATCAATTCAGCTAACTGATATTCCGAGGAGTGGAATGATGGGGTAACGCCCTGAAAC
>ENA-OQJX01000416-OQJX01000416.1-human-gut-metagenome-genome-assembly--contig:-NODE-416-length-23497-cov-3.074711_pt1 | contig 23497 bp, 24 predicted proteins | sample MGYA00242615_ERZ504782 | MGnify/ENA primary metagenome ERZ504782 (study PRJEB26092, sample SAMD00036354) | human gut metagenome | host: Homo sapiens | study: EMG produced TPA metagenomics assembly of... | reverse complement strand
GTTTCTCTGTTGACAGAACGCTGAAGCAGACGGGGTATCGACAGAGAACTGGAAATAATCCAGCAATTCTTTTTTTTTAGCTTCCACTTTCCATAGAAAGAAGAAATTGAATTGTAGATACAAAATCAAGTTTTCTGTTCCGTGAAAAATCAACTTCTGGATTTTTTGAAAACAACCATGGGCGATCGCCATTTTATGGATTAAAGATGACAATTTGTTTTTTACATGTTCCGCAAATATCATAAGCGTTACCTCCAAAATGTAATACATTTAAGTGCTTCGCCGCAAATTTTTTCTATATTTGTCAAGGATTTTTTTACAAAAAAAGAGCAAGGTATATATTTTTATAATACCTTGCTTCTGCAAGAGGCTGCCGACTCAATATCTTAACTAAATGACATTGGTCCGAAGGGGCTCCTTATTTTCATGTGGAGGTTTCTAGGGTGGCATGGTATAGTAAAAGGGACAAAAAATGACAGGAGTACAACATGATAAAAGAAATCAGAGAAGAGTTAGATCAACTTGGGGAAGAGAGCTATAAGCAGTTTAATCAGAAGCTGATCCCAGGGACGATCATGTGATCGGTGTTCGTATGCCGGCTCTTCGAAAGCTGGCAAAAGGAATTGCAAAAACAGATTCGAAACAGTATCTGGAAGAAGCACAGACAGAAATAGATGAACGGTCTGCGCATGAAGAAATTATGTTATACGGACTTGTTCTGGGGTATGCAAAGATGAGTATCGAACAGAGAATGCAGGCGCTTGATATGTTTGTTCCGAAGATTCATAACTGGGCAGTCTGCGACAGCTGTTGTATGGGATATAAGTTCATGGAAAAAGAGCAGGAAGTGTGGTTTTCTTATCTCCGGAAGTATCAGAACAGCAGCAGGGAGTTTGAAGTCCGTTTTTTTATCGTATCCCTGCTGGCACATTACATTAACGAAGCCTATATTGAGCAGGTGCTTGAGATTCTGAATCATACCAGTCATGAGGGGTATTATGTGAAAATGGCAGTGGCATGGGCTGTATCAGTCTGTTATGTCAAATTTCCGATTCAGACAAAGAGACTGCTGCTGGCAAATGAGATGGATGATTTTACACATAATAAAGCGATCCAGAAAATCCGGGAATCCTATCGGGTGAGCAGAGAAGAAAAAGTGGAATTGAATCGGTTAAAACGATAGAAGCGACAGGAGGAATGTGTGATGCGTCAGATGCGTTTAGAAAAAAGAGAGATTAAGGACCGGCAGAGCTGGAAAAAGTGTTGGATGCATGTAAAGTGGTGCGTATAGGAACAATGGATGCGGAGGGGATGTTTATTGTTCCTGTAAATTTCGGATATGAATTTTGTCAGAAAGAGCGCAGCTTAAAATTGTATATCCACAGTGCAAAGGAAGGACGGAAAGCGGAAGCATTTGCAGAAAACCCGAACGTAGCAATTGAAATGGACTGTGGCCATGAGGTGATCCGTGGAGATTATACATGCAGTTATTCTTTTGCATTTTCCAGTATCATGGGAAACGGACGAATTCGTATGGTGGAGAACGAGGAGGAAAAGAGACACGGACTTACGCTTTTAATGCAGCACGTAGAAGCGGGCGCCGAAATTGAATTTCTTCCGCATATGCTGCAGCGGGTTGCAGTGTATTGCATTGAGGTTTCGGAATTTACAGGAAAACACAGAGAGAAAAAAGGACAGACAGCATGAAAATTACATTGATTACAGTAGGAAAAATCAAAGAGAAATATTTAAAGGATGCCATCGCAGAATATTCCAAGCGTCTGAGCAAATATTGTAAGCTGGATATAATTGAAGTACCGGATGAGAAGACCCCGGATCAGGCAAGTGAGACTGTGGAAGAGGGAATTCGCAGCAAAGAGGGAGAAAAAATCTTAAGGTATATCAAGGATGATATGTATGTGATCACACTGGAAATCGCAGGGAAGATGCTGACATCAGAAGAACTGGCAGAAAGAATAGAAAAACTGGGAATTCAGGGAAAGAGCAGCATTGCATTTGTGATCGGTGGCTCCATTGGCTCGGGAAAGAGGTGTTGAAACGCTCAGATTACGCACTTAGTTTTTCAAAGATGACATTTCCGCATCAGCTGATGCGAGTGATACTGTTGGAGCAGGTGTATCGAAGTTATCGGATTATAAATGGTGAGCCATATCATAAATAAGAGGAGATATGAAAAGAGAGGGAAACAAGATGAAAGAAAATCAAGTGAAGAAATTAGTGATGGCGGCAATGTGTGTGGCCTTGGGGATCGTTCTTCCGATGGCATTCCATACGATTCAGAATGCGGGAAGTATTTTTTTGCCTATGCACATTCCGGTATTGATCTGCGGTCTGCTCTGTGGATGGCAGTATGGGCTGATATGTGGGATTTTAGCGCCTGTATTATCCAGTCTGTTTACAGGAATGCCTCCGGCTGCAATCCTTCCGGCAATGCTTTGTGAACTGGCAGTCTATGGATTGATTACGGGGATCTGTGTGTACGGCATTCATACAGAAAAGCAAATTGTAAAAATATATGGTTCGCTGATCACAGCGATGCTGGTAGGGAGAATTGTCAGCGGTATTTTAAAAGCACTTATTTTCAATGTGGGAGAATATAGCTTCAAGATCTTTATTACATCCAGTTTTCTGACAGGGATACCAGGAATTCTGATTCAGTTGATTTTTATTCCGGTCATTGTGCTGGCATTACAGAAAGCAGGGATTGCAGAGCCGAAAAGGAGATAGTTACCATGGATATCAGAACATATTTTAATCAAAGAGCCGCACATTGGGATGACGGGGAGCAATCGGTCGATCAGATCAGACGTATGATCGCATTTTTAAGTGATATTCAGGAGGGAATGAGTGTTTTGGATGTTGCCTGTGGTACAGGGGCGATGTTTGAGGCGCTGCGGGAACGAAAACCTTCTCATATCACAGCAGTCGATCTGTCAGAAAAGATGATCGAGATCGCTGCCCGCAAAGTAGAGGGGGACTCCTTGTTTGAATTGCAGTGCCGGGATCTGTTCGAGATGACGCAGGAGACATTTGACAGGATTATCATCTATAATGCATACCCTCATTTTATGGAGAAAGACAAGGTAGTACAGAAGGTGGCAGAGCTGTTAAATCCAGGCGGGAGATTTATCGTGGCACATGGAGCATGCAGGGAGAAAATAAATGGTTGTCACACGAATGTGCCAAAAGAGATTACGTCCGGTCTGTTGTCTGCAAAAGAAGAGAGCCGTCTATGGGAGACTTGTTTTAGCATCGATATTTTGATCGATACAGAGCAGTTTTATATGTTTTCAGGAGTGAAATAGAATTTGGCTGAAAGATCTCTTGACCTTTGCCCAAGGTGAAGACTTAGAATGAGTGTAGTATAAAAAAGGAGAGATCACAGTATGAAAACAGAATATACAATCAGTCAAATTGCAGAAAAACTGCATATTACAACAAACAAGATCAGATTTTATGAAAAGAAAGGACTTCTGACTCCGATGAGAGAGTCGCAGAATAGGTATCGGAAATTTGGCGAAGAGGATATTTTCCGTTTGGAGACGATTCTGCTTTATCGCTCGTTGGGATTGAGTATTGAAGCCATTCAGAATATATTACAATGCAATAAGGAAAGAAAATTATCTGACACATATGCAAAACCAATGGATGGCAGTCAATAATGAGATCCACAGATTGAGTGAAATTAGAAAATCGCTGGAAATGGTTTTGGACAAAGTATATGAAGAAACAGAAGGACAGGATTTAGAAAAAGATTTTTTGAAGATTATTGAACAGAGTAATCTGCTTTGCCAGGTGAAAAATGAGTGGAAAGACCAGTGGGATTTTGATGGCTGGGCAAGGGCATATGATGAGGATGTGAAAAGGGACACAGGTGCATTAAAAATCTATGAGAATTATGAGACAGTATTACAAATGGTTTTTGAGGAAGTGGAAAATTTTCAGAGAAAAGATGGAAAGATACTTGAAATTGGTGTCGGAACAGGAAACTTGGCGGGTAAATTTTTACAAAATAAATATCATATCATTGGAATTGATCAATCCAGGCAGATGCTGGCAGTTGCAAAAGAAAACTTGTATGCGGAAGCAGTCTGCGTGGAAAATGGACGTATTCAGGCAGTAGGTACTCTGGATGATGTGATGCAGTATAAAACAGATGGAGACGAGATGGTGGATTTGCAGGGAAAAACGATGCTTCCGGGATTTTTGGATGCACATTCTCATTTTGTAGGAGCTGCCAATGCAATGACACAATGCGACTTGTCAGAGTGTGGAAATTTTCGGAGATTGTAGATGCCATGAAAATGTTTGCCGAAAAAAGAAATTTATCCAAAGATGCATGGATCGTAGGCTGTAATTATGACCAGAATTTTCTGGAGGAAAAACGACATCCGGACAGATATGTATTGGATGAGATCAGCCATACAAATCCGGTATTGCTGATCCATGCTTCCTCTCATATGGGAGTGGTAAACAGCAAAGGATTAGAAATTCAGCAGATTGATGAAAAGACAGAAGATTGTCCGGGAGGAAAATATGGGAGAATCGCAGGGACAAGAATCCCGGACGGGTATATGGAAGAAAAAGCGTTTCTTGCGTTTCAGTCAAAACTGCCGATGACATCTATGGAGGAGCTGATGCAGCTTATCGGGGAAGCGCAGAAAATGTATGCGAGTTATGGCGTGACTACGGTTCAGGATGGAATGGTAGGAAAACCGTTGTTTGAGCTGTTAAAATATGCCTCTGCCAATGGACTGTTGAAGCTGGATGTAGTAGGGTATGCGGATATTATGACGGCGGCAGATCTTTTTGAGGAAGAAAGGGCATACGCAAACCGGTATACCGGTCATTTAAAAATGGGAGGATATAAAATTTTTCTGGATGGCTCACCGCAGGGAAGGACTGCGTGGATGACAAAGCCTATGAAGGGGAAGAGAATTATTGCGGCTATCCGATCCATACAGATGAGGAATTGAATCACTATATTGAGCTTGCCTTAGAGAAAAAACAGCAGCTTTTGGCACACTGTAATGGAGATGCGGCAGCAGAGCAGTATATCGGACAGTTTGAAAAAGCACTGTCAAAGAGAACGGATAAAGATCTGCATCGGGCAGTCATGGTACATGCACAGCTTGTGAGAAAAGACCAGCTGCAGAGAATGGCGGCAATCGGGATGATCCCAAGCTTTTTTGTGGCTCATACGTATTACTGGGGAGATATCCATCTTCAAAATTTCGGAGAAAAAAGAGGCAGCCAGATTTCACCGGTGAAAGATGCCATAGATTACGGAATGAAATATACGTTCCATCAGGATACACCTGTGATCCCGCCGGACATGATGCGTACGATAAGCAGCGCAGTCAATCGTATTTCAAGAGGTGGAAGGGTCATCGGTGAAAATCAGAAGATTTCAGTATTGGATGCATTGAAGGCAGTTACGATTTATACGGCGTATCAGTACTTTGAAGAACATGAAAAAGGAAGCATTGAATGTGGAAAATATGCGGATTTTGTAGTGTTGGAGAAAAATCCTCTGAAAACTCCAAAGGAAGAATTGGCAGAGATCAAAGTCTGGATGACAATCAAAGAAAATGAAGTAATTTACAGAAGTGGAGAAGCGAATCATGAATAATCGTACCAAAGGAATCAGTTTGGCAATCATCACTGCAGTAATGTGGGGAATCATGGGGATGTTTGTAAGAGGACTGACCGGGTATGCGTTTACAACTTTTGAAATCTCATTTTTCCGCTGCGCACTGGCAGGTGGCGCCTATTTCCTGTTTTTGCTGTTTACAAAACCCTCGGCTCTAAAGATTAATTTGAAGGGGCTGGTGATTTGTCTTCTTTACGGAGCGGTGGCATACAGTATCAGCTTTGTGAGCTATAGTGTGGCAGTTTCCAGAATTCCGGTGGGTGTGGCAACTGTGCTGATGTTTATGAGTCCGATCTGGGTGGCAATCCTGGGACGGTTTATGTTTGGAGAAAAACTGCCAAAAAGCAAGATGGTGACGATTTTGATTTGTCTGATCGGCGCAGTATTTGTAGCAAATCTCATCGGAGGCGGAGATATCAAGCTGGATGGAATCGGAATTTTAGCTGGAGTGATCAATGGTGTCGGAGTAGCACTTCAGATTCTGCTCCCGAAATATTTTGCAAAAGACTATGAGAGGGATACACTGTTGGTGTATGGATTTCTCGGGGCAGCTGTTGTATTGATGTTTGGTATGGATTTTGGTGCAGTATCTTCCCATATGAGCAGTACACCAACAGGAGTGTTGCTCTGGAATTTATTTGGAATCGGAATTCTGTGTACCATGGTGGCGAATGTATCCTGCGTCAAATCTACACAATATGTGGAAGCAACTACAACCAGTATCCTTTCTGCACTGGAAGTTGTTGTAGGAACTCTGGTCGGGTTTGTGGTATTTCATGAGCATATGACTATGCTTCAGATTTTAGGTGCAGTGATCATTGTTGTGGGAGCCATCGGATCGGAGATTTATCAGCCGAAAAGAGTTGAAAAAGATTATGGGAAGGGTGAAATAAAATGGAACTACAGAAAGTATCACGCAGATACAGAATCAGACTCCTTCAGGAAACGGACATGGATGATATTTTACGATTAAGTGAAAGTAATCCGATGTTTTATGAATATTGTCCTCCGTTTGTAACACGAGAGAGTATTTTAAATGATATGAAAGCTTTACCACAGGGAAAGACAGACGCAGAAAAATATTATATTGGTTTTTTGAAGGGCAGAAGTTGATTGCGATTATGGATATGGTGTTTGCATTTCCAGATGATGAAACAGTTTATATTGGATTGTTTATGGTAGATCATGATGTACAAGGATATGGGATTGGTTCTATTATCATAGAAGAATATGCAGAGTATATACGTACGCTGGGAAAGAAAACGATCCAACTGGCATTTGCCAAAGGAAATCTCCAGAGTGAGGCATTCTGGCAGAAGAATGGATTTGTGAGAACAGGGAAAGAAGTGCAAAATGACGGGTATATTGCAGTCTGTATGAAGCGGGAACTGTAGAATGGAGACTTACGATGGTATATTTAGAGCAATTTAGATTTCCTGACGCGGAAGTGGAATTTGATTTTTTTCTCAGGCAGAAACGTACCTGTTATGATACGTATTATCCATTTCAAATTCTGTCAAAGCATCGTTTTGAGCAGATTGATTTTGAGCCTGTTACGATTTTATATGGCGGAAATGGAACGGGAAAGTCCACCGTGTTAAATATTATCGCGCAAAAACTGCATTTGTTGAGGGAAGCACCATTTAACCAGTCCAGCTTTTATGAAGACTATCTGGAACTTTGCTCTTTTGAGAGTGCAGCGCATTTGCCGAAAGACAGCAGGATTATTACAAGTGATGATGTATTTGATTACATGTTAAATATCCGGAATCTGAATGAAGGGATTGACCGGAAGAGGGAGATGTTGTTTGAAGAGTATCTGGATACGAAGTTTGCAAAGTTCCGGATGAAAAGTCTGGATGATTATGAGCAGTTGAAACGAGTGAATAACGCGAGAAGAAAAACACAGTCACAGTTTATCCGTTCGGAACTCATGGATAATGTACGAGAGTATTCCAATGGAGAAAGTGCATTTCTATATTTCACAGAAAAGGTGACAGAAAATGCATTGTTTTTATTGGACGAGCCGGAAAACAGTCTTTCTCCGGCAAAACAGCAAGAGCTGGTAAAATTTATCGAAGATTCCGCAAGGTTTTTTGGATGCCAGTTTGTGATCGCAACACATTCTCCTTTCGTGCTGGCAATCAGAGGAGCAAAGATTTATGATCTGGATGAGGAGCCTGTGGATGTGAAACGATGGACAGAACTGGAAAATGTACGGGCATATTATGATTTTTTTAAAAAGCATGCATCAGAATTTTAGAAAAGGGCAGCAAGTGTACTTCTGATCAGAAAACCAGAAGATGCACCTGCTGTTTTTTAAATAGGGTATTTCTTGCAGAGGGATTCCAGAATTTCAATATGAAGTTCTTCATCCAGAATAATGCGTTTCAGGCATTTTTGGATGTCTTCATCCTGAATTCGCTGACATTGTTCCCGATATTTGCGGACTGCCTGCTTTTCACCATTTAACGCACTGAGCAGAATTTTTGGAAGATCCGTAAAATAATTGATATATCCGGCTGTCCAGTAGAACATGCGATTTTGCCGATGTGTCCACAGGCGTGGGGATTCACCCAGCTGATCGGCAAGTTGACCGAATATTTTGAGATGGTGCATTTCTACAATACTGATGTTCTTAAAGATTTCTGCTATGCGGGCAGTATCGGAAGTCAGAAAAATACTGTTGTAAATATAAAGACCAATCGTGGACATTTCGGACTCCTGTCCACCCATGTTATCCAGCATCATTCTTCCATATAAAGGATTTTGTTCTTTGATGCAGACGGGTGGATAGGGAGATTGATGGGCATATAAAAATCGGGAGAAGTGTCTGTGGGTGTGGAATCGGGGGTGCAGCTACAGCTGCAGGTTAAATCGTTATTCATAGAGAACTCCTTGTGATAAGTTTACAGTGTTATCATATGAAAACATAGAGTAAAATATGTGATTGTTTTTTAGGGGAATTTCAATGGTTCAGATTGTACTTTTTTAAATATTCGTCTTTGATATGATAAACATAGCTTTCTTGATAAATCATAATTTCACCACCATTTAGATAAAAATAGCCCTACCTTGCGATAGGGCTGGATTTTCGAGCCGGACATTTATTAGACGCTTCCGGTAAGCGAACAATATTTTCGATGATAGATTTCTCTATCCCTGTTATTATTATACGCAGAGATAGAAAATATGTCCAGAAATTGCCTGAAGATTGAAAGCCGGAAGCGTATGTGGTATTTTTTATCAGCGCTGATGTTCCAGATTTTTATTTGCAGTAGAAAGCATCAGCTTGATCCGATTGAGCTGGTTGACTTCGCTGGCTCCCGGATCAAAGTCGATTGCTACGACATTGGAAGTCGGATATCTTCTTCTGAGCTCTTTGATGACACCTTTTCCTACCACGTGGTTCGGCAGGCAGGCAAATGGCTGTGTGCAGACAATATTTGCAGCGCTCCGTGGATCAGCTCCAGCATCTCTCCGGTTAAAACCATCCTTCACCGGTCTGGTTTCCGATGGAAACAATCTCAGATGCCATTTCTGCCAGTTTTTCGATCTTGGCAGGTCCTTCAAAATGCGTGCTTTCTTCAAATGCTTTGCTTGCAGGTGCACGGAACCATTCAAGAGCACGAATACCAAGATTTCCGAGTACAGCCTTGGATTTTTTCATGCCAAGGTGGGATACCTTGAAATTCTGGTTGTAGAAGCAGTAGAGTAAAAAGTCCAGAAGATCCGGAACGACTGCTTCGGCGCCTTCTTTTTCTAAAAGCTCGACCAGGTGGTTGTTGGCTGCCGGCAGGAACTTTACAAGGATTTCTCCAACGATTCCGACTCTTGGTTTTTTCACATCCAGTGTTTCAATCTGGTCGAATTCCTGAATCATCTGACGGCACAGTTTTTTAAATGTATGGCGATGAGGATATCCGTTGGATACAAAATCTTTACATCTCTTTTTCCATTTTTCATGAAGTGCATCGGTTGTTCCCGGCACTTTTTCATATGGGCGCATCCGGTAAACACATTTCATAAAGATATCGCCAAATACGACGCCATACAAACCACGCAGCGCCAGGAGCGGCGTGATCTTAAATCCAGAATTGCTTTCCAGTCCGCTTAGATTCAGTGAAATCACAGGGATATGAGAATATCCTGCTTTTTTCAGTGCACGCCGGATAAACCCGATATAGTTGGAAGCACGGCATCCTCCTCCGGTCTGTGTGATAATGACAGCCAGATGATCGGTGTCATATTTTCCGGATAAAATCGCATCCATAATCTGACCGACTACGATCAGGGAAGGATAGCAGGCATCATTGTTTACATATTTTAATCCCATGTTGACAGCCTGTTTGTTGTCATTTGGCAGAATTTCAACCTTATATCCGGATGCACGAAATGCCGGTTCCAGAATCTCAAAATGCATCGGTGACATCTGTGGGCAGAGGATCGTGTATTCCTTGCGCATCTCTTTTGTAAATGGAATCTTCTCAATAGAAGATGGCTGGATGATGCGCTCGGTCTTTTGCTGTTCTCTCACCCGGATGGCAGCAAGCAGGGAGCGGACACGGATACGGGCAGCTCCCAGATTGTTGACTCATCGATTTTCAGCGAGGTATAGATCTTACCGGAACGGGTCAGGATATCTGCCACCTGATCCGTTGTGACGGCATCCAGTCCGCATCCGAAAGAATTCAGCTGGATCAGATCCAGGTTTTCTTTTGTCTTGACATAGTTTGCAGCGGCATACAGTCTGGAGTGATACATCCACTGATCCATGACATTGAGAGGTCGTTCTACTTCGTGCAGATGAGAGATAGAATCTTCTGTCAGGACGGCAATATTATAGGAGTTGATCAGCTCCGGCAGTCCGTGATTGACCTCAGGGTCCGTGTGATAAGGACGTCCGGCAAGAACAATTCCGCGATTGCCGGTTTCATCCAGAAACTTGATCGTCTCTTCACCTTTACGACGCATATCTTCTCTGCATGCAGCAAGTTCCAGCCATGCTTTGTGAACAGCAGTGCGGATCTCATCTGCGGAAACAGAAAATTTTTCACCAAGCTCTTCAATCAGTCTGGAAGAAAGCGTCTCTTCACTCTGGAAAGACATAAACGGATGCATAAAATCAATTTCTCCGGTTACGATCGGATCCATGTTATTTTTGATATTTTCCGGATAGGAAGTTACGATCGGACAGTTGTAGTGGTTGTTGGCTTTTTCAAATTCATTTCGTTCGTAAGGGATACAAGGATAAAAAATATGTTTGATCCCTTCGTTGATAAGCCACTGTACATGTCCGTGTGCCAGCTTTGCCGGATAACATTCGGATTCACTCGGAATGGATTCGATTCCCAGCTCGTAAATCTTTCGGGTAGAAGACGGAGAGAGTACGACACGGAATCCAAGCGTTGTAAAGAATGTATGCCAGAACGGATAATTCTCATACATGTTCAAAACTCTTGGAAGGCCGATCGTTCCTCTGGAAGCCTCTTCTTCTGAAAGCGAGGTGTATCCGAAATACCGCTGCATCTTATATTCAAACAGGTTTGGCAGGTGATTTTTTGATTTTTCCTTGCCAAGTCCTCGTTCACAGCGGTTTCCGGTGATAAACTTTCTTCCGCCGCTGAAATGATTGATTGTCAGACGGCAGTTGTTCGTACAACCGCGGCATTTTGTCATGGTAGTCTTGTATTCCAGTGCTTCAATCTCTTCAATTGGGAGCATGGTAGTGCCTTCACAATCCTGATAACGTTCCCTTGCAATCAGGCAGCTCCAAAAGCCCCCATGATACCGGCGATATCAGGACGGATTGCCTCACAGTCTGCGATTTTTTCAAAACTGCGCAGAACGGCATTATTATAGAAGGTTCCTCCCTGTACGACGATATGTTTTCCAAGTTCAGAGGCGTCGGACACCTTGATGACCTTAAACAGTGCGTTTTTGATCACGGAATAGGCAAGTCCTGCGGAGATATCTGCAACAGAAGCGCCTTCTTTCTGTGCCTGTTTTACTTTGGAGTTCATAAATACAGTACAGCGTGTTCCCAGATCGATCGGATTTTTGGCATAGAGGGCTTCCTGTGCAAAATCTTCGACTGTATAATTCAGTGATTTTGCAAAGGTCTCAATAAAAGAACCACATCCGGAAGAGCATGCTTCGTTTAACTGAACACTGTCTACCGTCTGATTCTTGATTTTGATACATTTCATATCCTGTCCGCCGATGTCGAGAATACAGTCTACATCCGGTTCGAAAAATGCGGCCGCATAATAATGGGAAACCGTCTCTACTTCTCCTTCATCCAGAAGCAGTGCAGCCTTGATCAGTGCTTCGCCGTATCCGGTGGAGCAGGAGTGAACGATCTCGACACCTTCCGGAAGCTGACTGTAGATCTCCTTGATTGCCCGGATCGTTGTTCCCAGAGGATCTCCGTCATTGTTATGATAGAAGGAATACAACAGCGTTCCATCTTCACCTACCAATGCTGCCTTTGTTGTAGTGGAACCTGCATCGATTCCAAGAAAAGCCTTTCCCTGGTAAGAAGCAAGGTCTTTGACCGGAACCTGATGTTTTGCATGGCGGAAAGTGAATTCCTCGTAATCTGCAGAAGATGCAAACAGGGGTTCCAGACGCTCCACTTCAAATTCCAGTTCGATTTTATTTGCCAGACGGCTCTGAAGTGTCTGCAGAGGAATATCCACATTCCGTTTGGAATTCAGCGCGGAACCGATTGCTGCAAACAAATGAGAATGATTAGGAGCGATAATATGCTCATCGTCCAGTTTTAAAGTACGGATAAAGGCCTCTTTTAATTCCGATAAAAAGTGAAGTGGTCCGCCTAAGAAGGCTACATGTCCGCGGATTGGCTTTCCGCAGGCCAGTCCGCTGATCGTCTGATTGACTACTGCCTGAAAAATAGAAGCAGCTAAATTCTCTTTGGAAGCTCCTTCATTGATCAGAGGCTGAATATCAGATTTCGCAAAAACACCGCAGCGTGCTGCGATGGAATATAAAGAAGTATAATTTTTTGCATATTCATTCAGCCCACTGGCGTCTGTCTGAAGAAGGGAAGCCATCTGATCGATGAAGGAACCGGTACCTCCTGCGCAGACACCGTTCATACGCTGTTCTACATTTCCATCTTCAAAATAAATGATCTTTGCATCCTCACCGCCGAGTTCAATTGCCACATCAGTCTGAGGTGCATAATCCTGCAAAGCGGTGGAAACCGCAATCACTTCCTGTACAAACGGAACATGCAGGTGGGTGGCAAGAGTCAGCCCTCCGGATCCGGTGATAACAGGAGAAACATGGATCGGTCCCAGTTTATAGATGGCACGTCCGAGAAGATCAGACAGTGTTTCCTGTATATTTGCAAAATGGCGTTCGTAATCGGAGAACAGAACTTCATTATCTGCTCCCAGGACTGCGATTTTTACCGTGGTGGAACCAATATCGATCCCTAAAGTATATAATTCGTTCTTTTTCATAGTAATTCCTCATCTTTTGCTATAGTAGTTATTACTTATTTAAATGCAGTCGTTATTTTACAACATTTTATATTATACGACAAGTAGTCTAAAAACACAATTATGAGTGTTCACCATAAATATACAAAAGATTTTAAGGAAAAAATAGAAAATCTCATAAAATTTAACACAATCCTAACGCAAAAAATAAAACAATTATTTGACAAACAGTAATGCTCACTGTACAATTACTCTCTGTAAGGGAATAAATATATAAGGAGAGATTGTCATTGAACTGGTTAAACAAGCTGGAAAGAAAATTTGGACGATACGCCGTTCACAATCTGACGACGTACCTGATCGGGACATACATTATCGGATATGCAATCCGTCTGTTTATACCCGATATGATGATTTGGCTGTATCTGCAGCCGGGAGCGATTCTGCACGGACAGATCTGGAGGATCGTATCCTGGATTCTGGTACCGCCGCAGGGCAGTCTTCTGGAAATCGTCATTATGCTGATGCTTTACTATTCTCTCGGTACTACGCTGGAGAGGACCTGGGGAGCATTCCGCTATAATGTATATATCTTTTCGGGTATTTTATTTACGGTACTGGGAGCGTTTGTGCTGTACATCCTGTATGGCTCGGGGGCAGATTTCCTGGGTGGATATTTCAGTACGTATTATATCAACCTCTCAATTTTTCTTGCATTTGCTGCAAGCTATCCGGATATGGAACTTTTGTTGTATTTCATCCTTCCGATCAAGATCAAGTGGATGGGACTGGTGTATGGAGTATACATCCTGTACCAGTTGGCAACCGGCAATCCCGCATCGCGCATAGTGATCATTTCATCACTTTTAAATTTTGTCGTGTTCTTTTTATCCAGCAGGAATTTAAAACCGTATACACCAAAAGAACAGGTGCGCAAAGCAAAATTCAGACAACAGACAAGACCGCATATGACTTATGCAAATGGTGCAAAACACCGTTGTGCTGTCTGTGGGAGAACAGAGTTGGATGATTCAAGTCTGGAATTTCGATTCTGTTCCAAGTGTAATGGAAATTACGAGTATTGTCAGGATCATTTATTTACACACCAGCATGTGAAATAAGAATTAAGGATAAGTTAGAAGGAGAGTTATGACATGAAAAAACAAAAGTAGTCTGCACAATGGGTCCTAATACAAATGACAAAGAAGTTATGAGAAAGTTGATTCAAAACGGAATGGATGTTGCGCGTTTCAACTTTTCACACGGTGATCACGAAGAGCAGAAATTCCGTATGGATCTTCTGAAAGAGCTTCGCGAGGAAGAACATGCGCACACAGCGATTCTTCTGGACACAAAGGGACCGGAAATCCGTACAGGTCTTTTGAAAGACGGAAAGAAAGTAACCCTCCAGGAAGGGAATACATTTGTACTTACAATGGAAGATATCGTAGGAGATGATACAAAAGTGTCTCTTTCTTATAAAGGTCTTGCAGAAGATGTACAGCAGGGAACAGTAATTTTGATCGATGACGGTCTGATCGGACTGAAAGTAAAAGAAATCGTAGATCAGGATATTGTTTGTGAGATCGTAAACGGCGGTGAGCTTGGTGAGAGAAAAGGGGTCAATGTACCGAACGTTCCGGTAAGACTTCCTGCAATCACAGAAAAAGATAAAGAAGACATCAAATTTGGTGTAGAACAGGATATTGATTTTATCGCTGCATCCTTTGTGCGCAATGCAGAGTGCGTCCTTGAGATCCGCGCATTTTTGAAAGAACTGGATGCACCTTATATTCCGATCATTGCGAAGATTGAGAATGCAGAAGGAATTCGCAATATTGATGAGATTATCCGTGCTGCAGATGGTATCATGGTAGCAAGAGGAGATATGGGTGTTGAGATTCCGTCAGAGGAAGTGCCATACCTGCAGAAGATGCTGATTCAGAAGTGTAATAATAACTTCAAGACTGTTATTACAGCAACTCAGATGCTGGATTCCATGATCCGTAATCCACGTCCGACAAGAGCGGAAGTGACAGACGTTGCAAATGCTGTTTATGACGGAACAGATGCAGTGATGCTGTCCGGAGAGACTGCACAGGGAAAATACCCGGTAGAAGCATTGCAGATGATGGTACACATTATCGAAAATACAGAGCAGCACCTGGATTATGATATGATCCTGGATAAGGCAGGAGATCACTTAAAGAGAGGAATCTCCAGTGCAATCGGATATTCTTCTGTTTTGGCAGCTGCGAATCTGAAAGCAAAAGCAATCATTACACCGACAGTTTCCGGAGCGACAGCAAGAGTGATGTCAAACTTAAAACCAATCCAGCCGATCATCGGAGTGACTCCGAGTGAAAGAGCACTGAGAAGAATGTCCATTTACTGGGGCGTACAGGCTCTTAAATCAATGGAATGCCATACAACAGATGATATCTGCAGTGAGGCAATTGAGATTTCAAAAGTAAAACGATGTGTAGAGACAGGAGATGTTGTTGTATTGACAGCCGGAATCCCTGCGCTGGATGTAAATGCTGCCCGTGAGGGAATCAGTAATATGATGAGAATCGCGACAATTGAATAAAATTGGCAGGATAACACATGCCGTTCATAGAATTTTTCTGTGAACGGCATTTTTGTATTGACAAGCATTCTCGATTCTTATATAGTGTTTCTTGAAAGAACTACTAACATGATCGGGAGAAAACTATGGAACAGAATCAGTATGTGGAATACTTGCTTCATTTCGGACTGACAAGCAGGAGGCTCTGATTTATGTGGAATTACTTGTAAAAGGAAAGCAGACAGGATATGAGATTGCAAAGGAGACAGGGATTTCCCGGTCCAATGTGTATTCTGTTCTGGCAGCGCTGGCAGAAAAAGGAGCGGCCTATGTGATCGAAGAGTCTGCAAAGCGCTATATTCCGGTAAAAGTAGAGGAGTTTTGCGGGAACTGTATCCGCAGGATGCAGGAGGAGCAGGAGTGGATGGAGAGAAACCTTCCACAGAAGAAAGCGGAGACAGAAGGATATATCACCATTGAAGGAGAACAGAATATTCTGGATAAGGCGAAGAATCTGATCGCACAGGCGGGGGAAAGAGTGTATCTTTCCTGTACAGCAGGATATCTTGACGCATTCCGTCAGGCGTTGGAAGAGCTTGTGAAAAAGAAGCGGAAAGTTGTGATCCTGACAGATGCCCCGTATGAATTGAAAGACGCAATTTTCTATCAGACAGAGGAAAAAGGACAGCAGATCGGTTGATCGTGGATTCTAAGAGCGTACTTTCAGGGGAGTATGGAAAGGGGAGCCTGAATACCTGTCTGTATTCCGGACAGAAGAATTTTGTAACTGTATTTAAAAATGCAATGGCAAATGAGATAAAATTGATTCAATTACAAAAAGGAGGAACTGTATTATGAATAAAACACCATTTGTAACAAAAGAACAGCTGGATGAAATTATGAAAACCTATCCGACACCGTTTCATCTTTATGATGAAAAGGGAATTCGCGAGAATGTAAAGGCTCTTCGGGAGGCGTTTTCCTGGAACGAAGGATATAAGGAATACTTTGCGGTAAAAGCGTGTCCGAATCCATTTCTGATCGACATTTTAAGAGAGTATGACTGTGGATGTGATTGTTCTTCCTACACGGAGCTGATGTTGTCAGATGCCATCGGAGTAAAGGGACAGGATATTATGTTTTCTTCGAATGATACTCCTGCCGAGGATTATGTTCTGGCGGAAAAATTAGGGGCGATCATCAATCTGGATGATTTCACACACATTGATTTTCTGGAGAAAACGATCGGATATATTCCGGAGACGATCAGCTGCCGCTACAATCCGGGCGGATTATTTAAGATCAGCAATGATATTATGGACAATCCGGGAGATGCCAAGTACGGAATGACAACAGAGCAGTTGTTTGAGGCGTTTAAAATCCTCAAAAGCAAAGGAGCAAAAGAATTTGGAATCCATGCATTTCTGGCAAGTAATACGGTGACAAATGATTATTACCCAATGCTGGCAAAAGTATTGTTTGAGCAGGCTGTAAAGCTTCAGAAGGAGACGGGAGTTCACATTAAATTTATCAATCTCTCTGGAGGAATCGGAATTCCGTATACACCGGATCAGGAGCCAAACGATATCCGTGTCATCGGAGAAGGGGTTCGCCGTGTCTATGAAGAGGTTCTTGTTCCGGCAGGAATGGGAGATGTGGCAATCTATACCGAGCTTGGACGTTTTATGATGGGACCATACGGATGTCTGGTTACAACAGCAATCCATGAAAAGCATACACACAAAGAATATATCGGTGTGGATGCATGTGCGGTAGATCTGATGCGTCCGGCAATGTACGGGGCATACCACCACATCACAGTTATGGGAAAAGAAGATGCACCACATGACCACAAATATGATGTTACAGGATCCCTTTGTGAAAACAATGATAAATTTGCAATCGACAGAATGCTTCCGGAAATTGAAAAAGGAGATTACCTTGTCATCCATGATACCGGTGCACATGGGTTTGCTATGGGATACAGCTATAACGGAAAGCTAAAACATGCAGAATTATTGCTGAAAGAAGATGGAAGTGTACAGATGATTCGTCGTGCGGAACGACCAGCAGATTACTTTGCAACATTTGATTGTTTTGACATTGGAAAAAAATTGATAAAAAATTAAAAAAGACTTGCCAAGTCAAGAAATCTATGGTAATATATTTTTTGTTCGGGAGCTGAAAAAGTTCCCGAGTATAAGCGGATGTGGCGGAATGGCAGACGCACAAGACTCAAAATCTTGCGTAGGTGACTACGTATGGGTTCAAGTCCCATCATCCGCAGTTTGAAAAAGCCTTGAGTTTCAAGGTTTTTTTTAGTGCAAAAAGAAGTCCTTCTGGAAGTACAGAAGGGCTCTTTTTGTACTGGCTTTCCTTGTCCTCATATAAATGGATGTTCTGTTGAATGATTTTCAGACATTGTGCCAGATGCTGCTCTTCCAGCTGTTGTTCTTTCTGATGGTTGTTCATGTTTTTTCCTCGCTTTTCTCAAATTTTTCACTGTAAAATCTGAATCAGGCACCTGTTTCCATCCCACAACGGCACCTTCCAGTTTCAGGCGGTCTTTCATTATAACAAACAGCAGATAAAAGGACAAGAAATATTGACAAATTTCCTGAGCTGGTATATTATATAACAGTGATATATAACAATGTTATAACGATGAAGGAGGTGAAATAATGAGTGAAGAAGAACAAACAACATTGCACCTAATTCGTTCAGCTGCGATGCAGGAATTTCTAAAAAAAGGATTCAAGTCTGCGTCCTTGAGGAACATTGTCAAAATAGCCGGTGTGACAACAGGTGCATTCTATGGCTACTATGACAGCAAGGAAGATTTATTTGAATCACTGGTAAGCGAACATTACAACTTTTTATTGAACTGCTTTTGCAAGGCACAGAAAGAATTTGCAGAAATCCCGCCAGAGGAACAGCCTGATAACCTTACCTCTACTTCCGGCGAATGTATGTATGAAATGCTCATGTACGCCTATGATCATTTGAATGAATTTAAACTCATACTTTGCTGCTCGGAAGGAACACGTTTTTCAAAATTGATTGATGAAATGGTAGAAATAGAGACAAAAGGTACGCATGATTATTTAGCAGTTCTTGAAAAGTTAGGCAGACCTGCGCCACCTATAGATGAACGATTAGAGCATATTTTGATCACAGGAATGTTTAACACCTTTTTTGAATTGATTATACATGAAATGCCACTTGAAGAAGCGAAACATTATCTGAGAGAAATGAGAGCTTTTTATACCGCCGGGTGGATGAAAATTATGGGGCAGTGAAAGCAGACATATTTATTAGGACAATCTGCCCTATCATTCTTGATAATGAAAGTGTGAACTTTCCATTATATTTGATACATAGGTTAGTTTTAACTAACGAAAATAAGAAAGTAGATAATCAAACAAGGATATTTGAGGGCAGCTATTTTGTCTTCATTATCATAACCTTATTGAGCAGGTTCAATAAGTTAAAAAATTTTTAAGGAGGTTTTTCAATGAAAAAACAGTCAAATCTGTCAAGCCTGATGGGATATGCCGGAGGATATAGGATATTGACCTATCTTTCCTGGATACTGTCTGTAATGAGTGCATTGTTGGCTCTTGTACCTTTTTGGTATATATGGCGTATCATTCACGACATACTGGAAGTTTCTCCAGACTTCTCACGGGCTGAAAAGGTCACAAGTTACGGCTGGTCTGCCGTATTATTTGCGGTTATTTCTATTGTTGTTTATATAGCCGCTTTGATGTGTTCGCATATAAGCGCGTTTCGGGTTGCCGCCAATATCCGAAAAGAGCTTATGCGACATATTACAGCATTGCCGATTGGAGTAACGGAAAAATATGGAAGCGGAAAGCTCAGGCGAATTGTAAACAGTTCCAGTGCCGCTACAGAAAACTATCTTGCACACAGGCTGCCTGACAAAGCGGGAGCAATTGCCACGCCCGTAGGACTGCTCTTTTTATTACTTGCGTTTGATTGGCGGTTAGGGATTTTAAGCCTTGTTCCTGTTGTTCTTGGTTTTTTGATTATGATGAAAATGACAGGGAAAGACATGGAAGAGAGAATGGAGCAATATCAAAATGCGCTTTCCGATATGTCAAATGAAGCGGTTGAGTATGTAAGGGGCGTACCCGTAGTAAAGACTTTCGGACAGACAATCTTTTCTTTCAAACGATTCAAAGCAGCGATTGACAATTACGAAACATGGGTAATTGCATACACGAAAGCATTAAGGTTACCGATGATGTTTTATACAACAGCAATCAACGGTGTATTCGCGTTTCTGATTGCGGGAGGTATTCTCTTTACAAGGGACGGCGTAACAAATGAATTGCTGCTAAATCTTATCTTTTATATTGTGATTACGCCTGTTATCGGTACAACACTCACAAAAATTATGTTTATGAGTGAGGACGCAATGATTGTAGGAGACGCAATGAACAGGATTGAGGAAGTGCTGAATGAAAAGCCGTTGTCTGAAAGTAAAGTAAATAACGTACCATCTGATCATTCAATTACATTAGAACACGTTATCTATAGCTATGACGGTGAGAAAAACGCACTCAATGATGTTTCTATGTCAATCAAACCGGGACGGACAATCGCATTAGTAGGCTCGTCCGGAGGCGGCAAGACGACCCTTGCAAATATTGTTACAAGATTTTTTGATCCACAGAAAGGGCGTATATTGATCGGGAATATCGATATACGCGACATTCCAAAAGAAACATTGATGAATAAGGTATCTTTTGTATTTCAAAATAGCCGGCTTATCAAAGCGTCTGTATTGGAGAATGTGCGTATGGCAAAGCCGAGCGCCACACGCGAAGAAATCGCCCATGCTCTGGAAACTGCACAGTGCCTGGATATTATCGAAAAATTACCAAATGGAATGGATACGATGATAGGCACAAAAGGCGTGTACCTGTCCGGCGGCGAACAGCAGAGAATAGCCATAGCCCGTGCGATTTTGAAAAATGCGCCGATACTGATTCTTGATGAAGCGACAGCATTTGCCGACCCCGACAATGAAGTGCGTGTACAACAGGCTTTATCTGCTCTGTCAAAGGGAAAAACGGTTATTATGATTGCACACAGGCTGTCGTCAATCAAAGATGCAGATTGTATTTATGTGCTGCAAAACGGTGAGATTGTTGAAAGTGGTACACACAGCAGACTAATCGAGAAAAACGGAATATTTGCGCGTATGTGGAAAAATTATTCCGAAGCAGCAGAATGGAAAATTGCTAGGAGGTAAGAACATGATTAAGATATTGCAAAGACGGTTTGCGTTATCAGAGCAAGGGGCTGTCGATTTGATAAAAGGCTGTATTGCTTGCGTTGCACAGGATATATCTTTTATGATTCCTGTCGGGCTTCTGTATTTTCTGGTTATTGATATGATGAACGGAGGAGTAAGCAAAAAACATGTCGCTTTCTATGCCGTTGGTGCGTTGGTTTGCTTATGCCTTATATTTATCGCGACCTGGTTTCAATATAATGCCACTTATTTAGCTACTTATGTGGAAAGTGGGGTAAGGCGTATATCTTTAGCAGAACAGATCCGCAAAATTCCGTTATCCTTTTTTGGTAAAAAAGACCTTGCTGATTTAACAAATTCCATTATGGGAGATTGTGCCACGCTAGAAACAGCGTTCTCTCATTATGTCTCCGCTTTGGCAGGGTCTCTGATTTCAACAACACTGATTTCAATCAGTCTTTTTGTTTATGATTGGCGCATGGCTTTTGCGGCTGTTTGGGTTTTGCCGATTGCATTTATAATTACATTTTTTTCAGCCCGAATACAGGAATATTTCAACCGCAAATCCGTAGCAGCAAATGTTGCTCTTGAAAGCGGTGTGCAGGAGTGTATCGAAAGTTTGCAGGACTTAAAGGCAAATAATGCAGAAGAAAGCTATCTGAGCGAGCTTGGCAAAAAAATTGACGATGTGGAAAAACGGCATATTATCACTGAGCTTGGGACTGCCCTGTTTGTTGTTTCCTCAACACTGATATTAAAGTTTGGGATTGCTACGGTTGCGCTTGTGGGTTCTGTGCTGCTCATTCGAGGGGAAATTGATGTTCCGCTGTTCTTTCTGTTTTTACTTGTGGCTTCCAGGTTGTATGCTCCGCTTGAGGGTGCATTACAAAATCTTGCAGCGGTAATCTCTACCAGAACGAACATAAACCGCATGAATGAAATACTTGACCAGCCTGTCCAGACGGGCACAGATAGGGTAACAAACAAAGGCTATGATATTGTGTTCGACCATGTAGAATTTGCCTACAACGCAGGGGAAAACGTATTGGAAGACGTGTCCTTTACAGCAAAACAGGGAGAAGTTACTGCCTTAGTCGGACCGTCCGGCGGAGGCAAAACTACGGTGTCACGCCTTGCTGCGCGGTTTTGGGATATTAACAAAGGCAAAATTACTGTCGGAGGTATGGACATATCAAAAATAGAGCCGGAAACATTACTGTCGTTGTACTCTATCGTATTTCAGGATGTGACGCTGTTTAACAATACAATCATGGAGAATATCAGGATAGGAAGAAAAGATGCAACTGATGAAGAAGTCATTGCGGCAGCAAGACTGGCAAATTGTGAGGAATTTGCGGCAAAGCTCCCGGACGGTTATAACAGTATGATTGGAGAAAATGGTTGCGAACTGTCCGGCGGTGAACGTCAGCGTATTTCAATCGCCCGCGCTTTCCTCAAAAATTCCCCAATCATTTTACTGGATGAGGCAACGGCAAGCCTTGATGTGGAGAATGAAACGTTGATACAGGCTGCTTTGTCAAGGCTGATAAAGGATAAGACGGTACTTGTTATCGCTCACCGTATGCGTACCGTAAGTGGTGCGGATAAAGTGATTGTACTTTCAGACGGTACGGTTGCAGAACAGGGGAAGCCGGAGGATCTGATGAATACAGGCAGAATTTATCCTCATATGGTGAAGCTGCAAATGATTAGTCAGGATTGGGGCATTTAGCATAAATAGCGAATGGATTATATGCCCCGTACCCACAGAAACTGGGGCGCGAATAGTTAGTAATGCTGTCTGCGCTCCAGTTTCTATATGGAAAATTCATACTCAAATTTTTTTATTTAAACGAACACCCATAGTTAAATACGGTTTCCCTAAATATTCCTCTTTTTCCAAAATATAACCATGCTTTCGGTAAAAAGAGATAGCATTAAGATTATTCTTAAATGCCCATATTACAACTTCTGTATATCCTTCTTCTTTCGCTGCTTGTTCTGCAAACGCAATTAAGTTGTGTCCAATTCCTTTCCCTTGAAAATCTGATGTAATATAAATTCTCCATATTTCAAAAGCTCCAGCTTTATCATGATCTGCGGTATTTCCAAACGATAGCATAGCTACTACGTTTCCGTTTTCTTCTCACACGTATTCTTTTAATCGTCCCGAAAAAAATCGTTTTTCAATTCACATATTCTATCCGCACAGCCAGCAGGACTTAATAATTCTGAATTTACATATCCTTTATATACTTTTTTCCAGTTCTCATTAATAATTTCGCAAACATTATCTATATCAGTTTCTTTCATCATTCTTATCATATTCTTAGTCCTCCATAATATTTTCGAAAGTATAAAACGGTACAACTGAAATTATTATAACATCCGTTGTTTCAAAAAACGATAGTGTTCTCCACGTTGTACTTTTTTCGTTCAGGCTCTTTTTCCTGCTTCAGATATCTGAACATCAAACAGCATTCGGGTAGATCAGGATTAAA